>Ga0194123_10001134_pt1 | contig 42305 bp, 45 predicted proteins | sample TA2MahsurfametaG_5_FD_155479 | JGI IMG/M metagenome (GOLD analysis project Ga0194123, IMG submission 155479) | Freshwater microbial communities from Lake Tanganyika, Tanzania - TA2015023 Mahale A surface | ecosystem: Environmental > Aquatic > Freshwater > Lake | place: Tanzania: Lake Tanganyika... | reverse complement strand
CGTTAAAGCCTTTTTTCATTTTGTAGGCAAGACGCACAGCTTTTACATCAATCGACCCAGGCCGATATTGATGCCCAGGAGGAAGTGGTTTGGTTTCTTGAATAGAAGGCAGGCTAGGTCCACCACCGCTAGGTTTTTGACCTTCACGTTTAATTTCAAATGACGGCATAGCTATTTACCTTTGGGTACACAATTAGGGACAGGTTTGTTGCCTTTCTTTTTCATACCAACCATTTCGTAGCCTTTCCAGCAGGGACCTTTAGCCATTAGCCTTCTCCTTTAATTTTAGTGTTGTACTTACGGCCTCTCCAAGAAAAGTCTTGGCGGCCAGTTTGGCGAGCAGCAGCAAAGGCGTCATCAAATGAGCCTTTGTCTGCTTTCATTTGTTGATCACGAAGCTCCATTTGACGCTTGCCTTTGGCTTCGTTGTAGTACTCTTTTCGTTGCTCTGCGGTTAGCCCAGGAGCCTTTGCAGAGCCCGCAGAGAGCCCAGCAGCCGCTGCAGCAAGGTGTGGCAGAACCATGGACAGTCGAGACAGCACGCCGCCTCCAGACGCCCCTGCGGCGCTTCTAGCGGCTCCTGAGGTGGTTACAGTACCAGGCATATTAGCCCGAGGCAGTCGAGCCGTTTGCATAGGCCGCTCGTTACCTTTAGGGGTCGGCAGATTACGACCTCGTTGAGTGGCTCCTTGACCCTCAGGAGCGTAGCGACCCGCATTACTACGAGTCTGTCCGCCACGTTTAATGGGCATAACAGTTACTTAGTTTTATAACCTTTATTCATTTTGCCTCCTTTTTGTACTTGAGGCTTACCTGCAGTTTTTGCTTCTGCAGACCAACGCTTAGCAATTTGAGGATGCTTAGCGTACATGTAACGCATTTGCTTTTCGGAGCTGAACGGCATGATGACTTTAAAACAATTCTTTAATCAGCTTATTAAAGGTTTACTTGAAATGTTGATCGAGCTTTGGAGAGAAGCTAAAACAGAGGCAAACTTAAATTCTGAAATATCTAAATACCACAAAACGGCTGAAGAGTTAGACCCCCAGCCGCAAGCAGAATTTAAAGAAAATGGTGTTTTTGGGAAACCTGAGTGGTTTATTCAAATGTCCCACCCAGCTTTTACTTCCCCTGACCCCGATAAACCTTCTGACCCTTTTTAGGTTTGCTGTTTTTGCTTAAACCTTGGGTCGTTTGCTTTGGTTTAGACGGTAACCGTACTGGTTTACCGCTTGAGGTCTTCTTGCTTACCACGGCACTCCACCAGCCTTAGACGGGTTGCGTTGCTCCTCAATTTGAGTCAACAGAGCTTGACCGATCTCAAGCACCTTCTCTTCACCAAGAGCGTCTTTGACCCATTGAATTACTTCGTCCTTGGTCAGATCCATATATGGAATAAGGTGCTCAGGACGCTCAAAACCAATCGAGCCATATGCACCAGCAGAATAAGTACCGTCGTTGATATCCACGGTGTAATGAGCGGTGTAGACAAAGCCGTCAACAGTTTCCCGCTCAAGGTTTGCAATGTTCCAGTTAGAGGTGACAGTCATGGTGAACTAAAGATTCTTACTGAGTTTAGAGGAAGGTGGTAGTGAAGGGGACTACTCAATCCCAGCAGCAGTTAGCCGGGCTTCCAAGGTTTCGATCTTGGCGATAGCTTCCTGCAGTGCAGCGGTCAACAGCGGCACCAGCTTGGACTGGTCGATGCCTTGGTACTTAGGATTACCCTCTTCATCGACTGCATCCTTTTCTCCAGTAATAGCTTCAGGAACGACATCTTGGACTTCATGAGCAATAAAACCATCGACAGTGCGTTCTGGATCAGCAATAAAATTGAAGCGGCTCGGTTTTAATTGTTGAAGACGGGTAATGCCGTCAGTGACAGCGGCAACGTTTTTCTTAAGGCGATAGTCAGAAGTAGTGTTATAAGAGACTGCTGTTGTACCGTTTTGAGTTATTGATCCGATTTCGCCAGCATTGAAATTAAAGGCGACATACCCCGTACCCGAGCCTGTGCCACTAATGTGGTTAATTCCAAAATAACCGGCTTGATTAAAAAATGCAGAGTTGCTGTTGAAGGGGTTGCTTGATGTAGTTCGGAACATTACGTTTCCGTTGCTATCAATCCTCATCCGCTCCGTCGGAGAACTTGCCCCGTCGGCAGTGGTCCAGAAAGTCATCCTTGTCGGAAGATCTGCGGTACCAGGAGTTCCATCAACAGTGGCAATAATGTAAGCGCCAGACCTAAAATTAGTACCGTCGTTTCCTGTGAAGTTAAGTATCCCTAGATCATCCCCAGATGCCAATGCACCATTCACGCCAACTGTGGCATTTTTGGAACTACCAAGACTCAGTGTTGGGCCATACCCACCAGCAGAATAATTTAGCAGGGTTAGGCCGTTGCCGTAACTTTCAGTGTTGCTGATTACCTGCAACGGAGATTGATATGCATTGCCTCCAACGTACACATTGCTGATGCTTGAAGACGTGCCAACTAACAAACGTCCGCTCGTGTCAATGCGGAGGCGCTCGGTGTTGTTGGAGTAAAAAACAGGAAAATATGCGTTGGCTGCGTTGTAGCTAACTTGACCAGTGCCGTGATTTGCACTTATTGATGCAGCGGTGCTATTTGTTGGATTGTAATCAAGGCTAATTACAGACGGAGCGGTTGTGTCTGAGCCTACTGAGAGCTGGCTACTAGGACTCGTAGTGCCAATCCCTAAGCTGCCTGCGGCGCTTAACACCATTGCAGGCGTAGAGCTTGGGGTTGTGCCGCCGTTTGTAGTTGACTGAGTAAATTCAAGCACGCCAGCAAAGTTATAGTTGGCACCAACAAACCATGTCTTTACTGTTGATGCGCCATGCAGGTTTAAGTAAGATCCGCCCGAAACTGAACTGCTGCCTAGTTTTTGCGTAGCCGTTCCAGAGCTGACAACAATGTCTAGATTTGTTCCAGGCGAACTGGTCCCTATGCCTACTCGGCCAGCGGAAGTGATGCGCATCGCTTCGCCGGAAGCGTTCCTAAAGGTGGTATTGTTTCCGCGAATGGCTAAGTCATTTATGTTACCAATGTCATTTTGCACATCCAGACCAACACCGGTTCCAGATCCGGTCATTGTACTTATGTCCACAACGTGCAAATTGCCATTCGTTGCGGCGCGAACATTCAATGCGCCAACTGCAGCACTAGCGCCAACTTTAATTCGACCACTTGAATCAACAAACAACCTTCCCGTGCCACCAGTGCTGATGGCTACGCTGTTTGCGGCAGGTAGATAAATACCGTTTGACGGGACCGTGCTGCTGGTCGGAGACAAGCTGGCGCCCGTAACCGTGCCAGTGGTGGTGACGTTTTGACTGCCGAAGTCAGGGCTGATCTTGGTGCCAGCGATTGCGGCAGATGCGTTGACATCGGCGTTGACAATCGTGCCGTCAGCGATTTTGGCGCTAGTTACAACACCACTGTCAATAGTCCAAACAGTACCGCTGCTGCTAACAGTGATATCACCATAATCAGCGTCACCAACACCAGCAGCTACAGCAGTGTCTACATACTGTTTAGTAGCCGCATCAGCGTTAGCAGTAGGAGTACCAAGACCAGTAATTTTGTTAGTACCCATAGCTAGGGCACCGGTCATGGAATCACCAGTGACGTTCACATAACGCCCATCAGAAGCACTGGTGGTAAAGAACGTTACATCATCAGGCGTACAAGCAGCTTGCTCAGCAGCAGTTACAACAGTGGCGGCGTTTAGCTTGGCACTAGTAATAACACCATCAGCAATTTTGATGGCAGTTACAGCGCTATCTGCAATTTTTCCTGTAGTAACAGCACTGTCGTTAATTTTTGCAGTAGTAACGTTGCTGTCAACAATTTTTGCAGTGGTTACAGAATCACTGGCAAGGTCACCAGCAACAATTGTGCCATCAACAATTTTTGCTGAAGTTACAGAGCTGTCAGCCAGTTTGGAAGTAGTTACAGCACCATCAGCAATTTTGCCAGTGGTTACGTTGCTATCGAGAATTTTGGCAGTCGTTACTGCATCAGCAGCAAGATCGCCAGCAACAATAGTTCCGTCTGCAATCTTGGCACTAGTAACTGCACTGTCAGCAATCTTTGCAGTTGTTACGTTGCTATCTGCAATCTTTGCGGTAGTAACGTTTGCATCAAGAATTTTTGCAGTCGTTACATTTGCATCCGCAATTTTGGCAGTGGTAACGCTGGCATCTACAAGCTTGGCAGTAGAGATACTTGCGTTAGTTACGCCAATGGTAATTTGACCACTGCTAGGGCTGTTATCAGTAACAGTGATTGAATCACCAGCAACAACATCAGTTGTTAAAGCAGTATCAATCTTGCTATCTACACGGGAATCAACGGCACCAGTAGTAGGAGCGTGAGCGTTGTCAGACAGCCAGGCTTCAGCGCTACCAATAAAGCCAGCAAGAGCACTGAGGTTACCAGTACCAGTGGTCAAAGCACCATAGGTATCTGAAAACTCTTGAAGAGCAAAACGATTCTGTTTATCAGAGTTGTTAAGGTCTTGAGCCGTCAGCGTAGAACCAGCCGTAAAGCTAACAGTGGCATCAGCAATGTCAGTTGTACGAGTAATAACAACCGTTGCACTACTTACTGCAGTGTTAAGAACAATGGCAGTACCAGCAGCATTAAAGGTGTAATTAGTGGTAAGGGTTTGAAGTACACCGTTGACAGTGACACTGATGTCGTTTTGCCTTAAATATTCAATTGGATCTCCGCCGCTGTTAGTAAGAGCAAACGTGGTACCAGATGCACTGGTATAGGTAATAGATGCGTAAGCCATTAGTTAGAGCCTCCGGTCAGACGGTTGTTGAGAATCATTTGTTTCATTTCGGGTGGCGCTTTGTAGCGTTGACCGGGTAGGTCTCCCATCAAAAATTGCTCCTTAGCAATACCTATAAGTTTACTTACTTCGTTTTTAAGAATCACACTCCGCATATTGTCTTCTCGATTCCAATTGGCATCTTGAACTAAACCAAATGGACCCATTTTGAAAGGGCTATCGACACCAGGGTATTGAGTATATTCTTTGCTGGTAACCAGTTCTTTGAGGTACTTGTGAGTACCCTTGTACTGTTTACCGTTTGCGTAAAACGTAAACTCACTGTTCAAGAAATGATTGAAATTGTTCAACACACTGTCGTTAATACCAACTCCATCGCTGTGGTACAGGGTTTTACGAGGAGGGCTAACAAGGTTGTACACCATTTCTTTAGCCACAGGATCTTCCTCTATCTTGTTGGGAAACGCCCAATAGCGGCCTAGGACAGCTTGAATGGGGTACCAAACACCAGCGTTATTAGCGTTGACGGTAGTACCAGGAGTGCCGTACCAGAGGGCTTTACGGGACCTTGTGCGCAATTCAGGATCCTTAGTAATTGCAGCCATTGTTGCTTCAGTGAGTATGGCAATTGGGTTGTACTCAGTAGCAATACCAAAGGTTGCAAACATTGAATCAGCAACACTATTCCTAAAATCTTCTAGTGAAATGCCCTTTTCACCAATTTTTCCTCTGCTATAAAACTTGCTAGTAGCAAACTTGCTAACAGGTGATGCTGGTTTACGAGGATCAAATCCTTGCACAATTACCTTACGAAGGTTGAGATAAGGATCACCAGCTTTGGCTACAGATTCAGAAAGAAATTTCTGCATCCGACTAATGTCACCTTGGCTTCCTGAATTTAACGCTTTAATAATTTTGTCAAAACCAGCAATGGCTGGAGTTTCCATAATTACGTTTGCCAGCAAACTTGCTGACAAGCCAATTAAAGCTGAAGTATCTCTGCCAGGAGCAAATTCAACTAAATCACGAATAGTTGCATGAAACGCCAATACGTTTCCAAGTACAGGCAAATTTCGATAAGGAGTAGGTTTTCCAAAAAGTTTCCAGGTATAAGGTTCAACAGCCCCCTCCGTTTCTCGATAAGAGTTTTCAAGACCACCAGTAATGTCTTGATTACCGTCTCGCACCAAAAACCAAGCCAAAGCTTGAATACCAACAGCCATAGCCAAAGCACCTTGAGCAAGGTTTCGTTCAACCGGATCGCTGCTCATATATTTACTTTCAAAGTTAATAATTTTTTGTTTTATATCAGGCGGCATAAGATCAGAAACAGATTCAGGCAAATTCTTAAATCCAGTAGAAAGTCCTGCTCTTGCAACATCAGAAGATGCTTGAATGACTTCACCGCCATAAGCAATCATTACAGCTCGTTTAATGGCGTTTGCAGGTGACGTAATAATTGGAAAAATGTCACGAGCAAAGAAACCTAGTAAATCACTTCTTTGACGCCAAGTGTTAAGTCCATCAACAATAGAACCAAGAGGACCCGTCAACTCTTCCGTTAAATTTATAGCTCTGGTAAGTCGCAGCATCTTTTGATCGTTAACGGCATAGCCAATTGTTTTTTGATCAAAACCAACTTTGATTGGTTGATAAATATCAGAAGCTTCTTTATTAAGACGATTAGCAATTTCAGCAGCACGATCAGATTGCTGAATCATTCCAGCAGCAATTTGATCTTCAACTTCAATAATTGCTCGTGCTCGTGCTCCCGCGTTAACAAAGAAAGAAGTTGAAAGTTCATCAGCAGTAGCGGACAGTTGGTTAAAGATTGTTAGGTTTACATCCTCACCACCTGGGTAGTAGCTTTCTTTACCAACACCCATACCACGCAAAGCGGTAGTAGGAAGGCTGATTGCTTGACCAATAGCGCTACGCTTACTCCAAGCTTCACCAGGCATAAAATAATCGTGGAAGACTTTTGTCATCACACGAGCTTTATTAAGTCGATCAAAGATTTTTTCGTTTTCTTCGCTTTTTTCAAGAACATAGTTAAAGAACGGAGTTTTAAAAGACGTAACAGCAAGATCTTGAGTAATAGCTTCTTCACGGCGCAACCCAGAACGACGAGCTAGGTCATAGGCAGCGTCAGCAGCTTGAGCTGGATCAGTAATTGATCGTCCATATACAAAACGGTTGTAAGTAGCTTGAAGTGCATCTCCAATTACAAAACGAAATTGCATTAAAGTTTCTTGAGAAACGCGAGCCTCTTTGAGGTATTCGGCTGCAGAAAAGTTTTTACCAGTAATCCATTTAGCTGCTTTATTAGTAAGCACTGGAGCTGCCATGCCAAGCAACTGAACCATTTGGTCTGGAATTGCTTGAATTGGAATAGAAGCAATCATTGCTGGGTTAGACAACACAGTACCTGTTTGTATTCTTGACAACACTGCAGTACCGGTTATCTCAAGTTCTTTAAGACGTTCGTAGTCACCCTGACTTTGATACAGCTTTTCAATCAGGTTTTCAAACCCTTCAAACTCTTCATCAGTCAGATCTTCACCAGCTTTTACTTTGTTAAAGAATTGACCAATATTTTGATCCATCTCTTCCTTAGCGTCTTGAGCCGCTTTAGCTGCAGCATCAGCAAACTCGCTACTATCACCAAAAGATGCAAGCTGTTGATTCAGTTCACTAAACAGTGCTTTGGGATCTTGAGTAGAAAAGCCAAGGCGAGTACGGCGGTCAAACAGCCTTAGAGCGTTACCAACGCCATAGAACAGCGAGTTAATAGCTTTTGCGTTAGCCATCAACACCTTATAACTGTCAGCGGCGTAAGCAAGGGCTGCGACTCGATCCAAACCATCAATCTCTTCACCACGAATAATTTGACGCAGGTTACGGGCATCACGAAGAGCTGCAGCAGCACTGTCATCCAGCATTGCTACAGGAACCATGATTTTATTCAAGTTCTTTTGAATGTCTTTACCAAATTCCTCAGACTCAGCAAAGGCAGCAATCTTTCTAACTGTTGAGTTATTACCCAGCAGTGTGGCCATTTTTCTGATGGTAATAGCGTATTGCTGAGGCAGGATTGCTTTACGACCTTCAAGACTATCTATGGCTTGTTTAACAGCAGCAGAGTTTTCAAGAGAGCTTGTATATTTGTTGGCGTTGGAACTGTAGATCTGAGTTACATCTTCAGCCAGATCAGTGCCGTTACGCAAATCATCAACAACTTGTTCACCTTGCTTAGTAATAATGTCGTTTACACCACGAACAAACTCTTCAATAGTTTCTTTAGTTTCAGTTGGATCTTGGTGAATCTTAAGATTTTTGCTGGTCTCTTTAATCAAATCAGCAACAGATCCAACAACTTCATCTAGCTGAGGAGCCTGTTGAAACTCCTTTTCAGCCAAAGCATCAGCATCAATGACCAATTCACCTTGATCGGTTTTGGTAATAGGTACAGGGTTAGCAATCGGCGCAGGGTCACGCGGAAGACCAATTTGAGGATCAATAGCTTCTTCAGCTTGAGTGGTTACAGGAATCTCATCACCAATATCAACACCACCAGGCATCTCAGGAACGATGGGGGCAAGACCACCGTTTTCAATAACTTTGTTGTGGATTGCATCAGTTTGTTGAACAAACCTCCGCATAAAGTCTTCGTTGAGATTGCCAGTCATTACAGCAGCTTCAGCAGCGTTCAGGAGGTCTTTAAGTTCCCCATAGGCTTCGCCGTAAGCATCTTTAATGCTGTAATCAAAATCCATCTCATCTAGACGGTTTTCAGCAAACAACTGTGAGTTACGGCTTTCCAACAGTTGAACGCGTTCAGTGTCTAATTCATCAAGAGCGTTAACCAAAGTACGAGCATCGTTCAGGCTGTTACGGAACCCGATAGAGGCCGTCATAGTGTCAACAGTCAGCCGTTCAAGCTCACCTTCTTTTGCCAAACGCTGAAGGTTTGAGCTTTCAAATTGCGAGCGTTGAACGTACAGGTCTTGAAGCAAACCAATCTGGTCAGCAAGTTCAGTAGCTTTACGCAGCTTGGAACTATTTTTACTAGCTCGCTTACCAGTACCAGTGCTCTTATTAATCCAGTCAGGATCTTTTGCAATAGCAGCTTCATAACCAGCAAGCCGCTCTTGGATCATGGAGCTTTTTGCAGTTAGTTCATCGGCGCTTTTAACACCAAGAATTTTCTGAGCAGAAGCAATATCAACTTCAACTTGCTGCAACTGAGGTGTCAGGTCAGGAGCACCTTGAAGATCAGCAAGGATGTTTTCAGTTTCAGGCAGCAGCTCATTACGTTTGGTTAGAAACGACTCAGCACCTGCACGGCCACCTTTAGCAATATCAGCAACGTTTTCTTCAATCTTGCGATAAAGCTGAGAAGTTACATCACCAAGGCGCTGCTCACGCAGTTCATTAGCTCGCAGCAGCCCTTCAGCTTCCAAAGCTTGACGCAGCACCGGTTCACTTTCATTAGCAGCCTCTTCAAACGCCTGAGCAACAGGCATACCAGAGGTTGATTTCTTCAGGAACTTATTAGCTGCGTAGAACCCACCACGAAGTACACCAAGAGCAGCAGCGCCAGCACTGACGTTTTTCAGTTGCTCAAAGGCGTAGTCAAACTCTGCAGGGCTAGTAGCTCGCAGAACTTTAGCTGCAGCAATTCGTTGCTCAGGAGTACGAAGCTTTTGAATTTCATCCAACTGCTTTTGAACAGCAGCAGGAGGGGTAGGAGCAAAGAACATTGCATCCTGAATGGCGTTAGGAATAACGTCTTTAACCAGGAAGCTGGTAATTACTTTTGCACCATTTTTGATATCACCTGCTTTCCAAACATCAACAAGCTTGTCTGCAGTTTGAACAGTTTTACCCATCATCGAGGGAGCTTTAAGCAATTTGCTAACCCCCTTGTCACCACCAATAGAGGCAAACACACCAGCAGCTAGCTGACCACCCCAAGTCTTTGGTTTGATGTTTTTCTTTACAAACTCGCTGTCTTCGCTAAACAAAGGGCCTAGAACAGGCACGTTAGGGCGGATGCCATAGCTAAAGCCTTCAGGGTCTTTACCAGTCCTTTGAAGGGCTTCTATGGCTGCTTGAGCGTTCCTTTGACGTTGCTCTACCAGCTTGCGATCAGTCTCCACAGTGGGCATACCACCGCCCATAGGACCCGCAGAGAGGGCTGAGCCAAGGTCAATACCTTGAGTCAACGCACCAACTTGCTGAGCTGCAGCGATTGGATCGTTAAACAGCTTACGAACAGCTTCAGGAACTACTCGGACAACCTCAGCGCCTGCTTGCTGCATAAAGCGGCCAAGATCAAAGCCACGTTTAGGTGCAGCCTTGGGTTTAGGTTTTGCTACTGGTTTTGGGGTAGCACTTACTTTTGGGGTGGCTTGACCTACTTGAGAAGTAGCACCACCCTGATTCCATTCTTGTTGATACCGCTGTTCTGCCTGATCAGGATCTGCTACAAAAAGACTTTGACCGTTACGAAGGGGAACGTATGGCATTTAAAGAGAAAGCATCTGCGCTTCCTCCAAACTAACGGATATAACTAGAAATTACTTAACGTCTGTTGGGATCGCTTACTTTGCGGAACAACGGGTAAACAGCTTTCTTAAAAAAATCGTTCTGCCTGGCTTGTTCAAACTGATCAATCTGACTAGGGAACCCAGTACCAGCGCGGAATAATTGGCTATGAAGGTGACCAGGAGTTCCACGACCGGTTGTAGAACGACCGGGGTTGCTGTTAGTAGGACTCATGTCACCAGCAATCAAAATATTTTGACCACGACTTACTCGTTGACCAGGACGTACTAACAATCGAGCAGCGTGAGCAAGCAACAATCGTTCCCCTCTGCGATAACCAGGACCATCAGAGTCAGCTTCAATCACAACTGTGTTTCCATAACCACTGACAGGACCTGCGTGGATTACACGACCACTGATAGGAGCTGGCATGGGATTAGCTGTTTGAGCCCTGTTACCACGTTCAAGTTGAAAATCAACAGCTTTGTTAGGGGAGTGACTGTGGTGAAAGTTATACACATAAAGCTGCAGATCCCGAGGAGCGGTACCAGTACCAGCAACAGGAGCTTTAGCAGCTGCTTGAATCTTGGCTGCGTTTGCTCGGTACTGAGGTTGATCCAACAGGCCATAACGGCTGGCTTGCTGTTGAACAATCTCAGCAATCGTTACTTTGTTATTAAAACCTTGCTGAACGTTTGCCAAGCTACGACGGGTGCTAGCACTAAGACGAGAAGTATCGCCACTAGCCAAGGCGTAGTTAACCTCGTTTAGTTCACGCTCGTTAAGAACAAAGTTGTTTTTGAGATATTCCCGAGCTTGAGGGGTATTTTTAAAGGTATTACGAGCAAGAGAAGCCCAAGTGCCACGGTTATCAGTGTCGTTGATGCTAATCTCCCAGCTACCGTCAGGACGTTGCTTAGAGCTACCAAGTGCAGGACCTTTTAGGTTTGGTTTACCAAGATCAGTAATACCAAGGCTGTAGTAAGAGTCAACGTTACTGTATGGAGCCTGGTTATAGAAATAACGCTTAGCATCTTCAAGAATCCTGAGTTGCACAGCAGGATCATTGTGTTTTCACCTCGCTGCCTGGCTTCATATAGTTTGTTATTGATGTAGCGAGAACCTTCAACACGAAGACGTTGAGAAGCTTGCAAAGCTGCTTGTCTTGCTAGTCGAGTTTTAGTTTCACCAACCTTGTCCTCTTGAGCCACCATTTTGAGTTGCTCATCTTTGGCAAAGAAGTTTGCTTCAAGACCCTTGGTTAGTTCTTTAACCAAAGAATCACGAACTTTAGTGGTGTTGGGATTAGAAGCTTCACGACGGGCATCACCAAACTTATTAATGGCATACGCCATCACAGAAGTACCCTCAACACGAGCAGCAAGGTCACCAGGCAGTTCAGTAGCACCTTGAGCTACAAGGTCATCTACTTCTTGCTTAAGGAACGCTTCTGCTGTGGGGCTCAGAGTAACGGTACGGAACGGATAAGTCTTATCAACCATCTCGTCAGCATCAGCCACTGACATACCCTCAGGAAGCAACCCTCTAGCAGCTAACTGACGGTTGCGAGCTTTGAGAGCCTCTCGCTGGTCAGTAATTTGCTGGTCACTAGGGTTGGGAAACTGAGCATAGAACTGAGTAGACTCATCGTTAAAGTTACGCTTCCACTCACGTTGAGTGCGTTGGATGCCACGTTCAATAGAAGCATCTAATACTTCTTGTGCTTTATTAGCTTGAACAGCGCCGTCCAAAAGGACTTGTCTAAATGTTTCACCTTTAGCGTTACGCAGATTAAGGATTGGCTGACCATCTGCTGTTTTGATGTTTTCCCAAGCTTTTTGATAATTTAAATAACTAAACGCTTCACCAAGATCGCTGTAACCATCTTTATTAACATCAATAAACAAAGACGGAGCTAGGCGGAACAAAAGCTCATGAAATTGCTTTTCTGAATAACCACGATTAATTACAAACTGGTTACGCGCTTTGGTATAAGCATTTTGCAAGCTTTGCTCACCAAAGACCGTACCAGCCTGAGAACCAAAGGAACCTTTTACAAATTTGGCACCAAGGCGAACTTCACCAACAAATATGTCAGAAGCAGTTTGTTGATCTTTTAGCTCTTGCCGCTCAAAGACTTTGTTGGTTACGTTTTTCTTAACATCCAGCAAAGCTGAACTAACAAGCGGGTCAATCTTGGCAGAGCGGAACGCAGAAGGAACGTCTGAATACGGCTTTAGCAGGTCATCAACTTTGGCTGCAATAAGTGCTGCACGTTCTGCTGGGTTATCAATTTCAGCAAGACGTTCAGCTTGTTTAGTACCCCAACTAGCCAGATCAACAGCAACTTGTTTACCAGCGTTAGAAGCTTTGGTGTCGTAATAGAAAAAGTTAACCCAAGGATTACTCAGGCGATTTTGACGGGCAAGGTTTTCATCACCAGCCTTAGACAGAATCTTTGTTTCTTTTGCGTTTTCAAGTGAATCACGCAGAGCAGTAGCTTCTTGCTGCAACAGTCTTGTAGCTTCGTCGCGTTTTTGCTGTTTATAATTTTCAAACAAATTGTCAGTCAGTTTTGTGAACGCGCCTTCACTGCTTAAAAAGTCTTGAATACTTTTAATAGCTTCAGCACCTGAACCTGGTTTGTAGCTAGCTCCATACAGCAACTGACCGCCAACCTGTACAGGAGTGCCTGGAGTTTCAGCAGGACGAGCAGGTTCAGTAGGTCTAGCCGGTTGAGCTACAAGGTCACGAAGTTGACGTTGCGGGGTAATACCAAAACTGCTTGTCATTGGCCGATAGGTTTGGGTGCAGAAGGTTGCATGGACTGGTAGTTCTTGAGAGCTTCAAGTCCAATGTTTGCTAAATCAATCGTAAGCGCTGTACCGGAAGGCATCGTTTCAGGCGTAGGAGGCACAGCCGTGATAGGCAGCGGAGCCAGCGGTTTAACGGGATCTGGAATTGGTTGAGGTGTGTAGAACTGGATTTGATTAGAAGTGTTTTGACGGGCTACGTCCAAAGCTTCTGCTTGACGTGTTTTATCAGCAATCCGGTAATTGCGGGTAACTTCCCTATTGCTGAGATTAGCCAAATATTGCTGGTGATACTGATTGTTAAGGCGCTCAATAGAACGACCAGCTTGACCCTTAGCCTTGGCTTTACTAGCAGCAGCAATGGATTGAATACGAATGTTTTCTAGTTCAATCGTTTCTTTAGCTTCCTCTTCGTAGAACCGACCCTCAAGATCAGCAATTTGTCGTTCAAAGTTTTTGAAAGCTTGAGTAGAAACAGCACCTTTGTACTCAGCCTGTTGCTTGGCTAGTTGAGATTCGTAGTCCCGCTTACGTTGAGCGTAATCAAGATCCCTGTAATAAGACTCAAGTTGAACTTGATATTGACGGTAGTTTTGAGCAACGGTATCAGCATACTGAGCCCAATACTGCTGGTTTGCTGCAGCCGTAGCCATCTGAGATTCAGCAGCTCGGTTTTGATAAGCAGCTACAGCAGTGGCGCCTTGAAGAATACCTTTACCAATTGAAAGAATAGAAGGTAGCTCAAAAATACCTTTAAAAATGTCGCCAACACCGCCAGACGTTAAACCAGGCAGAGGGGCTAAAGCACCGGCACCTTGAAGAGCAGGAAGGTTAAAGCTACCGCCGTAATCAATTTCAAATTTAGGAGCCTGACCAAAGTCCCAAAAGCTACCCCAGTCAAAACCAGTGTTGATATTAATATCTTGAATAAAGGGGCTGGTGTCGATTACAACGTCGCCATAGCCGATATTGCCTAACTTGGCTGTCTCGGCAAAGCTAGGAAAATTCAAAGCCATTAGCCGTACTTCCTCGCAACATCAAAGTAAAGACCAGTCCACTCAAGAGCGATGAACTTAGCCTGGTCGATGCTGTTGTTCACTAGCTCCACTGTAACTTGGTCATTCTTGCTTTGGATATAAGCTCTGTACTTAGCTTCTTCAAACGCTTCTTCCTCGCTAATTACGATGTTGGCATTTAGAGGGTCTCTACGGTCAAATTCATAAGTCACCTTGTCACGGAAATAAGGCGTTACTTCAACAGTGAAATACCTTGCATCGTTGTAATAAACATCCAAATATCGCAACTGCAAACGACCAGTACGATTACCAATAAAAGTGTTTTCGGTTGCTGTTCGGCTATACGGCATAAGTTGAGGCGGTCGGTAAGTAAACGTAAACTTCTCACCAAAAACCCAAGAGCTGTTTGAAAAGTTACCAAGGCTATCGCAAACAAAACTCGTAACACCAGCAGGAACACTAGTAGCCACAACCCAACGCTTCTTAGCTTCGCTTGCATCACCTGCGTTTTGTTTAATAATGACAAATTGACTGGTGTTAACAGTCCTGTAGGGCAACGTAACGGTTGTTTTGTTGGTAGCTGCAGAGTAACTAAAGCTAGCTGTACCAATGTCCGTAGTAATCGAGCTAGAGATCTGACGATCTAGCAAGAACAACTCAGCGCTATCTTGAGGCGGTCTTGAGGCGTTGATTCCTTCAAGGTAATACTCAGTAGTGCCGCTGTTGTTATAGCTTGTCAGCTTAAACAGGGTGCCTTCAACAAAATCACACCAATAAATGTTTTTGTTAGGGAAGGTCCACTTATGCCAAGCGTTCTGTCTGTTGGTTAAAGAGCCACTAGAAGCTTCCCAAAAGAATTGATACACATACAGCGCATCTGGATCATCTTTACTTAAAGCCACCAAGTACTGATCAGTACGACTTACAGCAAGAGAATCAATGTTTTTAGGAATGTACTTAGGTACTGTTTCAGTGATTACTGCTGTTTGACCAAGGTTGATACCAACAGTACGGTCAGTAGTAATGAAAGTTTGAAAACCAGTAAAGTCACCCTCTTTAACTGGAAACAGCACTTGAGGACCAACTTGCTCTGGTTTGACGTTTGGCTCCATACTGATGGAACTGATACGACCCACAGAGGCTGTCTCAGGACTGAACGTCACGTTATCGCCTGAGTACAGACGGAACTGGTTTTCGTTAGAAAACAACACAAGTTCATCTTGCTGCTGCAACGCATAGTTCAGCACAGCAACGTCGTTACTGACAGCAGTCAGGTCAATAGGATCGCTGTCAACAACTTGTAAAGCTGATTGTTGCCAAAAGTTAAAGTACGCTCCAGACTCGCTCAGAATGACGTTTTCACCGCTGACAAAGCCAAGGCGGTTCTTAAAGAACACAAGGTCATTGATGCTGTATCCAGCAAACGATGGACCAGGAAGTTCATCTTCATCACCAGCCAGTCGTTGTTCCCACCCTGGTAAAGCAATGGATACGGTGCTGTCGGTATAAGTTGTACCGCTAAAAGGCTGGAACGTAAATCGAGTGAGGCCGCTAGCGTTCCTGTAATAGACAAACGCATGGGGCATCGTGTTGTCGTCTAAAAGCCCTCTAGAATTCCACCCAGCAGTCTCTTCCCAGACACCACGACCAAAGGTACCGTTAGTGGTCGTGTTCTCAGCGTTGAACTTTAGGTAGTACGAGCTTTGATCAGAGGCTCCAGAGGGCGCTACAAGCACCGTATAGCCTTCCCAAGAGGTTGAAGGCAGTTCTGTGACGTTAGTAACTTGATTAGAAAAACCAGCAATTAACGTATTACCACGAGCGTCAGCAGCAACAATACTTTTGATATAGCGAGAAGAACTAGAAAGACCAATCAAAATTTGAGAATCTTGAGTTGTAAAAGTTAAAGCGTTTCCAGAATCTTTTTGATCAAGACCATGACCAAAAGTATAAGTATGTGAACCACTGCCAGTAGCAGCAGCACTTATAACAATGCTGGTAGCTGCTTTGCTAACTACGGTAGTTCCAGCAGGAATATGAGTACCACTGATTACATCACCTATGTAAATTTTTTTGATATCAGTAGCATTGATGCTACTTATTGTTGTACTGCCGTTAGAAACAGTTCCAGTTGCTGTTTCAGAAAATGAAACTAAACGTGAAGCAATATCAGCAGAACTAACAACGTTTGGATCACCAGCAGAGTCAGTAAGAGAAGGAGTTAAATATTTACCAGTAATTACTGTGCTGTTATCAAGTTCAACAGTGATTGAATATTCAGTATCGTAATCAACCAGTTTTACCCATACTTGAGCTTTGATGGGTTGGTAGGCAGAACTGATAACTCCGATGTTATAGCGAGTCAGCGTTTCAGCAGGATCATACGCAGTCTTCTTTTGAATATTAGTTACAAAGACATAATCCTGAAATGACGTAGCTCTAAAACGATCCCGAGCACGACCAGATCCACGCAAGTAGCCAAGATTGGTGGAGCTGACGTTAGAGAAAGTTTGCTCAACAGGAACAACAGTGGGAAGGATGCCACTAATTGGTTCAACATTAGAAATGCCACTAACAAAGGTGTAACTGGATTCAACCGTCAAAGTTACGCCAGTTGTCGTAGCAGTTGCATTTTTGCTGAGAGTGATGCGAGAGCCAGCAGTATCAATATCGACAATGGTCGTTCCGCTAGGTACACCACTACCTGTTACACCAGCTCCGACAAACAAATCTGTCATGGAGCTTACAGACGTTACGACTGCAGACCCACTAGTAATATTGCCAGTACGAGAAACGGTACGGCTATCGTCAGCAATAATGAGGATAAAACGCTCACTGCTACTACGGTTATAGACAAAGACCCACGCTTCGTTCCATTTGATTGGGTTGGTAAGGGCAAGACCACCAGCGTTTTTAGTCAGCGTATCAATACGCTTTACAGGCACAGAACCTAGCCGTTTCTTTAAACCCTCAACAAGGTCACAGTTACCGTTTTCAAGAACTTTGGCAAAACCAGGCAGCACAAAACTGTCAGCTTGCTGGTTAACACCTTTATTAAGCGGACCAATAATTTGGCTAAAAAGTTCTCGTGACATCAGCGGCTCAGAATATCAGGACCAAAGTTAGTGATCACACGGCCACCGTACATGTCGTCAGGACCGCTGATGTAGTTGTAATTTTGAGCCATGTCTTCAGTACGCTTGAGGGTCTGAAGGGCTCGTTCTTCATCCTCTCCAGTGTACGTTTCAAGACTTGCGGAGGTCACAGCACGATTAGCAAACATCCGCGCTGCACGAATCGTAATGTACCTACGACCAGTCTCAGGAATACTATCCCAATCAAGTTCTTCAACAATTTCAGCCACAAGGTCACTAGTACCACCAGTTACTGAAATACCAAGACTACCTCTCAAATCGTATGTATTTTTAACGCGATCAAAAATCCTAAGACCACGAAGAACAAACCTTTGAGAGGGGTAAGAGATCGGGTTAAACCGAATAGCAAGGGTGTTGCTAGGAAGCTGGGATTGACCTGTAGAAGCGTCCAGAGGAATGGAGTCATACAGCATCGTGTTCCAAGACCATCCAGCTCCTTGAACCTCACGGCTCACTTCATCCAAAGTACGCTCTGCAAGACTTGCATCACCAGTCAACGGAGCGTTAAGACTGTTTACAGGGGCTTCGCCAATAATGGCAAGAAGAGTGTTAACTGCACTGAGTTTACTAGTCGCCATTATTGCAACAAAAAAGGGGAAACATTTCTGCCTCCCCTCATTGTATTGGTAATTAACTAGAAGCTAGTTAATCAATACGGGTTGCCATCGGAAAGCAGGCTCACAGAGCACTCAGGACGCAGGATACCGTGACCCACGGCATAGCTAGCGACCATCATGGTGCTTTGAGTCATAGCCTTGTACTCAGAACCCGTCATCTGCATCGAAACGTCCTTCAAGGACACAGTACCCACAGCTTCCTTGGTGAAGCAGAGGCCGAAGCAGTTAGCGATGGACGAGGTGTTGCCTTGCTCATCTTGGTAGTAATCACAGGTACCGGCGGCAGCTTGACCGTCAGAACCGTCACGACCGTTGATGTAGTTAGGACGCTCACCACGGGTCACAGCAGACTGGTTGGATTGACCAACGTAAGTCTGGTTAGCGGTATAGCTATTGATACCCAGGTGGTTGGAGGTCAGCAGGCGGAAACCAGCCACAGAAGCCACGCGGTTCTGGTAAATGGAGCCATTGGCACCACCAGCAGCGTTGAAATCAGTGTTGATGGCACGGTCGCTGTTGAGCACGTCGTAGTAAGCACCAGGGCTCAGGACGCACACACGGCCTTCCTTGGGAGCATCCTTTTCATCAAGAGCCTGACAAGCTTTGAACAGGTTCTCAACGATCAGATCACCACGGGCATTGCGGTCAGCAGCACCGTTTAGGTCAATACCGCTAAAGGAAGTACCACCAGGCATCGAGTTCAGAACGAACAGACGCTCACCCACTTGGAAGCCAACGCCAGTACCGGTACCAATCGAACCAATCGGGTTGATCACAAAGGTGGCAGCACCGTTGGTAGGAGCAGTGGTGATCACACCGTAAGAACCAGAGTTCTCACCGTAAACCACTTCACCCACAGCCCAATAGGTCAGTTCAGCGGTCTGGAAGTTGGCGCTCAAGGTAATGGTGTTGGTGCTCACAGAAACGTAAGTACCACCATTCAGTTGGAAGCGCTTGGAATCCCAGTCCTTAATACGACCGTCAGACTCAGTAGCAGCCAGCAGAGTGCGAGCCAGACGCTGGTCATAGGCACGAGCCAGAGCGCGGCCAAGCTCGGTCGAATAGATCGAACGAACATCCCAGTGCAGTTTGGCTTCATCCAGGTCATAGATGGAAGCATCAGCGATCAGCAGGTCATCAATGGTGATGATCTTTTCGCCGATCATGCCTTTGTTACCTTGGCCGGTGATGAAATCACCAGGACGGTGGTAACGGCTAGAGAAGCGACCGGTAATCGGGAAGCTTGCGCTCTTACCCGAAGAGATGGTGCGCTTCATGGTCAGATCCTTGAAGATCGTCTCACGGTTAAACGTGGTCAGAACTTCGCCGGAAAAGATTTTGAGGAAGTTAGCGCTTTCGCGCTCAAAGTTACCGGAGGCAGAGCCAGCGTTGTATTGAACGCCATTAATACTCCCCAACCGGCTAAGAGATGCGTTGAGGTCAGGCATCGTTAGTTTGGTTAATGGAACTGTTTACGGGCGCTCGCATATCAATGTTGTTATCGCCTCAGCGGCAACAATGTTTACGTTCGCTAATAAAATATTAACCCCTAGGACCGAGAACGTCGCTACGGATTAATTTGTCCTGCACATCTTGGGTATAAGCAGGATCATTTAGATAGCGAGGATCACTCATAGCAGCCATTACTTCTTGGCTTGAACGGAACACATCACTGCTATTTGTAGAGAGCTTTCCACCAATCAGCTCAGGCTCATAGCCAGAGTTTTCTTGGAACGCATAATACAGAGACTGCAGTGCGTTACGAGCTCGGTAGTAATCACCGCTATTAACTTCACGGTTGTAAGCCTCAAGCTCACCAGCTTCAAGGTTTTCCTTAGCCCATTGCTGGACTGCACTAAAGTTTTCTTCACCACCAATGCTTTCCAGAATGGTGGCTTCTTCATCCTGAGACAGAACAACAGGCTCTTCAGCAGTTTGGTCTTGATCAGCTTCAGGTTCACCCTCAGCTTTCTCATAACCAGTACGACCACCAAGCTTCTTCTCAAGTTCTTGGTAAGCCTTCAGCAAATCATCAGGGCTTTTGAATTTGCCACCAATGAGTTCTTGCTGTTGCTCTTGCTGCTCAGCCTCTTGAAGAGCTTGCAGATCTTGCTCGCTATAAGGCCCAGTTTCTTGAGCCAGAAAATTGTCAGCGATGACTTCCATGATCAACCGATCCGAACGGTCAGATCAGGATAGATCCAAACAGGTCGCTTGTTTTTAGCAGCAGCGACATACTGTTGATACACCTCAGGCTTTTTAGCCTTCAGCTCTTCAATCAGTTGATCCATTTTGGATTTAGGTTCCGCCTTTTTTGGAGCCTCAGAAACCTCCAGGGGTTCCTCCGCCAACGGCCTCTTGACTTGCCCGGATTGAGTCATTTTCAGCTTTAATGAGTGCGGCCTGTTTAGCAGGATCGTTATTAGGATCTTGCGCGGCCATTTGTTGCTGCATCATCATAGCTGTTTGCTGTTCTTCAGCCATGAGATCTTCGTCTGATTTAATCAGCTTGTAAGTATCGAGACCATCAGAAGCAGCAAGGCGGGTGATCAGTTCACGACTATTAACGTAACGAGCCATGACCTCAGGACCCAGAGTGCCAGCAATGGTTTGCAAGAACTCAATCAACTTGGCTTTATCGTTACCGCGTCCAAGAGCATCAAGACCGGTGGTGATCTGAGGTTTCACAATATCTTTAGGCAGCTTTGGCAAACGACCCTGACGCTCCATAAGAGCCATCTTGCGGTTAACAAGAGGAAGCTGCAGCTCAACGCTAAGGATGGAGTAGATACCACCCAAACCAGCTTCAAGTTCTTGAGCCACCATACGAATTTCTTCAGCCGTCACACGGTCACGGCCAGAAGTCCCAGCTTGAATGGCGCTGTTAAGCAGGAATGCAAAGCTTAGTCGCTGTTCAATGCGAGCAATGGTGTTAAGAGCAACCGTAAGATCCGCCTGCTTTTGCATTTGCAGAGGAGCCACATCATTTGGATTACCCGCCACAATTGATCCATTGGCAGCCCGAGCAAGAGCATCAGGACGAGTAGTGCCGTTTGGATTGCAGAGGAAGATGATCTTGGCTGCAGCAGCAGAACCCTCAACAATTGCTTTAGACAAATACTCAAGGCTTTTCAGATCACCAAGAAGCTCCTCGCAATACCCGCGTCCGTAAGCTTCATGAGCTACACGGAACATACGAAGGGGAATCCAAGGGCTTTTCTCAATAGGAACAGAACCGGTCTTGCCTATCTGTTTGTTGTAAGCCTCTTGATACCAGTTGCAACGATCCTTTTTGTAATCCCAAGTGACGTGGGTGTACAGAAAAACAGTACGGTCTACAAGTTTTCCTTCATTATCTTTAGGTGTAACTTTTTCAGGAAGAACTTCAGGATTAACTTCCTCACGCACCACAACCTCAAGGATGTTTCCTTCAGGATCACGGTTTAATACAAAAGACTTAAGCGGATAAACCCTGGTACCAGTTTCAGCTACATACAGCAGAGCGTTACCACCAATAATCAAATGCTTTAGCGCTTCAAACAAAGCAGTCCGATCACCAGACTCTTCAATGTCCCGCATGACGGAACGTTCCATCAAAGCCAGTTGCTGATCAAACTCTGATTGCAGTTCCTTGTAGTTCTCAAGCTCCCGCTTCAGCTTCATGTCGTCTACAGAGAGACGAAAGAAAGCTTGGTTAGGAGGCAGCAAAGCAATCAACAGCTTGCTAGCCAGGTTGTTTACGCCACGAGCACCAAGACCTTGGTAGGTGGTAGCGATTTTGGTGTAAAGATTTTTACCAGTACTACGGTCGTTATCAGTAATTAGAGTCGGCAGAGTGTACTTACTGCACTCAATTGCTCGATCCAGATAAATTGATTTCTCCGGCTCTAGTGCCGAATAACGAGCCGAAGCATTAGACATTCAAACCACCAGCCGCGTTAGATGAACCTGCCCCAATGCCAAGACCGGCAACAGGCGATTGTATTTCCAAACTAGTACGCATTGCAGCAGGAGTGCCAGCACGTTGACGAACACGGCTACCAACAGGAGGAGCTGCAGCTTGCTGTTGCTGAATGGCAGACGTAATCTTTTGCTGTTGCAACATAGCCGCAGCCGCCGTGCGTTGCTGAGACATTTGTTGTTCTGCAGTTTGACGAGCGATCAAAGCTTGCTCTTGCATTGAAACAGCTTGAGCTTGATACGAAGCCAGTTGTTCACGAGCAATACCAAGCTGAGCTTCTTGTGAAGCACGTTGAATAGACGTTTGTTCTTGAAGAGCTTTGGTTTGTTCAGCAAAAGCCAGACGTTGAGACTCTGATTGAGACTGCATCTGACGGCTTTGTTCAGCAGCCGATTCACGCATAGCAGTCAACTGAGCAGCAGAAGAACTCCTTGCTTGCTCAAGTTGTTGGCGGCTGGATTCTGCTTGTTGTGTATAAGCAGTTTGTGCTGCTTGAAATTCTTGTTGCCGTTGAGCAAGACTAGACCGAAGGTTTGCAATTTGCTCGTTAACTAGACGAGTTTGATTTTCAGTTGCTTGTTGAGCTAGAGAATATTGCCTTGCAGCTTGTTCTTGTTGAGCACGAAATTCAGTACTACGTTGTTCAGCAGCACGAAACCCTTGGTAGGCAGAAAAACCAGCTCCAACCAAACCAAGGATTGAGAGAACTGAATTAAGTGAGCTGTCCTTAGCCTTAGCCATACTTAGTTTCCTCTTGGAGCTTGTGCTGCTCTTTAAGATGCCTTACAACTGATACTTGTCCAGCAGTAAACCAGATAAGTTTCTCTTCCATACTAAGGTCAGGTGCTTTATCTGGATAAATAGCGTCAAGATATTGAATAATTTCAGCTTCAATGTAAGGAATCATATGTTGAGACCAGTCGGGTTAATTCTGGCAGGAGCTGTACCACCATAACCACCAACGCCAGACCTTGCACTAACCCGTGTGACAGATACACCAGGCTGACCAATCATTGTTTTACGACGGCGTGTTTGCTCTGTAGCAGCGGTTTGATTTTGCTGTGCAGTCAATTTGGTAGTAGGTGTTGAGGCTGCTTCTTGTTTAAGAGCTGTTTGACGCTTGGCTATTATTTGTTGCTTTGCTGTTTCTGCTGCTGCTGCTGCAATACTTTTTTCGTTTGTTTCTTTCTCTTTTTCAAATTGGGATTGAAGAGCTGCTTGTTGTTGTTGGATAGAAGCTCTGTCGCTTTCAAATTGAAGTTTAATTGCTGCTTGTTCTTCTTGTGCAGCTAAACGAGAAGCATTAATTTGAGCTTCTATATTTGACTGCTCTTGTTTTTGTTGTTGAGCAATTTTTTGCTGTTCAAGTACAAGGTCTTGTTGAATTTTTTGCTGTTCAGTAGCCAAAAATTTTGCAGCTTGTTCTGCTTCATATTGCTGAGCTTTTATATCAGCTTGTTGCAGCAAAGCAACTTCATACAACCGACGTTGTTCTGCTGCTTCTGCCTGTGCTTTTCTAGTTTGCCAAGAAGCGTAATTAGCTCGCTCACTAGATTCAATGGAGGCCCTAAGCCTTTGACAATTAGCGTCATAGCAAGGACCTGACCACTGCGTAAAACCAGGTGCAGGTTCGTTAAATGTGTAAGGGGTATCAAGAACGCTTCTAGGATTTTGAGCAGCTATTTGATCGCGGTTATACGCTTCCCAAGCTGCTGCAAATTGACGACTACCGTTAGGAGATTCACGAGCGTTACGCCTGTTATTTGGATCTCCTGTCCCACCAAACTGTTGAGCCCAATAACTAGTAGGAAACCAAAGCTCAAAAAATTGGTCTTGGGTAATCAACGCCATAATCAAACCCCATATGCATCAAGCGTAGCTGGGAAGATCAGAGTTACTGGTCTCAAAAAACGCAGGCATCCGAGCTCGCTGAGTTTCAATCAAACCTTCAGCTTTACCTGAATACATCAAACTGTCACTTTGATCCAGCCAAAACTGACGATCAAGATATTTGTCAGTATGTACTTTCAAAAGGGGTTGCATCACCCAATTAATGGTTGCCTTCCTGAGGCGATCCAAACTAGGAGACACAGTGAGACCAAGCTCACGGCACACCAGACTGTTTGCTGCAACGTGTACTTGTTCATCACGGCTAATGTCAGCACTTACCGTTCGGAGACCAGCATCACCGTTAAAACGAAAGAACGGGAGGAGAACGAAAAAGATTGCACGCTCGGCCACCATTGCTTTGAGGACCGGATGATCTGGATGTTCAATCCACGCTTGCCGTAGTCGGAAGGCTTCTTTCTCGGCTTGTTCATCCACGCCCAATGCGTTGGTGATATATCCCAGCGCAAGATCGTGGCGCTCTTCATCTTTGATGTTGCTTTCAAGAAGCGCACGGGAGGCTTCAGGAATTTCATTAGAGCAAGCGTCTTGGATAAAATCACCAACCGGAAGCTCCATGTGACGAAGGGCAAGAGCCCGGAAGATTGTCTCCTCCGAGCCCTCTTTTAGCTTGCCAGCGGTTGATTGAATGGGAGTCCAAGTGCGCTTACGAGCGAGCAGTTTCTGATACGGGTTCATTCGGCGCAGTTGCAATCGGGTGCTGAATCTCCCTCCAACAAATTGGCAAGGTAATCCTCAACATCTACATCGCTAATAGCGGCGTAGGCATTGGATTTATCTTGAATGTCGGCCATCACTTGAAGAGAGTAATACAAACTCTTCAAGGGGGAGTTCAACCATCGTGACATAAATTGACGGTCCATTGTTGTCATATCAGACCACCAATTCATAGAAATTGCATGAGCCATGGATGTGCTATCCATCAACCGCTGCCACTCACAGTTCAACTCAAAAAATGTATCCCAACCAACTTGTTCAGCGGTTTCACATTTGGGGTTGAACTTGTAACTTTGCACACCAAGAGTTGCACTATCACGATCTACGTCACGACTGATCGGAGGTGAGATTTCAGGGGCTGTAGTGAACCCTTCACGATCCACATAGCGGTACGCACAAGAGGCTGTAGGGGCCACAGTGAACGCTCGGGACATGTTGTAGTCAGCAGCCACCTTAGAGGCCTCTACAAAGCCCAGGAAGATAGCGTGAGCAATCTCTCCAGCTTTGGTTTCAACAGACCCAACACCAAAGTTCTTGCGACGCAAAGCAACCACAAAGTCTTCGTAGGTCACGCCTTCAATAGCCAATAGATTTGCCAGACCAAGAACACCCAAACCAACTTGGTTATCTTTGCGGCTGTAAATACCAGACTCATCAACACCAGTTTGTTGATACAGCTCACAAAGAAACTTCATGCCATCAACAAACGCCTGAGGAATCTCATCAATCTTGGTGAGACCCAAATTGATATGAGACAGCAAGCAGGTGTCCCGAGACTTCAGCAGAATCTCTTGGCACACATTGGAATAGATGCGCTCACCGTTTGCGTCGTATTGCTTCTTAACAATCCAAACGTCACCCTTACGGGCAGCATCCATGATTGCTTTTAGCTTGTTTGGTTCGTCGATAATTGCAGGATCAACATTGACACAACGTTTAATCCAAGGAATACGACCGCGATCGTAATTAACAAACTCCAAAATGTCAGGATGATCTGCGTCAAGATGAGCAACCACCGCACCATTTCGGTAGGTACCGCCGCGACGAAGGATCTCATTGAACTTGGAATAGATCTCCATAAACCCACAAGGGCCTGAAGCAACCATTCCGTGAGTGTTTCTAGTACCCCTTGCACGAAGCTTAGAAAGGTGAACAGCAACCCCTGCGCCATACCGGAGAGCTTTACTGACGAATTGCCAAGAACCCTCAAGACCGTCAGCATCCTCGTCCATTGTGTCTTCCACAACGAACACAGTACAACTAACGGGATAACGGCGGGTGGGATTCTCAATCCAACTCTCCACCCTCCCGGTCATTGCGATCGCCGGATTCAGAGTCGCCTTCGTCAGTTTCATTTTTGTCAATTGTTCGTTGAAGTGAAGTGATTACAAAATCTTCCCATTGATCTTCATCAAGCTGGGAAAGAGGCTTGAGTTCAGGATGCTCTTCATCGTCCCAATAGAACTGAATAGAGCCAGTGCCGTCATCATCTTCCTCGTATTCGGCTTCGACATATTGCCAAGCGCCGTTAGGAATTTGTGCCAGCAGTTCATCGTAAGGCTTCATAAGTCTGAGAAGTCAACGGGTTGATAGTTGGGACCTTTCTGGACTTTTCCATCCACTTTTGTGAAAGGAAACTTGGACCAGTTAGAGGTGTAGAGCCGATCGAAAGCAGAATCAGGATCCACACCCAAGGTAAGAAGCAAACCATAAGTGACCCATAGTAGGTCGCAGGCTTCTTTAATAACTTGTGCGCGAGACTCGTTGCGATATGCATAAAGAAGTTCGTAAAACTCTTCTTCGACATACGCAAGTTGTTGTTCACGCTGTTCGTTATCAGGATTGGTTAACTGGTCCGCTCGTTGCATCCAGGTCCGAACTAACTCGGAATTGGAAGTGATCATCGGCAACAACCTCTTCGTAAAGTTTTTGATGGTTATTCCATTGGGCATCCCACTCTTCTTGTCGTTTGATCAAGCGATCGAGATACCAACGGGCTTTCTTGAGATCTTCAGTACCGTTTTTGTGTTGGTACCGAGTGACGTATTTGATGATGTTGCCTTCAACAAAATCAAAAGCGTGGCTTTCAATGTAATCAATACATTCAATTACTCCCTCGTCGAAAGCGTAGTGGCTGGGACGGATGGGATCGAAGTCGGGGTCCATAGTTGAATTTCATCAAATGTGTACTCAGAGTCACGAAGGATACGAGCAAGGCGAGCTTGGGTTAAGGCATAGTCAGCACCTAACCCTTTCTTCTTGTACTGGCTAACTACAGCTCTCCATGCGGAGGCCTCTTCAAATCCATCTTCCTCGATAATTCTTTCCGCTGTTTTCGGTCCCACCCCAGGGCAACCAGGATAGCCGTCAGTGGAATCACCGGTAAGAGCCTGACGATAAAAATAGACATCAGCTTCAAGTTGGGAAATGTAAAAGATGTTGCCATCGTTATCTAAATGAAGACCAGGAATCTGTTTAAGATCTTTATCTCCAGACCAGATGATGGTTTTGTCTTGATAACGAGTGCCGAGGATGCCAAGAACATCATCAGCTTCTAATCGGTGCCAGCACTCGGAAGGAAACTGCTGTTCAGCCCAACGTCGTACTGCTTTATACCCCACAGGCTTGCGACGATCGTAACGAGTACGGTGTGCTTTATAGGTGGGTGCAACGTCCTTACGGAAGTTCTCATTAGCAGTCCAACAAAGCGTGAATCTGTCAGCTTGTGCTTGGTTGCGTTTGGTTTCAAGTAGCTCATTGAAAAAGAATTGAGCTTCTTTGATAGGTAGATGAGTTGTGATGATGTCTGGGCACCATTCAATTTCAACTTCAGCGGCAACAACTGCTTGGAACAGCAGCATGTCTGCGTCAAGCAGCAGCCAAGTCATCAGTACCTCCTTGGTGGGCTCCTAGCTTATTGACCTTGGCTAGGTAGTCCACAGCCTTGAGGACGCCTTCAATATTGTCACCAAGCTTGCCAATACCTGTGTTGCAGTTATTGCAAATCCAACCACGATGCTCATGGGTTTCATGACAATGATCCCAATGCAACTTATGTTCAGTGGATCCGCAGCACTCACACGGCGCACCTAGTTCAGGTACTTTCTGTTTCTTACGAATTTGGTAATAGTCCCTAAGCAGCTTGGCGTAGCACTCTTTGCACTCAGGGCGTTTCCAAGTGCCGTTACGACCAAACAGATCTAGCGGTTTGTCTTGCTTACAAATTTTGCAAGTCTTAGTGGCACTCGGCCCAAGTGTCTCCGATTTTGAACTCCGAATCAATTCCAATACGGAGTCCAAGTGCATCTCCTGCCAAGCGAGAAGACCTGACTGCAATGAGTCCAAGCTCTTCTGCGCGTTCTGCTGCGACTGCGAACTGTACTTCATCGTGGACGTGAGCCAGGAAAAACCAATCAACCCCGTACTCAAATCCTGCCTTTAAGAGTTCCTCAAAACAGGTGATGTACCAGAGCTTGCTAATGATGGCACCTGCGCTCTGAAGTAGGAAGTTAAGAGCGCTATGTGAGGACCGGATTCTTATCTGTCTACCGTCCAATCCCTTAACAAAGCCTTCATCTTTTGCTTTTGCTATTACTCTTTTAGAAAGCGAAGCCAAAGCGGGCATATTGCGGAAATACTTCCGCTTCAGCTTTGCTCCATCCTGACCCGTAATCAGACCTAGCTTCTCTGCCCCTGCTCCATACATCAAGGCATAGAAGAATGTCTTTGCCTGGTCTCTGGTGGCGAGTCCTGCGGCCTTTTGATTGGCCGTATGGATATCGCCATTCAGTACTTCGTTCGCAAACTTACCTTCGTCAAACGGCCACAAGTAGTGAGCCAAGCAACGTGCTTCAATTCCACTGAGGTCCACGCCAACCTGTTTGGTGCTTCTACCTCCCCCGAGGCGGCCAGGTCCAAACAGAGCTCGGCACTCCGGTCCCAGGACTGACCTGACAGCAGGTACCTGGGCCATATTGGGGTTGACGTGGCTACAGCGAGCGGTGGCGCATCCAACAGTAATCACACTGCCGTGAATCCTGTTGTCACTTTCCACCAGTTTCAACCAAGCATTGTTGCCTGTGCTGAGTTGACCCAATCGCTTTTGGAGCGTGAAGTGTGAAACAAAATCTTCAGCCCCAGGGATCTTCGACAGAATTGTTTCATCCAACTTGGGTTTCCCCTCCTTGGTGAACTCCTCTGGCTTCCACTCCAGAAGTGTCTGTAGCACCCAAGCGACATGATCCCGAGAATTTGGGTTGAGATCTGTAAGACGGCACATTGCTGCACCACCTACATAACCTCGTGACGAGTTGTCTCGCTTGGGCGTGAAGAGCCCTCCGTCAACGAACGGGAACCGTTGTCTCAATCGTTCGCCAAGAGTATTCAGTTGTTCGTTGATCTGAGCTTCAAGTTCCAAAGCCCCTTGAACATTGAAACCAAAGCCAGATCGTTCCTGCAGGGCGATGAGCTGTGCAAAGCGCATCTCAAGGTCAACGGCACAAGGGATGTCGTCAGCCTTCGGTTGCAACCTGCGCCACAATTTAAGGTTCAGTTCAACATCACAGACGCAGCGTTCAGCCAGTTCATCAGTCAGCACACTGAAGTCTTCAAGACCAGCGTGACGCTTGCTATAGCCCAGTCGAAAGCCGTAAGCCTCAAGGCTGTGGCGACCATAAAGCTGTATTGGCATCCCCTCCCACTTCTTTTGAAAGTCACGGTCAAGGATATCGGGGTAAAGCATCCGGCAAAGGATCAACGTATCGACGACTTTGCCTTTTGGTTTAAAAGAAGGGTATACCTGTTGTATCGCTGGTATGTCGTACTGAATAATGTTGTGACCAATCAATACATCCGCATTTTCAAGAATCGAAATCCACTCTTTTGCGTTCTTGTACAGAGTTGTGTTCGTGCCGTCAGATACTGCACAGCAGTGGACTTTAGTAACATCCCTAATCTTGAGAGCATTGGTCTCCACGTCGAACGTTACCATCGAGAAAGACCTTGAGGTTTCGGCTGTAGCAGAAGTCAAGGAAGTCCTCAAGCTGGCCGTAGTTGAGTTGGTTGCAGGCGTCATTGGACTTGAAAAAGGACTGACACACTCGTTTGGCGGTTTCAGTAGCAGCAAGAGCTGTCACCTTAAGGTGATTCATCTCGGAGATGTGAACGTCAAAAGTCGGATTCAAAATGATCATCGAATTGTTGCGGCTTGTTACTGCCAGAAAGCTCCAACATTCTGCCGGTAGTTTCGTTGTATTTCACAGTGCCTGAAACGCCGCACCAACCTGTGAAACGATTTTTAAGAACTCGTACAGTTGTTCCTTCTGAATTGTTATCAGATTGTTGATCTCGTTCAAGACCAATACAGATGTCACTAAGTTGGCCGATAGCAGCGCTACCGCGTAACTGTGAAAGGGATGTTTGAGCACCGTTCTCGTGGCCTTTATCGCCAGTAGGGCGGCGTAAGTGTGACACCAAAAGCATCCCGCAGCCTGTTTCTTCAACAAAGCTTCGGAGTTTTGTCATCGTTTGATCAATCGCCCTACGTTCGTCCCCTTGGTCCAAACCTGAGACAAGAATTGAAAGGTGATCGAACACAATCCAACTACACCCGCAACCACTAACCAAATGGCGTATGCGGTTAAGCAAAACGGTAGGGTCAAGAGAGCCAAAATGATCGTACAGAAATAACCGACCCGTTCCGAGAGTCCGATTGAACGCATCCTCAATTTGCTCATCAGTGAAGTGACCTCGATCAATGTGGACAGGATAATTAAGATCCATACCGACGAAGCGCCGAGCAGTTCGTCGAATGTTCTCTTCCAAAGCGACATAACCCACTGTTTCGTTTTGCTTGGTAAGCAGGTCATACGCAATCTCAGAAACGAACGTGCTTTTACCAATGCCAGAGCCAGCTGTGATAGTAACGAGTTCCCCCTTACGCAGACCATGAAGCTTGTCGTTAAGGAACTTATAGGGATACGCAGCACTTTCAGTCTTTGGGTCTTCTAGGACCATCTGAAGCAGTTTGCTGCCACTGATAATCCCATCAGGCTCGTACTCAGCAGCAGTCCAAACCATCTGCATGATGGCTTTACTGTCGCCTGCTACAAGGGCTTCATTGGCATCCTTGTACTTCTCGATCTTGCCGATCTTACCCACGCGAGGCGGAAGTAATTGGATTGCGTTCTTGACTGCTTTCTGCCCGTGTTCATCGCTGTCAAAGCACAGGATGATTTCTTCAAACTTCAGTAACCAATCGAGATTGCTCCTGATTGATTTCTCCGCAGAGTCAGCGCCATTCGGTAGCGAGACGCACGGCCAACTCCTCCTCGTGGCAGCGTAGCTGAGGCAATCGTACTCACCTTCAAAGATAACCAGCAGCTTGCCGCCACTCCACTTTTCCTGCCCGAGAAACGTATGGTCAGGATTGGTTCCATGCTGGACAAAGTTCTTGTTTGGCTTACGAATCTTGTAGCCAGTAAGACGACGATCTTTGTCGTAGATGGGCCAGAAGTAAGCCTCACTGTCGCCATAGGTACCTTTGAAATATCCAAAGAGTTTGCACGTCTCCTCTGGAATACTCCGACTTGGTATGGCGTTGTATGAACCGACAAGGGGTTCGATCTCAATGTGAGAATCATTAGTTGCAAAAGTAGACATCGTGAAGGAAGCGGAAGAACCTGAAACGTGGTAGGTACAACCAGGGGTAAAGCAGTGCTCACCACCGTCGTCGTACAAAGCAACGTTGTCGCGTGACCCACATTTGGGGCAGTTCAACCTGCGAACAACGCGGGACATAAAAAGAGACCTCCAGGGAACTCAGCCCCAGAGGTCTCGGTGTCCTTTCACTTGTCCGGCAAAATCATAGCACTGCTATGACCAGCTAGATGGGATGATCGGACCCTCACACCAGGGCACACTGTACTTGTCGCACCAACGGGCGTAGGTCATACTCCCTGATTTGGTGAGTTTCTGATGCGGTTTTTGTAGGACCATGCGGATATCAACTGATGGATGCTGCTCCTTGAACAGCTTGATCAGTCTCCTGTCCTCCGAATCAAAGTAACCCTTTACCTCAAGCACTACCCCATTGCTGAGAACGAAGTCAGGGGTGTAACTACGAGGGATTAGCAAGTCGTACTTGTACTGTTCATACTCCCAGCTAATCCCTGTTGCGTTGAGGTAATCGGCTACTTTGCCTTCAAAGCCCGAACGAAAACCATCTGCTTGGCGTTTGCCGTACTTATGGAATCGTCGGGCCATCTACTCAAAAGTCAGGATCTTCGCCAGATACAGTAGCAAGTTCTTTCAAGTTTGGTTTGGATTGTTTAAATCCAGACTGCTTAGTAAAAGCTTTGGCAATATCAAAATCACCACGATCCTCACCAGCACCAGTCACAGCCTTCAACACCTGAATACCCTTAGGGCACAGCCGAATACCCCCACGAGGAGCCTTACGAGGGATGTACATCGGCTTGATGGCTACGAGAATCTCAGAGCCCTCACGCAGCTTCAGATCAGGAGCCAAAGGTTGCAGCTCGCTGTCTACCACAGGCAACGGAAACTCCCCATAGCTCGGCTTGGCCGTCAGTTTGATTACGGCTGAACCGTCTTTAGCCATCTCAAACGGAGCGTCATAAAAACTTTTCTTCCCCGTCTGGTCACGATACCAGGTACATGCTGCGTCGTAGAGGTCAGAGATTTCTTCAACAATCTCTTCTGCGTCTTGTACAAGAACCTTGATACGGAAGTCACACGGTTCATTGTTGTAGGTAGGGGTTTCGGTGAAGCTGGGAATCCAGCCAGTCAAAGTGCCTTGAAGTTGCACGGGACTCAGCGTCAAAAGGACCCACAGACGGTACTCAGAGGGCTTACACCAAGGAGAGGCCGTAGGACAGCTCTTTAAGTGGCCGCTTTGAGTGGCCCTTTAAGGGTCCTCTAAGTACCTTTAAGTACCTTCTTAAAAAGGTTTTAAAGAGGTCTCTAGCCGTCAACTTAGAAGGCACTTAAAGAGACACTTAAAAAGTCTTTCTTAAAGAGGTCTTTAGCCACCATTTAAAGGGCCACTTAATGAATCCTTTGGATCCCAGTCAAGTTCCAGTAACAATGACTGAAGAAGAACTAGCTGTGTTCTTAGATGAAATGTTGGAACGTTTTGAAGCTACAGAAGATGATCAAAACGATCCTAACGTTTGGGGAGTGAAGTGATAGTGGATTTACAACCTCTGACTATTAATGTTGCAGTCATTCTTGATGAATATGATTACGCTCGTGAGCAGTACAAGAAAGCTTTTGGTGATCAACAAAAAGATTATTGGGATGGGTATCTAGCTGCTATTGAAAAGTTGTGTGGTGAGGTAATGATTAATGAGTGAATTATCACAAGCAGCTCAAGCTTTACTCAATGCCTATTGGCTTGATGTAGAAGCTCCTCCTTGGGGTGTAGTTGCTGATGTACTTTGTGCTGTTGCAGATCAAGTGATACCAGAAGATGAGTTGTATGCCAGAAGTTGCTGTGAATTTACTGGTGCAACTATTCGTAAAGCACTTCTTGATTTAGCTGAGGAGCTCAGAAACTATGACTGACCATTACACAGAGGAAGAACTCAACCAGATGTGCGACAAAGCTGAGCTTGACGACCTCACTAACCGATGCCTCGTGGCGTATTGGGACAATACCCAGTTCAATAACTCTCTGATTGACGCCCCAGAGCGTCTCTATGCCACTTGGAGCGTGCTTTTGGGGTGGATGGAGCAGGTGGGTAGTGGAAGGGCCTTAGAGGTCCTTAGAGAGGCCAGTGTCGCAGCTCGCTGTTCCTGGGGTAAGGTTGATGGTTAACCAAACAACTTCAGCTAAAGCCTCTGTTTGATTCGTCATCCTCGTATAGCGATTCCAACTCACCCTCCTCGTTTAAAAACGCACAACGGCTTTCCCTGAGTTTTTGGTAATCATTCTCCAAAAGATCAGCAAATGCTCCGACTAACGATTGGCACATCCCTGCTTCTACTACTGACTTATGAAGGACGGATTGTGCCTCTGCAACAGCAACTATTCGCTCTGCGTCATCCATCCATACCAACTCTCGCTCCTCATCTTCCTCATCATCCAGAAATTCCAACGCTTGATTGGCTCGATTTTGTAGCACCGCCATCCGTGCCATCAGGAGTGGAACGTATTGAGCTGCCACTTGCTTGAGTGGTGCGTAGAACTTCTCTTTGGCATTAGCTGGGATTAGCATTGCCACCGACACAGCGCTAAAAGCAATTTAAAGGAAATTTAGCTTGTGTCCCGTGGCGTACCCCGTGGCGTGATAGTAGTTAAGACCGAACCCAGGTTTTGTTGCTATTGACTCTCGTTTTCAATAAGCAAACAGTACAAATGTACTTTTATTACTGCTATTGCGACTCATTCTCAATAACACCTAGCTATAAAATAGGGCCCCTATTTAGAGGCCCTTTTATTGTAGTTAGTTGGCCCTAAGTAGGCCTAGAACAGTGAACAGAATAGGGATACAAAAGAGGAACAAATAATAAGCAAATTCCATTAATGCTGTTTAAAACAAACAATAAAATCCCTGTTAGATCTAGCGCATAACTTACAACTGGCGCACGTTGCAGAGTCTGTGTACTGTTCGGGGCAAGGAATAACCTTTATTTGTTCACCGCAATAGTTAATCTTTGTAAGCTGTTTGTACTCTTTAAGGTTGTTAACTGCAAACTTAAATAAAGCAGTGTCAGTTATAACTACGTCTAAGCCTTCTAAGTAATATTTAGCAGCGGTTCTAATCTTTTCAGTTGATACATTAATAACAAACCCAGGTTGGCTGAATCTTTTAATAACGTCCCTGTTTGTTTGTGAAATATTCCAATGGGTGTATGTATAAAGATTAACCTTTGCGTTAGTTGTTGCACACTGCAACTGGTCTAGTTTCACAGTATCTAGAACGCCATTAACAGTAGGTAAATCACCAGATACGTTATGCCTAAACAAACTATTAGGTTTTAACTTTTCTACATCAGAACAAAAGGTTAACCAGTCTGTCCCCCTTTCGCCTTTTGTAACTTTGTTCCAATGCCAAGATTGAGGCCCTTTCTTTGCATAACAAACGTTAAACAATCCACAATCAGTAGAGCAACTGTTGGCGCTAGTTGTTGATGATGCGATTCCTCCTAGTTTTCTGTTGCTGGACTTTTTAGAAAGGTGAACGGTAAGCATGGCTCAGTAGTGATAACGGGACATTACGTTGTTTGGGTCGTTAAATTAATCTGAATCTTCATAAAATTCTGAAGGTTCTTCGTTGTCTAGTTGTTGATCTTCATAAGCCCACTGTTGCTGCAAAAGGAAAAAGTCATAACTAGGTTCTTTGTTCATTTAAATTCCCCATTAACTAGCTTGAGGCTGGTTACTTTTAATTGTTTGTTATATCTCACAACAACGGTTTTAATACCTTCACTAACTAATTGTTCTTTGTTAATTAGTGCTGGTCTAATCCCGCTAATGTAAAAGTCTTTATTACTGTTAAGGTCTGAAGCTATGTTTGCTTTCTTTTTATAGTCTCGCCCGTAGGCAGGAAAAAGAGTAGGAATCACAGGATTAAAGAAAAAGGAACAGTTAATAACGTCTAAACAAAGTTGTTCGTGTGTCATTCGTAGGAAGCCTCATCAACTGCAGACAACAGCAAGTAAATAAATTCAGAATGATTAGGAAAGTTTCTCAATGTAATGTAAGCAGTGTTAATAGCTAGGTCTAAAAAGTGTTGATCTGGCGCAGTGTTCATTTGTTAAGTTCCTTTTCTAGTTGTTCCATCAATACAGAAACCATCTTGTCGGCAGTCCAATCATCCGGAAACCATTTCATAGGAGAGTTGTCGCAATGTAGAAACCTGATGCCTTCAATCAACAACAGCGCCAACATTTGATCAGGGTTTCTGCAGTCCGCTGAAGCATAGATGCGAACTAGTTTGTCTTGCAAAGTGTTTAGTTTGAGCGTCATTTAATTGCCCTCTGTGTTCCGCTGTTTGTGTTTGTGATACTTGCTAACTGTTCCACCGCCATAAAAGATAGGGAACCGATAGCGAGGCAGGAAAATAGGAAAAGTTTCATTAGTACAGCTCGCTAGGTTTGATTTCTTTTCCTGTTTGATCAACACAAAGGAACCCAAGGCCTGCAATTGTGCCAATGTCGCCAGGAAGCAGAGTCTTTGTCTTGCTAAGTCTGGTGAGCAGAATCGCCTCCTGATCTATTGGGTATGCCCTGGTGGTGCCGTAATGGCGCTCTAAGTTGAATTGAATTAGTTTCATGGTGGATAAGAAAGGAAAAGGCGAACCTTTCAGCCCGCTTGAGCACCACCATAAGGCTGAACCTGATCAGTGCTAGGGCTTCTGTTGTAATTCGTAATACAGGGTCTAGAAGGGCCTAGAAGGCCCCTGAAAACTGGTTTAGGTATTGGGAGACCTAGAAGGGATTTCAAGGGCCTTAGAGAGGCTTCTAGAGGCCTTTAGTTGTGGCCTTGTGCGCGCGTATATATGCCCACAGACCAGGACCTGCCCAGATCCCTCCTAACTCATACTGAGTCCGCTTTAAGACCCTTAAGACTGCCCTGCAATTGCGACGCGTTCTCATTAAGGGCCCCCTAAAGCCCCCCCAGGGGGTGATGGCGGCGGGTCAAGGCGCTAACTAGGGCTCAAAAATTCGAAGCAAAACCCTTTTGACCTTAGATAAAAAAAAAAAAAGCAGGCCTATTACGACCTACTTATTCCTGCTTCTGTTCTGGCTAGGACTCTGAATCCTTAGATTCCCTTTCCCGTTGTTCTTAGGGTTCCCATCTTTATGGTCTACGTCCTTACCCCTAAGGTCATAACCAGCCTTTTTGAGCTTCCTACGAGCTTTATTACGACTACTCCTGTTCTCCCGCTGTTCTGAGCTGGAGTGGTAGTTGTCGTATTCCTTTCTGTAGTTACGCTCAGCCACAGCTAGACCCAGTTCAGTGCTTTACCAATAGTAGGAAACTCTCTGCAAAAGATCCTCTTTACCTCGTTAGCAATATTCATGTGTTCCAACTGAGTCCCATTTTGAGACCGTAGATCTATGTAATGAATCCAACTCCTTACACTTCCAGCCATATACATTCTGGTAGGCGTAGCAAGGGGAAGAACATTTCTTGCACACTCCTTAGCAATCCCTACTGAGACCATCTCTCTGTACAGGTCTTGAGCTTCTTCAAAGTGCTGATTAATACGCCTGTAAAAGTTTTGAGTTTTATCAACAGTCAAATCATCAATACTGTTCTGTCTATTACTGGGATCTTGTCGTCTGAGGTGAGGAGGTCTAGGAGCTTCTAACAGCTTTACATCTGCGTATCTCTGGCTGAACTCTTGAAAGCTAAAAGACCTATGCCTAAGGATTTGAGCAGCAACACTACGAGTGGTATTGATCTGTACCACCATATGCACCATCTCAAAGGGAGACCAATGCTTATGGTCAATGAGGTATTGGATAAGTCGTTCTGATCGTTGACCTACGCCTTGATTAACTGGGTTACTAACTCTAGCCATGTACACCAACAGCTCTTCTGCATCTGGTGTAACGGTGATCAAAGCAACAGGAGGAAGGGTACCCTCTACACTGCTAGCCATTCTCATCAGTAGTTAAAAAGCACCTAAGAGTACTACAGGACTCTTTAAGTGGCCTTTAAGTTAACGGCTAGAGACCTCTTTAAGACCACTTTTAAAAGTGTCTTTAAGTACCTTAAAGAGGAGACAGCTAAGGACCCTTTTAAAACCACTTTTATAACTGTCTTAAACCACTTTAAAAAGGCTCTTTAAGTGCCTCTTTAAGTACCTTTAAATACGACTCTAAACACCCTTGTCAAGAGGTCTCTTTGGCGTAGGTCTTAAAGGGGGTTGTTTGAGCGTAGGTAACAGGGGCTGTTTTAGGCGTAAACACTTTCAGAGGCACCTACAAGCCCCTACAAGGCCCCTCTAATTCCTTTTAGGCACTCTGACTCCTAAAAGTATTTTTAGAGGCCTTACAGACGATCCTCGTGGGAGTTACCCATCAAGCCAATTACAGCTACCTGAGGTGGCATACATGGCCTTCTGAAGGTCTTCAAGAGATTGGGCGTAACCAATGGCATCAATAGAGAGACCACCTTCACCTTGGATGAACTTACGTTCCAGTTCCCACTGCTCTCTAAGGCGGGTATCAATGGCTTTTTGTTCTGTGAGGGCCATTGACTCGGTAAAGTACTGAACCGCCATTGCAAGAGCGTCAAGCCTGTCGTCATGTCTGAGGCTATTTTTCTCTTTGGTAATCCGAGTCAGTTGAAAGAAAAGCTGGTACTGAGTACGAGTTTCGCTTGGGTAGCTTTCGGTGGAGGAAAGGTCATGAAGGATTACGTCAGTGTCAACCATCAACCGGTGTTGGTTAAGGACAGGCTCCAGGGTGTCAATGATGCGAAGTTCTTTTTGCTTTGTGTGTCGGACCTCTTCAACGCTGCAGGGGTAAATGGTGCCGAGATAACGCTTGAGAAGCTCAGAAAACATCCCGAGACCTAGGTTGCTTTCAACCAATATTTGCTTGACTTTGTATTCCTTAGCGATAAGAGCAAGTTTTTTGAGGTTTGGTTCGCTGTAACCACCCCTAAGTCCGCCGTTAGCAAGGAGGAACAGGTTTCCGTTGAGATATGCAACTACTGAGTAGCCAAGCTCATCACTGCCGCGTCCCGAAGGGTCAACAGCCATGACAACTCCGGTGTACTCAATAAACTCATCTCCTATTTGGGCAGGCTTGTAAAACAGATCACCATGAAGGCCAACAGAGGGAAGGTCTAGGGCCTTATCGCCGTTAGCCATCCACACAACTTTGTTAGGACCTTGTTCACGATTTAGGCGAAACACACAAAGGTCTCTGAGTTTGAGAGGATATCGCTCTTCATCACTTAGAGAGATATCCAGCAGAAACTGCAGGTTAAAGGTAGAGCGACCAATAGAAAGCTGTCGTGCTTCCAGTTCTTCCCAATCAAAACGTTTGGGATCAACAGGGTGACCAGCAAGAGAGGAGTCTTTAGCTAGGTCTGCTTTGATCCGAGGGGCTAGTCGTTCACCGTAATAGTCTTTGAACTTCTTATTAGTGGGATATAGAGCAGGCCAGATCCTGACCTCGTAGCCAGAGACCTCAAGCTTTGCGTAAACACTGTCTTGGGTGTGGGGAGTACCAAGAAAGATGATCTCTCCGCCTGGTTTAATTACGGAGTCAAACTCTTTGATGGACTCACGGAGCTTGTCACGAATAAGTTGGGTTTCACAGGACTGGGGTGTCTCCACATCGTCTGCAACGATGAGATCAGCACGAGAGCCAGTAATTTGCCCAAAAATGCCGCTTGAACGCACAGAGGGAGATTGATCTGGTTTTGCCCCGTAAACATCAAAAGCAACCTTTGAGAACCGTTGGGTATCGCTAGGGAAAAGGTCCTTGACCATGAACCAGTTACGGAGGAGGTCATGACAAAAGACGGAAAACGCATCCGCACGGTCTTGAGCTGCAGAAATAACAAGAACCTTACAGTCTGGGTCCCGTCGTAGTCTCCACAACACATAACCAGCCGTCAGGAAGCTTTTACCGCAACCCCTGTACGCCATGATGATGCGCCGACTAGGACCCTCTTGTAGGTAGTCAGCTACTTGATATTGAATCGGTGTAGGGCTAGGAAGCCGTAGGTAGTGCCAAAGGTGAGTAGCAAATACTGGAAAACTAGCTACAGCTTCCTGAATAATTTGCTCAGTTTGTTTTGAAGTCCTTGGCATTGTGAGCCCACTTGAACACTTGGTTCAGGTTATTCTGCAGGATCAGATTCATCTGGATGAAGTGCAATAGGTACTTTTCTAGGTCTTCTCGTTTTGTGTTAGGGATATCTCGCCTCATCTGCTCCACCCGTAGCTGCTGCTCTATGGAGAGGTTGAGATTGGGCATAGGCGGTAGGTCGTCCATTGCTCGATTTGCGTAGCTCGCTTCTCACAATAGTCAGGAGTGCTTTGAAACCAAGTTTTCCAATGAAAGCTACCCTTTTCGTGGTTACAACGCTTACAAGCTGGAACAATGTTGGTTGCTAGATCTTCCCCACCTTTTGTTTTGGGGTGAACGTGATCAAGAGTTAGTTCGTTGCTTTGAACTCCGCAATAGGCACATTGACAACCAAAAGCTTCTTTAATTGATTGTCTCCATTGCTTAACCGCTTGACGACGCTGGAGGGCTTGAAGATTTGCCATAGCAGCCTCAGGAGTCATATAGACAAAGCCCCCGGCAGGCGATCGAATCACCATACCGAGGGCTCTGCTTTGTACATATAGGAAGGATTAGTTCCTAAGCACTAATATAAGACCTAACTTTCTTTAGATCGACCTCAGGCAAAGCAGAGATCATTTCTGAGATAGCAGAAACATCACCACCGTTAAGAGCAGTAATGCCTTGGTCTTTAAGGAACTTAATGGCGTTAGCAAGGTCAGATGCTTTCACATCATCCCGATTCAACTGATCAATAAGTTTGGTAGCTACCAGACGGTGAAGAGAATACAGATCACCTTCAGAAGCCAGACCTTCAGTCTTATTTAGAGACTTTTTTGGAGCGGCTGCCATAAATCACACGGAAGAGTTTCAACCCCAATTGTACGAGGCTGTTTTCTCTAAGACTGGAAACAGCAATGATTTCAGAAGCAGCAAACGCACTCAGCCAAAAAGCGGCTTGTACGGAAGGATCAGAGAAGTCCATAAGTGTTAGGACGGTTTCTTGATCAAAATAGCCCAACCAGCACCAGGTCCTTCAACAAGCCAGCGTTTATTCCAGTTCTTTTTGGAATACGCCACTCCTTGTCCCTTGGTGTGGTTGACGTAACCTCCTCGGACCATATCAGCCTCACCGTTAGGGTCGTGGTGGATCCAAGCACCTTCTGTGTAACCAATGACGACAGAGTAGTGCCCAGAGCCGCTAGGAGACGCTACAGGGCCTTTGTGTAGCCAGCCGACTACTACAGGCCTACCAGCGTCTATCTCTTGTTTGAGAAGCTCTGGGGTGCCGTTCTGAATGAATTTAGCGTCGAGTCCAAGGTGTTTTAAAGTTTTGAGCTGCGCTTCAGCACTTGTTGAATCCCCATAACGGCTACGGATCTTGTTGTATTCGTTATCTGTTTTTACCTTGCCGTAATAGTCAGCCACCATGGCACAACTAGAGCTGAAACACTCCCGATACCCCGTAGGTCCATTGTCTAGCTGGTACTCGTAAGGTACCTTTAGCAACTTTCCCGTTTGTTGTACCTCCAAAGGTTTAGTTTGGCGGTTCAATATTGATACAAGTTTGTTGACATAATTAGGGTCAGTTGCATAACCCTCAGCTACTAATTGTTTTGCAGCTTCTGTGGCACTTTTTGCGTTATTAACGCCGGAGTAAGACTTGTAATCTTTGTACCAACGTTCAACGAGGTATTCAACACACTCTTTAAGAGAAGAGAAATTAAGAAACCCGTCCCGCACAGAAATAGGTACCCCATTGATATATTCCGTTGTAGAAGTTGTTGTACCTTTACCCTTTAAACCAAAGTAATTGTGAATACCAGATGTATTTCTACCCCAATTACTTTCAAGAGCCCACTGAGCAGCTACTAGTTCTGGATACTTGGCTCCAGCTTCACGAGCAAGCTCTATTACACCGTCCCACGAGCCGTTATTTGGAATATCGTTTTTTGGTCCTGACCGCCATAAATCAGAAAACTTTGCCAAGATTCCAGGAGCAATGTGCTCTTGCAGGAAATCCAAAGCAAAATTTTGATGTTCTTGATTGTTGTAGTACTTAACTACATCACGAAGAGAGATGTCGGCCATTGAGAAGAATCCGGTCGAGTTTCTCGTCGATGTGTTGGATCTGTTTGTCGATCCGGTCCATCATCGGCATGAGCTCGTCCTTTCTAACAAACTCTTTGTGAATCGTCATCTCTACAGAGTCGATTCTGCGATCTAGTTCCATGTGCCGTCTGTGTGACCAAGCAAAAGCACCACCAGCAACACTAGAGGCACCAAGAACAAGGGAAAGGAAAAAAGAAGGATCCATCAGGCCATACCGTTAAAGCCTTTTTTCATTTTGTAGGCAAGACGCACAGCTTTTACATCAATCGACCCAGGCCGATATTGATGCCCAGGAGGAAGTGGTTTGGTTTCTTGAATAGAAGGCAGGCTAGGTCCACCACCCCTAGGTTTTTGACCTTCACGTTTAATTTCAAATGACGGCATAGCTATTTACCTTTGGGTACACAATTAGGGACAGGTTTGTTTCCCTTCTTTTTCATACCAACCATTTCGTAGCCTTTCCAGCAGGGACCTTTAGCCATTAGATAAATCCTCTCATTTTGTAAGTTTTGGGTTTTTGATTTGAAGTACCAGGCATTTTGTAACTTTCAACATTTTCAGGTGGCGCTTGATGCAAAAAATGTTGACCAGGATGAACGTCGCGTGGTGCTTTATTTAGTTTGTCATCTAAAAATGTTTTCTCTTTTTTAGGCACATCTGACACACTTCTATCGGTATAACGATTTATAGCTTCACGCAAGGTATAACCTCGTCTTTTTGTTGTTTTTTCAATTTTATCCATCAGCCTTCTCCTTTAATTTTAGTGTTGTACTTACGGCCTCTCCAAGAAAAGTCTTGACGGCCAGCTTGGCGAGCAGCACTAAAGGCATCATCAAAAGAGCCCTTGTCTGC
>Ga0194123_10001132_pt1 | contig 42363 bp, 40 predicted proteins | sample TA2MahsurfametaG_5_FD_155479 | JGI IMG/M metagenome (GOLD analysis project Ga0194123, IMG submission 155479) | Freshwater microbial communities from Lake Tanganyika, Tanzania - TA2015023 Mahale A surface | ecosystem: Environmental > Aquatic > Freshwater > Lake | place: Tanzania: Lake Tanganyika... | reverse complement strand
GTGAAGGGCGGCAAACTTGCCGACTTTCGCTATCGGCTGCTGCCGGTGTTCTCGCGCCTGCTGCCTGCCGACCCTGAAATGAACTCGCACATCGATCGGGTTCGTGCGCCTTACCGCGCCCGCCTTGAAGAGCCGCTTGCAACCACTGAAGGGCTTCTCTATCGCCGCGGCAATTTCAACGGTTCGTTCGATCAGTTGATCCTCGATGCGCTGATCGAGGAAAAAAATGCCCAGATCGCGTTTTCGCCTGGATTTCGCTGGGGCACCTCAGTGCTGTCGGGTCAGGTGATCACCCGCGAGCACCTGATGGACCAGACCGCAATCACGTATCCGCAGGTCACGGTCACCGACATGACGGGCGAGTTCATCAAAACTGTGCTTGAAGACGTTGCCGACAATCTCTTCAACCCTGATCCGTACTACCAGCAGGGTGGCGACATGGTGCGGGTGGGGGGGCTCACCTACGCCTGTGAGCCAGGCGCGCGCGCGGGGTCGCGCATCTCGGACATGCGGCTCGATGGCAAGCCCATCGAGGCCGGCAAGTCCTACCGTGTTGCGGGCTGGGCACCGGTTGCGCAGGGCGTGAAGGGCGAACCGATCTGGGATGTGGTCGAGCGCTGGCTGAAAGCCAGGCGAACGGTGACGCCCCGAACGCTCAATACGCCCAGACTGATCGGCGTACAGGGCAACCCTGGAATCGTCTGATGGCATCACGGCGGGCGCTGCTTCGAACAGGTGGCGTCATTGCGACCGCAGGAGCCCTCGCTCCGGCGTGGCTCAAGCCCAATGCTGCAACAGCCCAAACGGCGACGCCCACTCAGCCTGCAGCGCTGCCTCGTCTGCCAGAGCGGCCGGCACCCGCGATCGGTTCGTCCATTCAGTTGCCGCGCACGACCCTGATCGATGGGCAGGTGCTTGAGCCTGGCCATTGGCGCGGCAAGCTTCTCCTGGTTCAGCTCTGGGCAACCTGGTGCCCCTTTTGCCGAAAACAGAATCCCCTGCTCGATCGGTTGTGGCGCGCTCGCCGTCAGGATGGGCTCGAGTTGCTGGGTCTGTCGATTGATGAAAAGACTGACGTGATCAACCGCTACCTGGCTGAACACGACTATCGTTTCCCGGTCGCGCGTTTTGACTCGGCATGGTGGTCTGCAATCGGTCGACCCAAAGGTTTGCCGATCCTTTGGGTGATTGGCCGGGATGCGCGGCTGAAGCAGATCGAGGTCGGTGAAATGTTTCCCGAGGACATCGAACTTCTGGAGCGTTGGATATGAGTCAAATGAAACGATTGGTGGGTGCAGGGGGGGCCAGGCGCCTGCTGGCAGCCGCTGCTCTGGCTGCAGCGTTGGCAGGGCTGGTCGCGCCGGGTGCCGCCCGCGCGCAGACCCAGGATGCAACCTTTACGACTCGCAGCCTTACCGTTGAAACGGCGCTGCGTGCCGCGCAGGCCGCACTGGCCGCCTGTCGGAAGGCGGGGTATCAGGTGGGGGTCGCGGTTACCGATCGAAGCGGTGTGCTGCAGGTGTATCTGCGCGACCGGTTTGCCGGTGCGCACACTGTCGAAGTCGCGGCTCGCAAGGCATGGACGTCTGCATCATTTCGGATGACCACCACCGCTTTGGCGGCTGAGACGCAGGCGGGTCGGGCCATGAGCGGAATCCGACAGTCGCCGGGCGTGCTTGCGATCGGGGGTGGCTTGCCGATCGAGGCATCGGGCGCGGTGATTGCCGCCATTGGCGTGTCGGGCGCGCCGGGTGGCGATGCTGACGATGCCTGCGCAAAAGCAGGCATTGACGCGATTCAGATGGATATCGAGATGTAACGAAGGGGCGGCGTTCGTGCGTTGGTGACCGCCCACCGATTTACTGCGCGCTGTCCGATTCGTCTGAAGGCTCACGGAAGTAATGCTGTGCGGCTGCCTTGAGTCGCTCAGAGATCGCTGCACGCAGCGCCAGTGGGCCCACCACCTCGACATGCTCGCCGTGACGAAGAATGTCCATTTCAAGTTCGGCCGAGTTGGCATAAGGAACACGAAGTTCATACCGACCGTCGTCGAGCACGCGTGCGCGTTGACGCGGATGCCAGACTTCAGCACGTACCCAGCGCGCGGCATTTTCGGAAAACCGCAGGATGGCCCAGTGCTGACCGCGCCCACGATAGATGCCATAACCCTCGCCAAGCGCACGCTCGACGTCATCCAGCGAAATGTCCTGCGCGGGTTTATCGATCATTCGTACCCGCTCCATCGCGTCGAGTGCGAACACGCGCAGCGAGTGGCTGCGGTGGCACCAGGCATCCAGATACCAGGTGTTGCGGTAATGGACCAGGCGCTGCGGGGACAACTGTCGCTGCGTGGTTTCGCCGCGCGAGCGCGTGAAATACATCAGATCCAGTCGCTTGCGCTCCACCAGCGCATGACCGATCAGCTCAAAGCTTTCCGGCGATACCGGCCGCTTGAGCGCGCCCATGATGCGAACCCGGCGGCGCAACTCGGTCGCGCCACCGGTGGCGGACCCCAGCAGCGAATCCAGTCGCTCGATCAGCGGCTGAACATGCGGGCCCAGCAGGCCGCCCCCATCCAGGTCTTGCAGCATGCGGTGCATGGTGAGCAGGGCCAGTACTTCGCGGTCGTTGAACCAGAGACCGGGAAGCTCGTACTGAGGGCCTGCATTGGCATGACCGAACCGGTAGCCGCCTCGGTCCCGGTCGAACACGATGGGCGCGTTCAACCGGTCGCGCAGCAACTGCAGGTCGCGCTTCAAGGTTGCGCGAGAAATCTCCAACTCGCTCAGCAGATCATCGAAGCGCACGCAGCCGCGCTGATGGATCAGCTGGTCGATTCGGTAGATACGTTCGATCGGATTCATGAAACCGCGTGAAAAGCGTTGTGAGAGTCGACCCGTTAAACTCTGCCACAACTGCGGGCGAGTGGGCCGATATCGGACCCGTCGCACGCGCTGGTTCAAGCCGAAACCCCTCTTGCGCGCGGGCGTCTCGCCCCCAGGAGCCCCGTTCCCATGTCGTCTGCCCCCCCCAACGCTCCGGTCATTGCGCTCGCGGTGACGCTCGCGGTGCAGGCGCTGGCGTCATTTTCGCTGGCCGTGCCGTCCGTGTTGGCGCCTGCCGTGGCTGGCGAATTCGGCATGCAGGCTCAGCACGTGGGTTGGCTGGTCAGCATCGCTTACCTGTCGGCCATGCTGGGCGGGCTCGCCTGCGGCGGGTTTTCGCGTCGATATGGGCCCGTCCGGATGAGCCAGTTCGCCCTGCTGTCGCTCGCGCTGGCCATGGTGTGCTGCGCGCTCACCAGCGGTTGGCTGCTGCTGGTGGCTGGTGTGCTGATCGGAATCGGTTACGGCATTCCGAACCCGACCGCGGCGGACATCCTCAGCCGACACTCACCACGCGAACGGCGCGGACTGTTTTTTTCCATCAAGCAGACGGGCGTCCCGGCAGGCGTGGCCATCACCGGGGTACTGATGCCGCTGCTGCTTGTGCTGATTGACTGGCGGGCGGCGTTGCTGCTGATGGCGTGCATTCTGCTGGGGGTGGCCTTGCTGATTGGTCGGGCGCGGCGAACGCTCGATGCACCGCGCGATCTATCGATACATGCGCCGTCGGCAAGTCAGGCTTCAACCGGATTCCGGCACACGCTGCGGGTCAATGTCTGGCAGCCGCTTCGGGGTGTGTTTGCAAATCCCGCGCTGCGAAGGCTGGGGCTGGTGTCACTCGTGTTTGCATTTACGCAGGTGGTCTACTTGAGCTTTCTCGTGTCAGCGCTGAAGCTTGAGCACCAGATGTCGCTCGCTGCAGCGGCGGCGTTACTGTCTGCGTCACAGGTTGTCAGCATGCTGGCACGCGTGGGCTGGGGATATGTTTCCGACCGTTGGGTCGACCCGGGCCGGCTTCTCGGGCTATTGGGGGTGGGGATGTCGCTCAGCCTCATCGCGCTGGCGTTCGTGCCGGTGGGCGCGTCGCCAGCGCTCATGCTCGCGGTGACCGTTGCCTGCGCGGGAACTGCGGTGTCCTGGAATGGCGTTTTTTACGCCGACCTGGTTCGCCAGGTTCCGCCAGGCGAGGTAACTCGGACAACCGGTGCCACGCAGTTTCTGACCTTTCTGGGTGGGGTCACCGGCGGTGCGGGCTTTGTGGGCCTGTTGTCGCTCACCGGTTCCTATTCGGCAGGCTTCATCGTGGTGGCGCTGCTGCCGCTTGTCACGGGCCTCCTTACCCTGCGCAGTGCCCCTCGTGCACGTCAGGCCAGCATCAGCGGATCAAGCTGAATCACGACGTCGCTGGCGGGCTGCAGCGTGATCGGGGGAAGTCCCCATTGCTCGGGCTCAACTGCTCTGGCCTCGGCCAGTGAACGAATGAAGCCCTCAGGCAGCTCGGTAAAAGCATGCCCTGACGCGGGGCGCCAGCTTCCATCGATATCACCGCGCACCAACGCAACCCAGTTGTGGGTGGAAGCATTGGGCAGGCTGTTGCCGGCGACGATGGCATCTGGTGCGCCACTCAGGATGCCTGATGCAGAGGCGTTCTCAGCGACAAAGACCCACTGCGCATCAGTCGATGATGTGCTGCCGCCCACTGCTCGGTTAAGCACCCGTTGCGCATCGTGGGCAGTCACTGCGCCATCGCCGTCGACATCAGCCGCCAGCCGCTGATAGGCCGATACGAGCGAGTCATCCACCAATCCGCTACCAGATCCCGAAAGGCCTAAGGGCCGACCCGCTGAGAGCTTGAGCGTGGCCAGCACGTCGGCAGCGGTGATCGACTGATCGGTGGCAGGCGCGGTGGGCTGCGGGCCGCCAAGCACGGTGCGGCTGCCCAGGTGCCAGACGAGACCGGTGCCCGGCCCGGTCAGAGCGCCGGTGTCAATCGAAGACGTCTCGAGCGTGCGATCGGAAAATACCAGGCGTTCGATACCCGACAGCGTAGCGGTGGCCCAGCCCGTTTGCGCTCGATCGACGAGCCACTGCGTGGCGTCGCCCGTGCCGAGCTTGCGGACACGAAACTCGTTTGAGGGCGCACTGAAAACCGCCTCATCGATTCCTGCGCCGCCGAACACGGTATCGCCCGAGCCGATTTGCTCGAACCGGTCGTCACCGGGGCCGCCAGACAAGCGATCTGCGCCTGCGCCGCCAGCGAGCGTGTCATTGCCTGCGCCGCCTGCCAGCGAGTCGTTGCCCTGATCACCTCTCAGCAGATCGTTACCGGCGCCGCCTGCGATCTCATCATCGCCAGACCCGCCCTCGATCAGATTGTCGAGCGCGTTGCCGAATAATCGGTCATCGAAGGCGGAGCCAATCAGGGCCTCGATCTGGGTGCCAAAGTTGACGGTGATCTGAGCGGGTGCGGTGATCGATGCCGCCCACTCGCCAATCCATCCTCGATAGCCCGGCTCAAGCGCGAGCGTGACTGCGGCGGGAGCCTGCGCGAGCGTGATCCGATCGTATCCGCCGCCATCCCAGATGAAGTTGGGTTGGGTCACGCTGATGAGCGTGGCGTTGGTTGACTGGTTCGGATCCGATTCGCCAAACGAGTAGGTATCGTTGGCGGCCCGGGTGCGCGGGCTGGGGCCGTACAGGTAATGCAATGCGGCCACATCGAGCGGACGAAGTTGCGATACCCAGAACGACTGATTGCCTTCACCCTGGTTGTCGTATGACATGACCGTCCAGCGCACCGACTCATCGGGCTTGGGTAGGGTGGCCTCGGTGTCGTCGGTTTCGTGCGCGTCCTTGAACGGATGCTTGAGCCCCAGTGCATGGCTGATCTCATGGATCAGCGTGAGCGCGCCATAGGTGCCGGCTGCAGGGTTGGCGTTGCCCTGACTGAGGTCAAGGCTCAGGAATACGTCGCTGCCTTCCGGCTGGTCCGAGGGGAAGCGTGCATAGCCCGCGCTGTCGCTCTGCTCGTTGTTGGCGAGCGCAATGACATTTGCTGCATTGGTGGTGAGCACCTCTCTAAAGCGCAGGTTGAGCACCCCTTCGAGGGATGCAAACACCGCGCGCGCGGCGGTCTTTTGAACTTCAGAGAATGTCTCGAACTTATGAAAATCCGCTGCAACGGCTGGGTCTGATGGATCGAGATAGGCAGGCGGGGTTGAAGGGAACGCGAAGTAAATCTCACGCCCATCGCCGACCAGCGAATCGAAAAACCTGCCCGAGGCATCCGCTGGAATCAGGCCGTCGATCCAGTACGGTAGCCTGGCCACCCCTGGCGCCAGTTCGAACGCCTCCAGTCCGCTTGGACGCTTGAAGAAATCGACCATCACCAGCGCGCTGTCTTGTGCGCCGTCCTGCTCGACCACTCGGGTTTCCGCGCTGCCAATCAGGTAGTGGTCGTTGCCCGCGCCGCCAATCAGCAGATTGCGGCCCGCCCCGCCATCGAGCGTGTCGTCATCGCCACCGCCGTACAGAGTGTCGTCGCCCTGTCCGCCATCAAGCAGGTTGCCGCCATCGTTGGCAGGATCGTTTTCCGACCGGGAAAACAGGCCGTCGTTGCCCTCGCCGCCGATAAGCGTGTCACGCCCTGTGCCCGCGATCAGGGTGTCGTCGCCCGATCCGCCATCGAGGTAGTCATCACCAGCGTTGCCGATGAGGCTGTCTGCATCAGCGCCTCCATACAGGCGATCGCCATCGTCGCCGCCATCGAGCGTGTCATGGCCGGCGCCGCCATCCAGGCTGTCCTGTCCCTGATCGCCGAGCAGCAGGTCGTTTCCATCGTCGCCTGTCAGGCTATCTCGCCCTGATCCACCAATTAACGTGTCGGCTCCCTCGCCGCCGTGACCTGAATCGTCACCGTCCATCCCGGCCAGCGTGTCATCGCCCTCACCGCCGTCGAGATGGTCGTGACCCGCGCCGCCGATCAGGCTGTCGGCATCGGCGCCTCCGGTCAGGCGGTCGTCATCGTCGCCGCCATCGAGCGTGTCATGGCCGGCGCCGCCGTTGAGGCTGTCCTGTCCCTGATCGCCAAACAGCAGGTCGGACCCATCGTCGCCGGACAGAGTGTCGTGTCCTGACCGGCCGACCAGCGTGTCGCTGCCTGATCCTCCGGTGATGGAATCGTCACCATCAAGCCCGTCGATGGTGTCATCGTCTGCGCCGCCAGCAAGCGTATCGTTGTTGTCACCGCCCGCTATCAGGTCGCGGCCGTTGCCGCCGTCGATGAGCTTGGCACCGCCAAAGCGGTAAATAGACCACGTATCACCTGATGAAAGGACAGCGTTGATCGAATCATCGCCCGCGCCGGCGTTGACCTGGTCGACGCCATTGCCGGTGCGGATCAGATCGCTGCCCTCGGTCCCGTTGAGCGTATCGTTTCCGTCGGTACCGTCGATGGGGGGCGCTGAAGAGGAGGATGGGTCCGACATGCTCGAGGGTCTCTGTCAATAGTTCATGAACGCTGGCGCTTCGTGGCAGGCACCGCACGCCACGCCGCCACCGCCGTCATCATCCATCCTGAAATCAGCAGCAGGCCGCCAAGCGGTGTCACCATGCCCAGCGCGCGCGGCGCGCCCAGTGCAAGCGCGTACAGGCTGCCCGAGAACAGCAGCACACCAGCGCCGACGCAACAGGCTGCCGCCACCGTCATGCGAGAGGGCCAGATTGCCTGAAGCAGCCCGATGGCCACTAACGCGACCGCATGAACCAGTTGGTAGCGTGCGCCCGTATCGAATATCGCCAGCGCTTCAGGTGCCAGGCGCGCGCGCAACGCGTGGGCAGCGAATGCGCCCAGGATGACGGCCAGCGCGCCCAGCGTTGCGCCAGCGGTGATGCTGGCCCGGGCTGCGGTGGATCCGACCCCGGCCAGCCGCGCGGCGCTGAGAGATTCAGATTGCATCACGTTGAGTTACTTCAGCAGCTGTTCAATCGCTGGCTCGATGGATTCAGGCGTGTCGGTGGGGGCGAATCGCTTGACCAAAGCGCCATGGCCATCAACCAGAAACTTGGCGAAATTCCATCCGATGTCGGCCCCGCCGCTTTGCGTCTTCAACCATTGATAGAGCGGATGCGCGTTGGGCCCATTGACGTCCACTTTTGCGAACATCGGAAAGTCGACCCGAAACCGCGACTCGCAAAACTGCTTGATCTGCGCTTCGCTGCCGGGCTCCTGAGCGCCGAACTGATTGCAGGGGAAACCCAATACCGCAAAGCCACGGCCACTCAGCCGGGTGTGAAGCGCCTGAAGGCCCGCGTACTGAGGCGTGAGCCCACATTGGCTGGCCACGTTGACAATCAGGACTGCGCGGCCGCGAAAATCGGCCAATGTGGTGTCATGGCCGTCGATGGTACGAACGGCAGTGTCGTGAAAACTCATGGCAGGCGCTCCGAAGTGGGATAAGTGATGGGAAGACGCCCTATTGTCGCCGGCCATCAATGACCACGCCGGCCGCAGTGAGTTCAGCGAACTCGGCTGCGCCAATACCAATTGATTCCAGCACCTCAGCGCTGTGTTCACCCAGAAGCGGCGCAGGTCGTCGAATGGAGGCAAACGCGCCGCTCGATTTGACCGGCAGCCCGAGATTCTTCATGGGGCCGATGACCGGGTGGTCGATGTCGACCACCATTCGACGCGCCAGCACATGGGGGTCCGACAGCGCCTGCTCATAGGTATAAACCGGGCCGCCTGGAATACCTGCCGCATCGAGGCGCGTCACCCAGAAAGCCGTTGGCTGAGTGGTGAGAACCTGCTCGATGGTCTGTTCGAGCGCATCGACATTGGCAACGCGAAGCGAATTGGTGCGAAACCTCGGATCATCGATCCAGGCGGGGTGTTGGCACACCTCAAGGCAGAACGCACGCCAGAGCTTGTCGGTGTTGGCGCCAACCGTGACATAGCCATCCTGGGTGCGCAGCGCCTGGTAGGGCGCCGAGCGGCGATGGCGAGTGCCGTTGGCAGCAGGCCGCTCGCCCGCGCCGAAAAACGCAGCGAACTCCCAGTGCGTCCAGGCGAGACCCGCCTCGAGCAGCGACGTTTCAACATACTGTCCCTGGCCATGACGCAGCCGGCCAATGAGCGCACCCAGCACCGCGTAGGTGGTCGTAATGCCCGCCGCAATGTCGTTCATGGCAATGCCAACCTTCACCGGCCGGCTGCCCTGCATGCCGGTCATCAGCATGATTCCGGACATGCCTTGCGCGATGATGTCGTAGCCGCCCTTGCTGGACAGAGGCCCGGTTTGCCCGAACCCCGAGATCGAGGCGTAGACTAGGCCCGGGTTGCGCGCCGACAGCGACGCGTAATCAACCCCCAGCCGTTTGGTGACACCCGGACGAAAATTCTCGAGCACGATGTCGGCCCCGTCGGCGAGCTTGAGAAACGCCGCCATGCCGCGTGGGTCTTTGAGGTTCAGCGCGACGCTGCGCTTGTTGCGGTTGAGCACTGCAAAGCAGTACGACTCGCCATTGATCAGCGGGTCAAAGCGGCGGATTGCGTCGCCGTCAGGAACGGTTTCAATCTTGATGACATCGGCGCCAAGGTCGGCGAGCGTCATGGCGCAGAAAGGCCCGGACATGACTGTGGTCAGGTCGACCACGCGCAATCCTTCAAGGGGAAGTTTCATCGGCAGGGTTTCCGGACAGGGGCGTTTTGACATTGTGCCGCGTTGCTGCAACGATCGCGCCCGACAACCGAAATGCGGCGGCATCGATGGTCGCCGATTTTTCCCCTGCCGTCATCCCATCCTCAGCTGGAGCTATGTCAACAATGGGCGAACTGATCATCCGTCGCGACGGGCCGGTGGGCCGCGTGGTGTTTTCGAATCCGGCCAAGTACAACGCGATGTCTTATGACATGTGGATGGCGTTGCCGATAGCGTTGAAAGAGTTTGATGCGGACTCGTCCATCCGGCTGGTCGTGCTCGAGGGCGACGGTTCGAAGGCGTTCGTGTCGGGCGCTGATATTTCGCAGTTCGAGTCGCGCCGGGGTGACGCCGACGGCCAGGCAAGCTACAACCGTGCGGTTGAAGACGCCTACCTGTCACCGATCGCGTGCAGTAAGCCCGTGGTCGCCAAGATCCGTGGCATCTGCATGGGGGGCGGTCTGGGTCTGGCTGCCGCATGCGACCTTCGGTTCTGCTCCGACGACGCACGGTTCCGTATGCCTGCCGCGCGGCTTGGGCTGGGCTACAACTCGATTGGCGTCCGGCGTTTTCTTGATGTATTCGGCCTGCAGAACACCTTGGACATCTTCTACACCGCCCGTATTTTTGGCTCGGCCGATGCGCTCAAGATGGGCTTTGTCAGCCGGGTTGAAACGCCTGCAGCGCTCGATTCGGTGGTCGACGAATGGTGCGCGATGGTTGCTGCCAATGCGCCGTTGACGCTGAAGGCGCTCAAGCTCACGGTCAATGAGCTGGGACGCGACGCGGCCGAGCGCGACATGGCGGCAGTCAACGCGGCCCTGGCCCGCTGCTATGCCAGCGACGACTACCGTGAGGGGGCTGCCGCATTCATGGAGAAGCGGCCACCTGTGTTCCGCGGAGCCTGATTCGATGGGCGGCTGCCCGCACTTTCCGTTCAAGCGAAACGATCCGCTGCATCCGCCGGCTGAACTGCGTGCGGCGCGAGCCGAGCAGCCGGTGCTGCCCGTGACGCTCTGGAACGGCAGCCGTGCCTGGGTCCTTACCCGGCAGGAAGAGATTCGCGCAGTTCTGTCCGATGACGAGCGCTTCAGCGGCCGGTTTGGTCAGGATGGCTTTCCAACGGTGACCGAGGCGCGGGTTGCGGTTGATCGTGGCGAGCGCGCATTTGTCGGCATGGACAACCCCGAGCATGACCGGTTCCGCCGGATGTTCACTCGTGAGTTCAGCGTCCGCAGAATGCTGGCGCTCGAGCCCGAGATTCGCGCGATCGCCAATCGGTTGATTGATGAATTCGAGCAGGCGGGGCCGCTTCAGGATCTGGTGCCGATGCTGGCGGTGCGATTTCCATCGCTGGTGATGTCGCTTCTGTTCGGCTCACCGTATGAGGATCATCGCTTCATCATTGAATGCGCGGTGGCCCGACATGGGCTCACGCAAAGTCCGGGCGAAGCAGATCGCAAGGCGCGAGAGCTGGCTGACTATTGCCGCCGTCTGATAGAAGCGCGGATGATCGAGCCGCGTGACGACATGGTAAGCCGCGTGATCGCCGAGCAGGTTCGCCCGGGACACCTCAGCGTGGAGGAGTTTGCCGAGATCGGGGCCATGATTCTGCGGGCGGGGCATGACACCACGACCAACATGATTGCCATGGGTGCGCTGTACCTGATTCGTGATCCCGAGCTTGCAGCGAGGCTGCGCGAAACACCGGCCGATATTCGCCGGGCGGTTGAAGAGTTTCTGCGCTTTACCAGTCCGGTTCAGTTTTCACCCCGGCGGGTTGCGCGCGTCGATGTCGAGCTTGCCGGGGTAACGATTCTCAAGGGCGAGGGCCTGTTCCTATCGCTCGCGTCAGCCAATCGTGACGAAGCGGTGTTTGCGCAATCCGATTCGATCGACATCGACCGCGACAATGGCCCCCAGCTGGCATTCGGTTACGGCATTCATCAGTGCCTGGGGCAGGTGCTCGCCCGAATCGAGTTGCAGGTGATGTTCGAGGTCCTTCTCGCACGTCTGCCCGGTCTTGAACTTGCGGTTCCCATGGAGGCGCTGCGGTTCAAGCACGACATGCAGATCTATGGCGTGCACAATCTGCCGGTTCGCTGGTGAAGATCCGTCTCGAAACCCATCGTTGCGTGGGCGCTGGCCAGTGTGTCTGGGTAGCGCCCCAGGTCTTCGATCAGAGCGAACAGGACGGCACCGTCCGGCTTCGGGTTGAGCGGCCGGCTGCTGAATTGCATGACTTTGTCCGGGAAGCCGCGCGCGTCTGCCCTGCGCGCGTCATTCATATCGAAGAGGAGAACACAGAATGATTCGTCGAAAAATTGGTCTGGCAATGGCCGCTGCAGTGCTTGGGGCGGGTCTGTTGCCAGCCCTGGTTCATGCGCAGGCGCAGGAGTATCCCGCTCGTCCCATTCGTTTGGTCATTCCCTTTCCGCCGGGGGGCGGCACTGACTTCGTGTCGCGTACCGTGGGCACCAAACTCGGCGAGATGACCGGCTGGACCATTGTTCTCGAGAACCGGCCAGGTGCCGGCGGCAACATTGCGATCGAGTCGGTGGCCAAGGCCGCTCCTGACGGCTACACCATCGTCATGGGTCAATCCGACAACATGATGTTGGGGCCGTTTCTGTACCCGAACGTGGGCTATGACTCGGTCAAGAGTTTCGAGGCGATTGTTCGCGTATCGGCTGCGCCGCTGGTGGTGGTGAGCGCGTCTGGCTCCAAGATCACCGATCCGGTGTCGCTGGCTGCCGCTGGCAAATCTGCCCGCGGCATCACCTGGGGCACCGCTGGCAATGGCACAGTGGGCCATCTGTTTGGCGAACAGATCAAAGCCGCGATGGGCATCAACCTGGTTCAGGTGCCCTACAAGGGCGCGTCACCCGCCATGACCGATCTGATCGGCGGCGCAGTCGATGTCGCCATTCTCTCGGTCGGCTCGGTGCTGCCGCACATCCGCTCGGGCAAGGCCCAGCCGGTGGCAGTCACCTCGGCCGCACGGTCGGCCGTGGTGCCCGATGCGAAAACCTTCGCTGAGGCGGGCTACAAAGATGTCGACGTCATGATCTGGCTGGGTCTTTTCGCGCCTGCCGGAACGCCGGCGCCGATTGTCGCCAGGCTGAACGAGGCGGTGAACCGGGTGCTTGCACAGCCCGATATCCAGCAGAAGATCGTTGGGCAGGGCGTGTCGGTGGGCGGGGGTTCAGCTGCTGATTTCGCAGCCTTCGTCAAAGCTGACTACGCTCGCTGGGGGGTCGTGGCCAGGCGCTCAGGCGTCAAGGTTGAGTAACTGGCAATGCAGCTCGAGGGGCTTCGTGTCGTCGACCTGACCCGGATTCTCTCGGGCCCTTTCTGTTCGATGTTTCTCGCCGACCTGGGCGCGGAGGTCATCAAGATTGAAGACCCCGATGGCGGTGATCCGATTCGCGGACAGGGCGAGCAGCGTCACGGCTTTTCGCTCTACTTCGCGAGTTTCAATCGCAACAAGCGTTCGGTCACGCTCAACCTTCGGAGCGAGCAGGGCAAGGCGGTGCTGCGGCAACTCATCGCAAGTGCCGACGTGCTGGTTGAGAACTACCGCCCGGGTGTGCTTGACCGGATGGGGTTCGATCGCGAAACACTGAAGTCGATCCGTCCTGATCTGGTCATCTGCCGGGTCACCGGCTTTGGTCTCGATGGTCCCTATGCCGATCGCCCTGCCTTCGATTTCATTGCGCAGGCGATGAGCGGGCTGATGAGCGTCACGGGCGAGGCCGATGGTGCGCCGATGCGCGCAGGCCCGCCGCTGTCCGATCTGGTCGCCGGTGCGTATGCGGCGATGGGTGTCCTGGCGGCACTGATCCGGCGCGGACGCACCGGAGCGGGCGAAGAGGTAAGCACGGCGCTTACCGACAGCATGGTCAGCATGCTCGCCTTCATGGCCACCAACTATTTCGCCACAGGCAAGGTGCCGCAGCGCAGTGGCAATGATCATGGCCTGGTGTCGCCCTATGGGCTGTTTGAGGCGGCTGACGGACAAGTGGCGATTGCCCCCAGCAATGACGGTGTGTATCAGAAGCTGCTCTCCGCATTGGGTCTTGAGCGCCTGCGCGATCACCCCGAATTTCGTTCCAATCGCGATCGCTTCGAGCGTCGCGCCGCCATCAATGCGGAAATCAATCAAGTCATCGGAACCCGGGGAATCGATCACTGGGTCAGCGTTTTGAACGCAGCGGGCGTTCCCTGCGGCAAGGTGCTCGATATTGGCCAGGTGTTTGATGATCCGCAGATTCAGCACCAGCAGATGCGCCTGACCATTGATGATCCCAGGCACGGGCCGCTGGATGTGTTGGGCTTTCCGATCAAGTTCAGCGATGACCCGTGTCGCATTCACCGGAACCCGCCCGATCTGGGCGGTGACACCGACGCGGTGCTGGCGGAACTCGGCTACGATAACAAGTCGATTGCAGCGCTTCGAGCCGACCGCGTCATCTGATCCCGTCATCGGGGTCCTGGCTTCGCCCTCGGCGCAGTGTCGTTACCTCAGGGAGTTTTTTCATGCGTTTTTCAGCAGCAGATTCCGCCGACCAATCGGTTCTCGTGACCGAGGTGGGCACCCGCGATGGCTTTCAGGTCGAGGCCGAATTCATTCCCACGGAAAGCAAGGCGGCAGTCATCAATGCCTTGATTGATGCGGGCGTTCGCAGCTTTGAGGCCACCTCGTTTGTGTCGCCTCGCGCGATTCCTCAGCTCGCTGACGCCTCACAACTCATGGACCTGATCGAACGAAAGCCCGGCGTCCGCCTGACCGCATTGGTACCCAATGCGCGCGGCGCTGAGCGTGCAGCGGCAGCCAAGGTCGACATGATGGCCTGCTTCGTATCGGCCAGCGAAAGCCATTGCCAGGCGAATCTGAACAAGCCGATCGAGCGTGCACTGGCCGATGTGGCCGAGTTCGTGCCAATCGCCCGGCAATTCAATATTCCGGTGCGGGGCGCCATTGCGGTGGCCTTCGGCTGTCCATTTGAAGGCGATACCCCGGTTGATTCACTGCTCCGAATCGCCGACACCTACCATGAGTTGGGTGTGCGTCATCTGTCGCTCGGTGACACCACCGGCATGGCCACACCGCCGGTGGTCGAGCGCGCGGTCGATGCGCTTCAGCGGCGCTTCTCCGACATGGAAATTGCGCTTCACTTTCACAATACCCGCGGCGTCGGTCTTGCCAATGTGATGGTCGGCCTGCAGATGGGCATTCGCGAGTTCGAGTCTTCTATCGCGGGCCTTGGCGGTTGCCCGTTCGCCCCGGGTGCGTCGGGCAACATCTGCACCGAGGATCTGGTGTATCTGCTGCAGGAAAGTGGCTACCAGACCGGCATCGACCTCGATAGGCTGTGTGAGGTGGCCCGACAGGTTGAATCGCTGCTGGGCCGTGGCTTGCCAGGGCAGGTCATGAAGGCAGGCCAGCGTCTGCGTAAATTTACGCTCGATGGCGCTCGCCGCGCGGTGGGCTGATCAGCCGGGCGTCGGTGTCGCCCAGCCAACCCGCCCGCCGGCGTTCAGGAGAATTTCGGCGGGCGTTTTTCGATGAAAGCCCGAACCGCCTCGTGATGGTCAGCGCTCAGATGGGCAAGCGACTGGTACGCGGCCGAGGTTTCCAGCACTGACTCCAGCGTGTTGTGCACGCCTTCTCTCAGCAGTCTTTTGGTCATTCTGAGAACGCCTGCCGGATTGCGGGCGATCCGCGCGGCGAGCGCGTGGGCCTCGGCCAGCAGCGTGTCGGCGGCGACAACCTTTGACACCAGCCCGCAGGCGAGCGCCTCCGTGGCGCTGATCGGATCACCCGTAAAGGCCATTTCGGCCGCCTTGGCTGCGCCCACCGCGCGCGGCAGCAGCCAGGCTCCGCCGTCCCCGGGAACAATGCCTACGCGCACGAAGCTTTCGGCAAACGTGGCATTGTCGCTCGCGATGCGGATGTCGCACATGCAGGCCAGGTCAAGCCCCGCCCCCATTGCCGGGCCGTTCACCGCCGCGATGATGGGCACGTCGAGCGCCCACATGGCCTTCGGGATGCGCTGAATGCCGTGCCGATATTCATTGCGAACCGCGTTGGCGTCGATGCCGGGCTGCGCGAACCGCGCCATGTCTTTGACATTGCCGCCCGACGAAAACACCGGTCCCGCGCCGGTCAGGATGATGGCGCGCACGCTGGGATCAGTGCTGGCGGCTGAGGCCGCGGCAACGATTTCGTCGATTGCCGTGTTGCCAGTGAGCGCGTTGCGGGTGGCGGGATGATTCATGGTCCAGATCACCACCGCACCGTCACGGCTGATTTGCAGAAAATCGCTCAACGGAAGTCTCCAGGGTAAAAGGTGGGCCGCTTGATCGCCGGTCGGCAGAAGGTCAGGCGGCCTGGGCGTGAAAGTCGGTCGTCTGGCGCAGCAGGTCGAGCGACAGGCGGGAGGGCGAAGCAACCAGCGCCTGACCGAGCCTGTCGTGCCAGGCCGATTCGCTGCCAGCCGCTTGCCGCCAGGCATGAAGCCGGCGCGTGAGTAATTGAAGATCGAATTCGGCGGTGAAGCCGATTGCGCCATGAACGGCGTGAGCCATTTGCGCGACCTGCAGCGCCGCTTCGCTGGCGCGCGCTTTTGCAATCGCGATGCGCAGCGGATCAATCGCGGCGAGAGGGTCCTGCTCGGTGTTTGTCGAAGGCTGGCCGGGCGCAGCCAGGCAGGCGATGCGTGCGGCCATCCGCGCGGCGAAAGCCTCTTCGGCCATCAGCGACAACTGATGCTGAATGGCCTGAAACTTTCCGATCGGCTTACCGAACTGTTCGCGTTCATTTGCCCAGGCGAGCGAGCGCTGGAATACCGCATCGAGTGCGCCTGCAAGCTGCAGGGCAAGCACCAGTGCCTGGGCCAAACGGGTATCGACCTTCATGGCCAGCCGGGGCGCCGCCTCCCAGGAAGACTGAGGCCACTCCAGCGTGAGGTCGAGTTCGAAGGCGCACCGTTCAGCGGCAGCCTCACTGACGATGAGCAGGCGGGACTCGCCGGCGATGCTGACCAGCACTGCGTGAGCGGTACGTCCACCGACGACCGAGGCGCACCGGACCGCGCTGCTGGCGGTGCGGTGACCGGTGCCCAGTGCGATCGGCCCCCGGGGGGCGGTGATGCCAGACCGCGCAGCGAGTGCGCGCACGATCATGGTTTCCGCGAGCGGCACGGGAAGCGCATGACGACCCGCCAACATCCAGCATTCGGCGACTGCGGCGACCGACAGGCCTGCGCCGCCCTGCGCTTCGCTGACCATCGCATCGGCAAACCCAGCCGCGTCGATGGCCTGCCAGAGGTCGGTTGTTGAACTGCCCGACTCGATCGCCCGAACCACGTCAAACCCGCAGCGATCCGAAAGCAGGGTCGCGAGCGCGTCACTGATCAATGAGTCCATCAGAGGGCTCCATGCAGAAAAATACAACGGGGCTGCGACATCAGCGCAGGCCCAGACCACGAGCGATCATGCCGCGCAGGATTTCGCGGGTGCCCCCTCGCAATGAGAATGACGGCGCGATGCGCGTGGTGTAGGCGAGGGTGGCGAGCAGCTCTGCAGGCACGGTGGAGGGGTCTTCGCGGCTGGCCAGGTCGTCAGCGATCAGGGCGGGGATCTGTTGCTCCAGGCTGGTTCCGAGATCTTTGACCAGCGCGGCTTCGACCACCGGGCTCTGCCCTGCAGATAACTGCGCGGTGACCGCGATGGACATGGCACGCAGCGGTGCCAGATGGCTGGCGATGCGGCCGGCCAACCGGGTGGCGCTCGCGCTGTGGCCGGCTGGCGTGCGGATCCAGGCCAGCCACTCGTCAAACACCACCATGGACGAATAAATGCGCTCCGGGCCGCTGCGCTCATAGGCAAGCTCGGCGGTGACCTGCGCCCAGCCCTGGCCTTCAGCGCCGATCAATGCTTCCGGGCCCAGCTGCACGTCGTCGAAGAACACCTCGCAGAAGTGACGGTCGCCAGCGAGGTCGGTGATCGGCCGCACCGTGACGCCGGGCAGCGACAGATCGACAATGAGCTGCGACAGCCCCTGATGACGATCACCCGGCTCGCCCGAGGTTCGCACCAGCGCGATCATGTAGTGGCAGTGGTGCGCGTTGGTCGTCCAGATCTTGCGCCCGTTCAGCAGCCAACCGGCGTCGTTGCGGCGCGCGCGGGTTCTGACGCTCGCCAGATCCGATCCCGAGCTGGGTTCGCTCATGCCAATGCAGAAGAACGATTCTCCGCGGCAGATTTTTGGCAGGTGAAACTGCTTTTGCGCTTCGGTGCCGTACTTGAGGATGAGCGGACCACTTTGTCGGTCTGCAATCCAGTGTGATCCGACCGGCGCGCCCGCACACAGAAACTCTTCGACCAGCACATAGCGCGCGTAAGCGCTGCGACCACTGCCGCCGTATTCGCGTGGCAGCGTGATGCCCAGCCACCCACGAGCGCCGAGCGCCCGGCTGAGGGCGGGGTCATATCCAGACCAGGATCGGGCCCGGGTCTCGGCTCGCAGGCCGTTCAGGTGGTGGGCAAGAAAGGCGCGCACCTCGGGGCGCAGCGCCTCATCTTCCGCCGGGATCTCGGCGGGGTCAAAACCGGCAAGCTGACTCATTGCTGCATTCGATAATGGGAGCCCTTTAGGATAGCAGTGCTCAGGCGGCGTGTCGGAACGCATGTCGACAACGCGCTCATTGCCTCCCCTACAGCCATCTCCGGCATACTTGCCCTCGAAGGCAACAGGGTTCACCATGACGCCCGTTGTTTTCATCATCCGTCCAACGACTCCAGGAAAAATTCGGACATGAACGCTATCTCCGTTACCCGCATGCTGCGCTCAGGTGTCGCGGCCCTGCTGTTTGCAGCCATCGGACTGCAGGCAAACGCGCAATCAGGCGATGACAAATACCAACCGCAGGTTGGTCAATCTGGCAAAGACGTCGTGTGGGTGCCAACCCCCGACGAACTGGTTCGCCGGATGCTCGAAGTTGCCAAGGTCACCAAAGACGATCTTTTGTTCGATCTGGGCGCGGGTGACGGCAAGATCGCAATCGCGGCGGCCCGTGTCCATGGGGCCCGTACGGTTGGCATCGAGTTCAATCCCGACATGGCGGCGCTTGCCAAGCGCAATGCCGAGCGCGCTGGCGTGTCGGATCGGGTCACGATCATCAACGGCGATATCTTCAAGGAAGATTTTTCCAAAGCCACCGTCATTTCGATGTACCTGCTTCCCGAGCTCAATCTTCGGCTGCGTCCCACGCTGCTGAAAATGCGTCCGGGCACCCGGCTGGTCACCAACTCGTTCACGATGGGCGATTGGGAGCCCGATCAGTCGTTCAGCTCCAACGCCAGCGGGTTCGGCGGTGGCATGGGCTATTTCTGGATTGTGCCGGCTCAGGTTGAAGGCGAGTGGAACCTGGATGGCATGGACGGCAATGCAAGCGTCCGTCTGAACATCACGCAGAAATACCAGCGTGTGGGCGGCACCATCATGGTGGGCGATAAAACCCAGCCGCTGCTTGACCCCCGTCTGGAAGGCGCAGAGCTTCAGTTCCGCTATCTCGCCCCCTCCACCGGCCAGCTGCAGGTGGTCAAGGCCAGCTACACCGACGGTGGCACGCTGAAGGGCCAGGTCGGTCAGTATTCGAGCAATGGCTTCGAGGGCCGTCGCGTTCGCAAGTAACTCCGCTTCGTAGGGTCCTCAATGAGTTCGTCTCCGATCGGGGCCGGTGCCGACCAGCCGGCCCAGCTCCTACGGCCGTATGCAGCGGTCGCCATCATTGTCGGCATCGTCATCGGTGCCGGCATCTTCAAAACCCCCTCGATGGTCGCGGGCGTCAGCGGCGATATGGGGTGGGCGCTCTCGATCTGGGTGGCGGGCGCGCTCATCTCAATTGCCGGCGCATTGTGTTATGCCGAGCTGTCCACCCGGCACGCGCACGCCGGGGGCGATTACCACTTTCTTGAACTCGCATACGGCCGCCATGTGGCGTTCCTGTACGCATGGGCCAAGGCTGCGGTCATCAATACAGGCTCGATTGCCCTGCTCGCCTTTGTGTTCGGCGACTACATGAGCAAGGTGATTCACCTGGGCGTGCACTCCACCGCGATCTGGGCGATTGGAATCGTGGTGGCGCTGACGCTGGTCAACCTCATCGGACTGCAGGCGTCGGGCCGCGTGCAAACCCTGCTGGCAGTGTTCGAGGTGGCGGGTCTCATTGCGGTGGTCATTGCTGGATTCTCGGTCAGTGCGCCGGCTGACTCCACCCCGCCCATGTTCAGTTCAACGCCTGCGCTGGGCATGGCGGGTCTGGCGCTGGTGTTCGTGCTGCTCACGTTTGGGGGCTGGAACGAGGCTGCCTACATCTCTTCTGAAGTGGCGGGCGGCCCCCGCCGTATCGTCAGCATCATCGTCATCAGCCTGTTGTTGATCACCGGCATTTATCTGCTGGTGAACCTGGCGCTTATTCATGGCCTGGGCCTGAAGGGTCTTGCACAATCAAAGGCTGCGGCGGCCGATGTCATGGGCGCCGCGTTTGGCCCCATCGGGCAAAAGGCGCTGGGCTTAATCGTGGCCCTGGCTGCGCTGACCAGCATCAATGCAACCATGATCGTCGGTGCGCGCAGCAACTTTGCGCTGGGCCTTGACTGGAAAGCGCTGCGCTTCATGGGCCGCTGGAATCAGTCGGCAGGCACGCCGGTGCCAGCGCTGTTAATCCAGGGCCTCATCAGTGTGGCCCTGGTTGTGTTCGGGCTATGGCAGCACGATGGCTTTGAGTCCATGGTTGAATTTACCGCGCCGGTGTTCTGGAGCTTCCTGCTGATGGTGGGCATTGCGGTGTTCGTGTTGCGGCGTGCGCCGGCGGGCCCCGACGAATACCGGGTGCCCTGGTATCCCTTCACGCCCCTGGTGTTCTGCGCATCGTGCGCATGGCTGGCGTATTCCAGCATCACGTACGCGGCCAGCCGCAATGCGGTGCATGTGTCGATTGGCGTGATGGCAGTAGGGCTCGTGGCGCTGCTTGCGCTGTCGATCGCTGAACGTCGCCGCTGATGCGGTTACGGATCGCTGAAAACTTCGAGGCGTTTTTTTATGCGCCGCTCTACGCGCTGCAGGCGCTTCGCCTGGCGGAATCCCAGGCACTGATCATTGACTGGCTGCCGCCCGGTGGTCCGGGCGGCGCAATTGACGCGGTACGCGCGGGTTCGGTGGACCTGACCTGGGGCGGGCCGATGCGGGTGCTTCGCGACCGCGACACCACCCCGCATGACGGCGCATCGTTGGTCTGTTTTGGCGAGGTTGCCGGGCGTGACCCCTTCGCTTTGCTGGCGGGGCCGCAACTGCTCGCTGATGACTCGCAACCGTTTGACCTGCGGCGACTGACAGAGCGTCGCGTGTCCGTGGTGTCCGAGGTGCCGACCCCCTGGTTTTGTCTGCAGCAGGACCTGCGCGATCTGGGCGTTGACCCGAACCAGATGCTTGCAAACCAGCAGGTGCTGTCAGGGCTTTCAATGTCTCAGCAAATGGATGCGTTGCAAAGCGGGTCGGTCGATGTCATCCAGTTGTTCGAGCCGCATATCAGTTCGCTCGAGCGGCAGGGGCTTGCAAAGGTCCTGGTGCAGGCGAGCACGCGAGGCCCCTGCTGCTACACCACGTTCATTACATCGCGCGATGGCCTCTCGCGACACCGCCCTGCGCTCGCGGCGCTCGAACGCGCGTTGGCGCTTGCCCAGCAATGGATCGCAACGGCTTCGGATGAGGCGCTTGCCCGCCTGATTGCGCCACGGTTCCCCGCAGTGCCGCTTGATATGCTCTGCAACGCCGTGTCGCGATATCGGTTGGCGGGAGTCTGGTCTGACACGCCGACGGTTTCCCGAACCGGTATCGATCGGCTGCGCAACAGCCTGCTCGCCGGCGGGTTCGTCAGTCGAGCGGCCTCATTCGATGACATTGTCGTAAGCATCTGACCCGTTGGCTGCGCACGCGCAGGAATCATCGCTGTTTCACACTCCGGAGGTGTATCCCATGACAGAGCGAATCACTGGTCATCCTTCAGCCCTTCGCCGGCTGGCGCTATCGCTGCCGGTGGTGGGCGCAGGCGGCCTCGCGTTTGCGCAGACTGCTGCGACGCCGGCATTTCCTGATCGTCCGCTGACGCTGGTGGTACCGTTTCCTGCTGGGGGTCCCGCTGACATCATTGGTCGGCTGTACGCGCAGCACCTAGGACGTCTGGCCGGGCAGAACGTCGTGGTCGAAAACCGGGTGGGTGCAGCAGGTGTCATCGGCACGCAGGCAGTCGTTGCAGCGCAGCCTACGGGTCACACGATTCTTTTCGGATCCACCAGCACCCAGGTCATCAATGAGCTCTTGATTCGAAAACTGCCCTACGACGCGGCCCGCGATCTGAGCCTGGTGGGACTGGTGGCGATCGCCCCGCATCTGCTCGCAGTGCGAGGCGGTCTGCCTGCGCAATCCGTTTCTGATTTGATTGGCCTTGCGCGACGCGAGCCGGGGCGCCTGAGCTTTTCGTCTGCAGGGCCTGGCAGCATCGTACAGATGGGCGGTGAGCTGCTGAAGCTGCGGGCCGGGATTGATCTGCTGCACGTTCCCTACAAGGGCGGCGGACCCGCAACCCTGGCCTTACTGTCTGGGGAGGCGGACATGACCGTCAATGACCTCACGACGCTTAGACCGCATCTGGACAGCGGCAAGATCCGGGCACTTGCGGTTGCGCATGCCTCCCGCCTGCCGCAGTTGCCCGCCGTGCCCACCTTTGCCGAGGCTGGCGTACAGGGAATGCTGTCGAGCACCTGGTGGGCGATTTCAGTGCCCTCGAAGACGCCCAACGATGTACGCGTTGCGCTGCGCGCGCTCCACGAGCGCGTGGTCGCCGATCCAGACTATGTTGCCCGACTGGCGTCGATGGCCTGCGAGCCGCTGGCCATGTCGCCGGCGCAAAGCGCGACCTTCATCACTGAGGAAGCCACGAAATGGCGTTCGGTCGTCACCGCAGCCAAAATCGAATCGCAGTGACTTCGCGACGCCTGTCGCTCGCAGGCGCCGTCCGGCTCGCGCATCGACAGCTCGGTCAGGAAAATTCAGGATGACAACGCTGATTACCGGCGGAACGGGTTTTGTAGGCCTCAACCTTGCGGAGCAGCTGCTTCGTCGCGGCGAGCAGGTCGTGCTGTTTGGTCCGGATGCCCTGCCTCCCGGTGCGCAGGCGCTGCTTGGCGATGTCGCAGGCCAACTGACCGTCGTGCAGGGCGATGTGCTGTCGGGCGCATCGCTCGATCAGGTGTTCAGTGCTTTTCCCGTTACGCGTCTGGTGCATGCGGCCGCGGTCACTGCTGACGCGGGCCGTGAGCAGCGTGCCGCGCGAAGCGTTGCCGAGGTCAATGTTCTGGGCACCATCGAAGTGCTGGAAGCCGCATTGCGGCACCAGATACCGAAGGTGCTGCAGTTGGGAACCGGCTCAATTTTTGGTGCAGGCGGGCTGCTCACGCCCGAGCTCGACGAGCGCACCAGCCCGGTATGGCCCGAGACGCTATACGGCATCACCAAGTTCGCGGCCGAGCGCATTGCACTGCGGTATCGCTCAACCCGATCGCTGAATGTCACCGTGGTCAGGCTGGGCATGGTGTTCGGTCGCTGGGAATATGACACCGGTGTTCGCGATACCTTGAGTCTGCCTTTATTGCTGACCCAGCTGGCCGAGCAGGGTACCCGGGTGACGCTTCATTCAGAGCCTGCCGATGACTGGGTTTATTCGCTCGATGTGGCGCGCGGCCTGATGCTGCTGCTTGATCTGCCCTCGGTGCCGCCCGAGCCTGTGTACCACCTGTCTGCCGGCAGGCGGTGGTCGGTGGCAGATTGGTGCCAGCGTCTGGAGCAGCGCTTTGCAGGATTCAGCGCATCGTTCGTTGATGACCCTGCAGTCGCCTCAGCGGGACGGGGCAAGGTTGCCAGGCGCTCGCCGATGCGAATTGACCGACTGACCCGCGACACCGGGTATGAACCGCAGTATCTGGCTGAGCTGGCGTTTGAAGACTGGGTTGCCTGGCGTCAGCGCGCGCGTGGCGCGGGCTGGCCAGGCTGCTGACCGCGAATCAGTTCCAGCCGCGGGCGCGAACGATCTCCAGCACCTGCTTGGAGGCTTCGATATGTCCGCGAGGTGTGGGGTGGAAGTCGTCAGAAAACAGGTAGGTTTCCCACCAGTTGGCTGGCCTTACGCCTGCAACCTCGGCTGAGGACAACAGGGCCGCGCTGCAGGTGGAAATCGAGTATTTGCCTGGTGCACTGGCTGGGCAGGCGGGTGTGTTGGCGATGGTGAACTCAGGCGGCGGGTCGTTGACCCAGGCATCCAGGGATTTCATCAGGTCGTAGACCGCAACCTTCGATTCGCCCTGGAAACGGGTCGCCAACTGGTTGTTGAACGCGTTCACGAGCGCCAAGCCGAGGCCCCGCACGTTTGTACGGGTAGGAATGTCAGCGATGGTTGCAAGCACCGCCTCCATTCTCGGCGTTTGCGTGATGTTAGGCACGTTGGCAATCACGACTCGAGCAGTGCCGTTCGCCAGAAGCTGATCGCGCACCGTCGTTTCGAGCAGATTCGCAAGCGCGCTCATGTACTGCACTGCGAGGCCGTTGCGCTGGTTGGCATCTGGCGTTGCGGGTACGTTGGCCTCACCCAGCAGTTCGACCATGAGCGACCGGAAGGCAGCGGCCGAAGCAGCCGCAGTCCCAGCGTCCGGGCTGTTCGCCCCAAGCCAGTATTCGAAGACGGTCGCCGCGTCGTTGCCACCTCCGGAAATGAGCACGATGTCGCGATTGCTAAGCTGCTTGCGCTCACGTGTCAGGTCCTTCAGCTGCTGAATGACCGATAAGGGCGTGGTGTCATCAGCCTGACCAACCGGATTGATTCGCGCGCCCGCAACGGCATACCCATTGCACTGAGCGGCCGCTGCATTGAGTGCGACCCCAGTGTTCGTCAAGCCGTACCGCGGACACGGCGTTTCCATGCCAACCCCGGCCGCTACCAGTTCGGTCCAGACCCGGTTGGGCGCGGTCGCGGTACCCTGGACCGTGAACCGGTAGCCGAAGGTGCCGGAGTCGCTCAGGCTGTCGCCGGCGGTAAGCACGCGAAATGTGCTGGTGGAGTCGCCGCAGCCCACGAGCGCGCTGGCGACCACGGCTGCAAGAATCAGAGATAGACGTTTCATCAGAAGACAACCCGTGTTTTCAGTATGGTTGGAAAGAGGCATCGTAGAGCGGGTTTGCGCCATCTGCGATGCGCGACTGGTACTGTACCCCTGTTGTGGGTCATCGACCAGCGGGTCAGCCTGACCGTTTCTGCCAACCGGACCACTGTCCACCTCCAGGAGAGGGTGTATCCACCCGTGACGTTCGATCCTGACAGCCCGCTCTCGAACCCTGCGTTTCGCCGAATCTGGCTGGCTGGCGTGTGCGGCGGCATTGTGCGCTGGCTCGAAATCGTGGTGGTGGGCATCTACGTGTTTGACATCACCGGGTCAGCATTTCTGGCATCGGTGATCGCCATGCTGCGCATTCTGCCGTTTGCACCGGCGGGTCCGATTCTGGCAATGGCGGCCGACCGATTCGGCGTGCGGCGCACCTACCTGGTTCTGGTCCGAATGATGATTGGACTCACGTTGCTGCAGGCGGTGTTGGCGGCGCTTGGCTGGCTGCAGGTCTGGCATCTGGCCATTGGCGCCCTGGCCGCGGGCATTTACTGGGCGGCCGAGTTGCCGCTGCGACGCTCGCTGCTGGGCTCGGTGGTTCCGCCAACCCAGATCGTTGCAGCGATGGCGATCGACACAACCTCCAACAACATCACCAAGATGCTGGGGCCGCTGATGGGGGGCCTGGTGCTGCAATGGACTGGCCTCACGGGCGCGTTCATCTTTTCTACGGTGATGCATGTTGTGACGCTGCGGCTTGTCATGCAAATCGACGAGCGCAAGCGCGCCGTGCCGCGCCGCAGCGGTTTCCTTCGTAATCTGCGCGAGGGAATCGCCTTGGCGCGTACCAACCGGATGGCGCTGCTGGCGATCAGCATGTCGCTGGTTTTCAACCTGTTTGGATTCCCGGGAGCCAGCATGATTCCCGTGGTGGGTGACCAGCAGTTGCAGCTCTCGGCAGCGATGGTGGGGCTGCTGACCGCAGCCGAAGGTATCGGTGCGACGCTGGGTTCGCTGGTCATTGTTCGCTACGGTCATCGAATTCGATTCCATGGCCGATTCTTTGCATCCGGATGCATCATCTTCATGCTGATGATGGCGCTGTTTTCGGTTGCGCCCAATGCCACCCTGGCCTGGACCGCGTTGCTGATTTCCGGGCTTGGTATTGCCTGCTTTACCTCAATGCAGGCAACGTTGGTGCTGATCGGCGCACCCGAATTCGCACGCAGCCGACTCATGGGCCTGCTCTCGATTTCAATCGGCACCGGGCCCCTGGGATTTTTGCTTCTCGGTTGGACCGCCGACCGGGTTGGTGCCTCGACCGCGCTGCAGTTGATGGTGGTGGAAGGCCTGATCGCCTGGTCGATCGTTGCATGGCGGATGCGCGACGTGCTCACGCAGCCCACGCCCGACAATCGCTGACCTGGATCATCCATCCGCGAAAGCGTTCTGCCACGGATCAACAATAGCCCGGTGACCGCTGGCCATTCTTCCTGATCGCGCGGCAGCATCGACAGCCTCTTCCCCGTTCAAGGTGAATGCTGGTGGTCTGGTTGCAGCGCCGGTTTTGGCCCTGTTTCACCGATGGCTGACATTGCGGGGTGTCGGACGGCATCCCGCGCAGCAGCGGGTGGGTGCGCGGGGCGCCAGACAGGAAGCGCCCGCCTCTGACGCCGAGCGCCTACATCGCGCCGCATCGCTGCCGATCGCGCAGCTGCTCGTCGAACTCAATACCCGAGCCGAGGGGCTGTCCGCGCGCGAGGTGGCCGCGCGGCTGCGACGGTTTGGTCGCAACGAATTGCCGCGCGAACCCGCCTGGACGCGTTGGCTGCAACCCGTTCGCAGCGCGGTCAGTCCGTTCAACGTGCTGCTCGGATCACTCGCCGCGCTCGCATGGGTCGCCAACGATGCCCGCGCTGCAGCAGTGATCGGGGTGATGGTCGTCCTGTCGCGTGTGCTGCGTCTCATGCAGGAGGGACGCGCCCATCGCGCCCTCGAACGCCTGCAGTTGATGGTGCGCAGCACGGCTACTGTCGTGCGTACGCCCTCGGGGCATCCAGCGACGGCGGTGCCGTCACCGATCGAAGTGCCAATGAGCGGGCTCGTGCCGGGCGATATCGTGATGCTCGCGGCTGGCGATAGGGTGCCTGCCGACTGTCGACTGATCGATTCGCGGGAATTGTTCGTTGCACAGGCGAGCCTGACTGGCGAGTCGCTTCCGGTTGAAAAAGATGCGAAGCGCTTCGGCACACCCGAGGCGGGCCTATTTACGGAGCCTGCGCTGGTGTTAATGGGCACCACCGTTGTGTCGGGCGGTGCTAAAGCGGTGGTACTCGCGACAGGAGCCTCGACGCTGTTTGGCTCGATTGCGCTGTCGACCGTGGTACAGACACCCGCAGGCAATTCATTGCAGCAGCAGATGAACCGCGTGGGATTGCCGACGTCGGAGGTGCTTCGTGGCCCCGACATCGATGCCCTGGATGACGCAGCGCTCGACCGGGTGCTTGCGCGCACTCGAGTGGCTGCTCGGCTGACCCCGCATCAGAAGGAGCGTATCGCGCAGGCGCTCAAGCGGGCGGGTTGTTCGGTGGGGTTCCTGGGGGACGGGATCAACGATGCGCCGGCGCTGCGCGCTGCGGACGTGGGAATCTCGGTCGATTCAGCGGTTGATGTGGCGCGCGAAGCGGCCGATGTCGTGCTGCTGCAGAAGAGCTTGCTGGTGATCGACGCAGGCGTGATGCAGGGCCGCGCTGCGCTGTGCAACATGAACCGCTATCTGCGGATGGCTGCAAGCGCTAACTTTGGCAATGTGCCGTCGGTGCTGGTGGCAAGCGTGTTTCTGCCGTTTCTGCCCATGCTGCCGCTGTAACTTCTGGTTCAGAACCTGCTCTATGACCTGTCCCAGGCGGCGCTGCCCTTTGACCGGGTCGAGTCCGAACTGATTGCCGCGCCGCTGCGTTGGGAGCCCACCGAACTGACGCGCTTCATGCTGGTGTCAGGCCCGGTCAGTTCGCTCTTCGATGTGCTGGCGTTTGTGGTGCTGACCCGGTTTTTGCATGTGGGAACCGTGGAGCAGCAGGCGCATTTTCAGTCGGCCTGGCTGATGCTTGGGCTCGCCACCCAGGTGCTGGTGGTGCAACTGATCCGGGCACCGGAGCTGCCGCTGATGCGCCAACGCGCCTCGTGGCCGGTGACTCTTGCGTCGCTGTCAGTGCTTGCGGCGGGCATCAGCCTTCCATTCAGTCCGCTCGCGCCGGTGTTCGGGCTGGCACCGCCACCCACCGCCTGGTTCGCATGGTTACCGCTATTGCTTGGGGGCTATTTACTGCTGATGGTGCGGGTCAGGCACCGACTGGTGGCTCGCCCGCATCACGGCTATTAAGCCCGGCCTGTTGCTCGGCATGCCGTACGGTGGCGATGTAGTCGTTTCCGCCGCTGCCGTTTGCGATCAGTGACTCGTAGGTTTGCCTGACCTGTGCTGCCAGCGGCACGGGCGCCCGGTATTGCGCCGACGCCGCAAGAATCAGGTCGAGATCTTTGGCCATCTGCTCGCAGGAGAACGTAGAGGTGTAGTCGCGGCTTGCAAGCGGGGGCGTTTTGTATCGCACCATGGGCGAGCCGACCGCGCTTTCGCTGATCACCTCGAGCATCTGCTGCCAGTCGAGTCCGCCTTTTTCGCCCAGCGCGAGGGCCTCGCCCAGCATGCCCGCTGATACGGCAATCATGAGGTTGATGACCAGTTTCAAGGTGCGCGCCTGTTCATCGGACCCCACCAGAAAAATCCGCTTCGAGAAGTGGGCAAGCAGCGGCTCAACCCTTGCGAAGTCAGCGCGTTCCCCTGAGGCGAATGTGGTGAGCTGGGCGGCCTCGGCAATCACCGGGTTACCCGATACCGCCACGCGCAGATAGTGTCGACCGAGCGTGTGGGCATGCGCGGCCACCTGTGCTGATGCGGCCGGTGACACCGTGCTGGTGTCCACGAAGATTGCACTAGGCGCGAGGTGGGCCAGTACGCCGGACGGCGCGCAGCTGACTTCAAGCAGCACCTTGTCATCGGGAAGCGAGCTGAAGACGATCTCTGCCTGCTCGCAGGCCTCGGCAATCGACGAGGCAGGCTGTGCGCCGAGCGCAACCAGCGCAGCCTGCGAGCCTGCATCAATATCGAATGCACGCACCGGGTGTCCGGCTGCAACGAGGTGCGCGGCCATGGGTCGCCCGAGCTTGCCGCAGCCGATCCAGGCGATCCGAACCGGTTTCACGCGCGCGCCATGGTGAAGTCGTAGTGAGCGACGCTGAAGGCAACGTCGCTGCGACCGCCATCGGGTGTTGTGCCGGGCGGCTGATCGACGAAATCGACGATCAATGAATCTTTGACGCCGAACACCGCGTCGGATTGCAGCCAGGGGTCGCCCTTGACGAACAGATGGGTCGTGATGGCCCGATAGCCCTCACGCTGCAACATGGTGTGCACATGGGCGGGCCGCCATGGGTGACGCCCCATCTTGCGAAGCATGCCGCCCACCGGGCCATCGGATGGAATGGTGTAGCTGATGGGCTTGACCGTTCGAAACGCATAACGACCCTGGGCGTCGGTTTTCACGCAGCCGCGACCGAACATCTTGCCGTCTGGCGTCTGGACGTCGTAGAGGCCATCGATACCGTCGGTTTGCCAGAGATCGATCGCAACGCCCTCGACGGGATTGCCATCGGTGTCGCGCACGGTACCTGATACAAAGCAGGGCGTGCCGGGCAGGCCTTCAGCGATATTGCCCCACTGCGCAATATCGGGCGCACCGGCCACGAAGAAGGGACCGAACACTGTGGTGTCGGTGGTGCCGGCCGGGTTGCGGTGATTGATCGCATCGACCAGCATTGAGACGCCCAGCGTGTCCGACAGCAGGATGAATTCCTGACGCTTGTCGTCACAGCGCTGACCTGTTTCGGTAAGAAACCGTATCGCGTTAAACCACTCTTCTTCGGTTGGTTCGATGTCGCGAACGAACGCATGAAGGTGCCGGATCAGTGAGCTCATGATCTGCTTGAAGCGCGGATCCTCGCATTGGCTAAGGCGTGCAACAGCCGCTTCGGTCAGGGTGGTTTCATCAAAGTTCATCGCGCAGTCTCCAGGTCGGCAACCGAGAAAGACTACCGATCCGAAGCGCTTCAAGCAAGGCGGTGACTAGCCGCCTTCGTCGACCCGGATGCCGTGACGCGTGGCGAGGTCTTGCCAGCGACGGCTGTCGTCAACGATGAAGCGTGCCATCGAGGCGGGGTTGGGCGCCACGATGTCGAGCGCATCCGCGGTGAGCCGATCGCGAATTGCAGGCTGCCTGATCGCTTCATCAAGGGCGGAGGCGATTTGCGCGATGATGTTCGCGGGCGTTTTGGCGGGTGCGGCAAAGCCGAACACGTTGCGAACGTCAAGAGTGTCGAATCCCGATTCACGCATTCCAGGAACATCGGGAAGCGAAGGCGTGCGCGCGCTGGTGGATACCGCCAGTGCGCGGATCCGACCTTCGCGCAGATGCGGCAGCAGCGCCGGAATCGTGCCTGTCAGCAGATGGATCTGCCCACCCACCAGATCGACGACCGCGGGGGCGGTACCGCGATAAGGCACATGTACGATCTGCGCGCCGGTTTGGGCATTTAGCAGTTCAAGCATCAGGTGGTTGATGCCACCGGCACCGGCCGAGCCGTACAGCACCGTACCCGGCCGTTCGCGGGCGCGACGGATCCAGTCGTCGAGGGAACGTGCCTCGCTCTGGACGCTGCCGGCCCACAGCAGCGGGCCCGAGGCGATGAGTCCGATCGGGGCAAAGTCGGCGACGGGGTCGTAGCCGGCGCGCGAATTGACCGCTGCGACCGTGGTAAACGGCGAGGCGACCAGCAGAATCGTGAGCCCATCGGGCGGGCTTTGTGCGACCAGCCGAGATCCGATCGCACCGGATGCACCCGCGCGATTTTCGACGGCGACCGGGCGGTTCAGCGACTGGGCCAGCGCGGGGGCGATCAGCCGGGCAACCGCATCGGTGCCCGCGCCGGGCGCGAAAGGCACGACGATCCGAAGCGGCTTGTCGCTCTGCAGGGTCGTTTGGGCGAAGGACGCGGGCGGCGTGACCGAGGCGGCCAGCGCCGCGGTGAGCAGCGCGCGGCGGGCTGGCGAGCGTTGCAGTTCAGTTGTTTTGCGCATTTGGTGTGTCGGGCTTGGTGGCTGACTGATCCGATGTTGTATCGGGCTTGGCCGATGCCTCGGTTCCGGTGGACGTTTCGGTGCTGGTTGATGCTGGGCTTTTGGGGACCACCGGCACGCGGGTCAACAGGTAAACCGATAAACCGGTGGAAATGCAGAGGGCGATGAACACGGCGAGTGCCGTGGCAACGCGTGGCTTGTGGCTGGCTTTTTGTGGGGTGTCTTCGAGGCGTACCGGGAATACCGGCTTCGGAGCAAGCGATGGCGCAGCGGCTGCAAGCGCGGGCTCCACATCGGCGAATTCTTCAAGCGGCTGCGGAAACCGACACGCGCCGCAGATTCTGGCCGTGGCTTCAATGGGCGCGCCGCACTCGATGCAGTACATCGCAAATCCTTCAGTGAGCTCGCCGCGTCGACGGCGCTTTAGGGCGTACCGGACTGCGGGGCGTCAGGGTGCGCGTGAGCGAGTCGAGCGAGCGACCGATGACGTCGATGTCGTTGCGCGCCTGTTCCAGACGCTCGATGACATCGGGTTCGAGCAAGCTGGGTCGGTCCTCGGGGGGCGCTTCGGCTTGCACCGGGCTCGGCGATGCGATCGGCGGTGTGGGGGGCTCGCTGGTTTGAAGTGGCTCGTCCGCGCGGGCCTGATCAGGGGGCGCGGCGGGCGCGGCGGGCTCAGCGGGCTCAGCGGGCGCGGCAACCTCAGCATCGTGCGCTATCTCTGTGGCCGCTGCGACGGCAACTTGCGGTTCAGGCTCGGGTTCAGCGACGGCCGGTAGCGTTTGTGGCGCCGCGCAGAACATGCAAAAGCGGGCGACCAGGGGAAGCGCCTCACCGCATGCGCGGCACGGCTGGGTTGGCGGCGGCTCCGGGATGGGTGCGGTGATCGCGGCAACCTGGTCTTCGGCGACTGCGATAGCGGGCGGCTCGAGGGGTTCTGTGGTCGGCTCGACCCGGGGCGGCATGTTGGCAACGGTCGTCAGCTCGGGCGGTGGCTCAACTGGCGCAGCCGCTTCAACGGTAGCCGGTACGGGAACTTGCTCAGCCGTTCGCAGTTGCAGTGCGCCGCAGGCTCGGCAGAACTTCGCATGCGAAGGGAGCCGCATTCCACATGCGCCGCAACTTGAGCCGCCCGTCACGGGTGGCTCCGGAACATCCACCGGCTGCGCGGCCTGCACGGGCTGAACCGGCACGGCAGCAGGCAGCGCGTCGGCGACCAGCGCGTCGGCGACCAGCGTGGGGGCGACCAGCGTGGTCGGCCCTGCAGAGCGCTGGGCTACACCACAGCGCCTGCAAAATCGTGCGCTGCGCGGCAGCGGGTACTCGCAAGCCGAACAGCGGTGGCGCGGCACCGGTGCTGCCACGGGCGCGCTGGGCTGCGCCGCAACGGTGGCCGCACCGACCGCCAACGGTCCAGATGCTGCGTCGGCGTCGGCTGGGCGCAGCATCGGTGCCGCGGGTGCGCCAGGCGGCGGCGCCTTGGGGACAAAGCCATGTTCGATGCTGTCCGCCGCGGCGACTGCGCCAGCCTTGGCCCGACGCGGGCGTTTGGGCTTCGAGGCCTCGGACGAAGCCTGAGGTTTCCGTGCTCGGCCGGCCGAACCGCCGGCTTTGGACGCTGCCTGGTCAGACGCGTCTGGCGCGGCTTTGCGCGATTTGCGTCGTGTGGCGGGACTGGCGGTCGTGCGCGGCATGGATGGCTTCGAACGGCAATCGGGAACCTTCAACTGTAGTTCGGCCCTGCCGGGAGTGCAAATAACGCAGCGGTAACGTGTCGCGCCGATGCGACCGCCCGCCCGCCGCGCGAGCGTCTGATAAACGTCTAGCGCTCGCCCAGCTCGCGCAGAATCGCATCGCTGTCGATCCCGAGTGCCCGTGCGGGTACTGGTACCGGGTCGGGGCAGGCGGCAAACCGCGCGGGGCAGCGGATAACGGTTTGTTCGCAATCATCTTCAGCGCGGGCTTGAAGCCAGAGCTTGCGCGCGAGGGTCTGTTCGCAATGCACCACATCGAAAATGCCCAGCACCGGAATGATGCGAGGCTCACCCGATGGGGTCGAACCGTCGCTCAGATGGAAACCCTGGTCGCCCGATTCCACCCGTGGCGGTAACGGCAGACCCTGTCCGTTCCAGGCCATCTGGGTGGTCCAGGCGCAGATGTCCTGCATGGACAGATCGATGAATTGCCCCAGCCCCGAACGACGCCGCTCCTCGAGCGCGCCCAGGATGGCGGTGGCCGCGAACGCCGCGCCCATCACGTCGGCGATCGATGGCCCGGTTTTCATTGGAATGTCGTTGGCGCGGTTCAGATCCATCAGCCCCGACATGGCCTGAACAACCGTATCGAATGCAGGGCGCCCGGGATATACCGAGTCGACACCGAATCCCGAAATTGAGCAGGCGACCAGCCTTGGGTTGAGCTGATGCAGTGCCTGCGGTGTCAGGCCTTTGCGGGCAAGCGCGCCAGGCCGCAGATTTTCGATCAGCACATCGCACCCCGCGAGCAGATGCTTCAATCGTTCGAGGTCACCCGGGCTGCCAATATCAAGCACCAGCGAACGCTTGTCGGCGTTCTGAAAAGAGAAGAAAACCGCCCGATCGCCCTTCATCGGTGGCCAGTGCCGGACCGCCTCACCACCCGGCGGTTCAAGCTTGATGACTTCGGCACCCAGCGCGGCCAATTGCCGGGAGGCCGCCGGCGCCGTGGTGTAGTGACCAATTTCGAGCACACGAATACCCGCCAGCGGCCGGTCGGATGAACGCGGTGCGGGACCGATCGTGTCGAGCAGCGGGCTGCGAACCCGCAGCAATTCCATCACCAGTGGCCGATCGGCATCGGGCGCACTGACCGAGGCGGGCGCGCGGCCGGGTGAGCGGCTCATCCTGAAAGGCGAACCCGCGACAAAAATCGCCCGACCGGCCGGATCAGTAGCCTGATGGATCATCGCGCGATGACTCAGGTTGGCTTCATTGGCGGCGCCGTCGATGGGCGCGATGGGGCCGCACGGAATGCCGGCTGAGGCGAACTCGCGCGTGCACACTTCGATCGTGTGCTTGCCGATCCAGGCTTGCATGCCCGCATCGACCGCATCAGCCTTTGCAACCCGATCTGCGATCGCTGGAAACTGCTCGGCAAGTTGCCGGCCGGCCTGACCCATCAGACCGCAGATTCGTTGCCACTGGTCGTCATTGCCTGCGCAGACAAGCACCCAGCCGTCGCTCGCCCGGTAAACATTCCAGGGCGAGGACAGCGGGTGTCGATTTCCAACACGATTGGCCGTCTTGCGAATGCCGCCCAGCGCGGCGGGCAGGAACGTGGTCATGGCGCTGAACGCTGCGTCGTAAAGCGCCACGCTGACGTGTTGACGGCCGGCGCTGGAGAGCCTGTAGGCGGCCAGGGCTGCGCCCGCCACATGAATACCTGCCAGATGTTCAAGCAGCGGCAAGGCCACCGGCAGCGGCGCGGAGTCGGCCATTCCCGTGGCGTCCATCATTCCGCTTAAGGCCTGAATCTGCACGTCGGTCGCAGCCCATCCCGAATGCGGGCCCGTGTCGCCAAACGCGGTCAGGTCGCAGAGCACGGCACGCGCTGCCAGAGCGGGCAGCACATCGGTTTGATAGGCAAGCGGATCGGCGTCGCTGCAGCGCAGTGCAATGTCGCTGGCCAATGCAAGGCGCTCGAGCAGCGCGCGATCGGAGGGGTTCGCGGCGTCGATCCGGATGCTGAGCTTGCCCGCAGCAAGCGGTAGCCGATGGTGCCACTTGGGCTGTGCGAACGCGCCCGCTGCATGCGACTCAACGCAGATCACGGTCGCGCCCAACTGCGCCAGCAGTGATCCGGCGATCGCGGCACCGATTCGGGCGCCCGACTCGAGCACGATCACACCTTGGAGGGGGGCGTTGTCCTGCGGGGTGGCGTCCTGGGTCATCGATGCTCCGCGTTGGCTCGCGCCAATTCAGTGCGCGTGGCGCCGAATTATAGGGACCTCAGCGGATCGGGGTGGTGCTTTGCATTGACGCGCAGACTGCGGTCGGTTTAGCCTCGCAGCTCCAAAGAAAATCGAATCAAACACAGGGAGATACCGATGATTCGCCCGGCACTGGCCACGCTTTCCGTGGCACTGATTTCCGGCTGTGCGCTGACGCCGCAGCATGCGCCGCCTCCCAACGATCCGGTCACGTTGAAGGTCAACGTGTTTCGGGGCTCGAGCAATATTCCAATTTATCTGGCGCAGGAAAACGGTTACTTCTCGCGCCGCGGCCTCACCATTGAGATGCAATTCACGCCGAACTCAACCGCCCAGCGGCAGGGGCTTGCAGCGGGTCGGTTCGATATTGCGCATGCTGCGGTCGACAATGCGATTGCGATGATCGAAGTGGCCAAAGCCGACGTGGTCATCGTGGCAGGCGGCGATGGCGGCATGAACGAACTGCTGGTTCGGCCCGAGATCAACCGCCCCGCTGATATTCGTGGCAAGTCGTATGTGGTTGATGCGCCCAACACCGCATATGCGCTGATCGGACGCAAGATCTTCCGCGAGGCGAGCCTGCGGGACGGCGTCGATTACAAACTCGATCCATTGGGCGGCTCCGAGGCACGAAGCAACGGCCTGAATGTGCCCGAGCGTGCCGCAACGCTGCTCAATCCACCCTGGAACTTTATCGCCCGCGACAAAGGCGCGAAGAGCCTGGGCCGGACCACCGATCTGTTCGGGCCCTATCAGGCGAGTGGAATTTTTGTCATGCGCCCATGGGCGGCGAAAAATGGCCCAGCCCTGGAGCGTTATCTTGCCGCCTACATCGAAGGGTGCCGGGTGGCTCAGGACCCCTCCCAGCGTGAGCTCGTACTGCGGGTGTTGCAGCGCGAGTTGAAGCTTACGCAGCGCATCGCTGAGCTTACCTACACCGAACTGACCACCGCGGGCAGTGGTCTTGCCAAAGACTGCAGCTTCGACATGAAGGGCTTTCGCAATGTGCTGGCCTTGCGTGCTGAAATCGAAGGCCAGTGGGGCGGCAAAGCGCCCGCACCCGACAAGTATCTGGATCTGAGCTTCTTCGAGCGAGCACGCTCGCACGCACGGCCCTGACCGGTGCATGCAGGCCGACCCGGCGCCACGCCTGGATCGGCCTGCTGAGCGCTACTCGGCGCGCGCGCCGGATTTCTTCACCACGTCGCCCCATTTGCTGATTTCAGCGGCCTGATAGGTGGCGAGTTCTTCGGGCGTGCTCAGCACGGCATCGAGCCCCAGTTTCTGCATCCGTTCCTGAACGTCGGGCAGTCGGTAAACGCGCAGCACTTCCTGGTGAAGTCGATCGATGGCCGCGCGCGGCGTGCCCGCGGGCGCGAACATCGCAAACCAGGTGACCGCTTCGAACCCGGGAAGGGTTTCAGCGACGGTGGGAATCTCAGGCGCTGAGGCTGAGCGCTTGAGCGTGGTGACCGCAACCGCCCTGATCTTGCCCTCGCGGGCCATCGGCAGCGCCGAGGGCATGTTGTCAAACATCAACTGGATGCTGCCGCCCACCAGATCGGGAATGGCAAACTGCCGGCCTTTGTAAGGCACATGCGTCATGGTGGTGCCCGTCATGGTCTTGAATAACTCGCCTGACACATGCACCGAGGTGCCCACGCCCGGGGAGCCAAACGACAGCTTGTCGGGATTGGCCTTCATGTAGCTGATCAGATCGCTGACGGTCTTGACCGGCAGGTTGTTGTTGACGACCAGCAGATTGGGCGCAGAGGCCACCAGCGACACCGGCGAAAAATCCCGAACCATGTCGTACGGCATCTTGGCATAGAGCCCGCCATTGATCGCGTGGGTACCCACCGTGCCCATGACCAGCGTGTAGCCGTCGGGTGCCGATTTGGCAACGAAGTCGGCGCCGATGTTGCCGCCCGCGCCCGGTCGGTTATCGACAATGATCGGCTGACCCAGTTGGGCCTTGTCGCTGAACAGTCGGGCAAGGATGTCAGGTGCACCACCCGTTGGGAAGGTAACGACCAGTCGAACCGGCCGGTTGGGCCAGGTTTGCGCCTCAGCAAGTCCAGGCGCAATGCCCGCAGTCAGCGCGGTGAACAGCGCGGCCAGCGCCGCGGCGGATCGAACAGAACGAGTCATGTGCGTGTCTCCTTCGATGCGAACCCCATCGATGCGAGGGTTCTCGCTCCGGATTGTAGGGCGTCCGGCATCCGCCGGTCGGGTTGCACGGAAAAGCGCTGATCTAGACACGCAAGGATGACGACGCCAGCCAGCGGCTTATCCGCGCGAAAAGCAGGTTTGGGCTGATGGGCTTGCTGATGAAGTCACACATGCCCGCGTCCATGCAGCGCTGGCGATCGTGTTCGAACGCGTTGGCGGTCGGCGCGATGATGGGAGCCGGTGGCGTATCGCCCCGGTTCGCAATGATCGCAGCCGCCGCTTCAGGACCGCTCAGCTTGGGCAGTTGCATGTCCATCAGAATCAGGTGGTAATCCAGGTTGCCAGCCCGTCGGACGGCGTCCGCGCTGTCGCAGGCGGTATCGACGACCAGCCCAGTTCGTACCAGGAGCATTGAGAGAAGCTCGCGGCTGAGCGGGTCATCTTCGACCAGCAGGACACGGCCTTCGAAGCGCGGTACGGGGCTGTCGGTCCTGGTTAAGGCGCGCGTGGCCCCCTGGTTGGGATGTCGCACCAGAAGATCGATCAGGCGAAATTCTGCCGTGGTGAGCGGCACCTCACGGTCGCCCAGCTGAATCGCCCGACGCGCCGCCTCGAACAGTCCTTTACCGACCGCCCAACGGTGCGGCCCTGCCTGCATGCCTGGCGCATGCGCGGATCTTGACAGTGCGTTGCGCAGCCTCAGTTGAAGTTCGCGCGGCTCAAGCGGCTTGACCAGATAGTCGTCGGCGCCCACCTCGAGTCCGATGATGCGATCGATCGGTTCGCCGCGTGCGCCTACGATCAAAAACAGGAAAGCGTCGTTCAACCCGCCAGAGCCGAACCAGGTCAAGACCGTTTTCACTGCCCAGCATCAGATCAACGATGGCGATGTCGGGAGGTTTGCGTTCGGTCAGCCGCCGCGCTTCATCGAGGCACCGCGCGCCGGTGAACAGATCGCCTGCCTGTTCAATCATCACGCGCACCAGATTCAGCGAAACAGGGTCATCGTCAACGACCAGGACTGTACGTTTCATGGTGTGGGGCTCCTAATGGCTCGTTCGCCTCGGTTGATTGTCCGAGTAAACCCACTGAAATAAATAAAATAGATAAGGTTAAATTTATAAAGACTTGTTGTTAAATAAACAAAGTGACTGATAAAGCATTCTCGACGTGATTAATAAGGAATTCTTGGGCGCACTTCACGACGTGTTGGGTGACGCCACGTTGGAGCCCATCGTGGCCGATCTATGCATCAGCCTGCCTACCTACATGGATCAGTTGTCGCAGGTCGCAAAATCGGGTGATCGCGCCGGGCTGCGTGCACTGGCACATCGCCTGCGGGGCAGGGCTGCCATGCTGGGGTGTGGCGGTCTCTCGGCTGCCCTCGAGTCGCTCGAAAAGCAGGCCTCAGCGCCTGAGAGTTCGGTAACCGCGATCGGTTCGCAGATCGAGGCCATCGCCCCGATCGCGCACGCCACCATGATGGCGCTACAGGCGTTCGTTGATCAGCGTCCGAGCAACCAGCCCGCTGCGAATGCCGCCACAATGGCAACCCACCAGATCCAGTTGGATGATCCCGCGGCGGCAGGCTGTGGGGCAGAAGAGACCGGCGCGGCAGGGGCTGTTGGCACGGCGCCGGTGGAAGCCGGTTCGGGCTGCGGTTGGCTGGCGTCTTCGGTGGGCGCCACTGCAGGCGCATAACGCTTGACCAGTTCCGCCTCAAAGCGGCTGAAAAACTCTTCGGCGAGTGATTTCGCAACGCCGTCGATCAGACGCTGGCCAATCTGCGCGAGTTTGCCGCCTACGGTGGATTTCACCGAATAGCGCAACTCAACGCCGGTGTCGTTTTGAACCAGATGAACCTGTGATTCGCCCTTGCCGAATCCGGCTGCGCCGCCCTGGGCGTCAAAGCGTAGCGAGTACGACTCGGGCACGACGATGTCCGCCAGCGTGACCTTGCCATTGAACCGCGCCGAGACCGGCCCGATTCTGATCGCGACGACGATGGCGTAGGCGTTGTCGCCGGTGAGTTCGAACTTCTCGCATCCGGTGATACAGCGCTTGAGGATCTCGGGGTCGTTGAGCGCGGCCCAGGCCTGTTCGCGGGTCACGGCGAGCTGTCGGCTGCCTTGCATGTCCATGATGAAGATTCCGGCTGGAGAAAGCAGTGGTAAACAAAGCCCGCGAGTTTACGCTTCCCGGGCCGGGCTGCCGGCGCGCTCAGCCAGCCATTGGCGAAATTCGGGACCCACCTCGTCGTGCTCTTCGCCCAAATCGACCGTGGCCTGCAGGAAACCGAGCTTGGATCCGCAGTCGTAGCGCGTGCCGCGGTAGCGGAATGCGAAGACCTTCTCTCGCCGCAGCAACTGGGCAATACCGTCGGTCAGCTGGATTTCGCCGCCGACGCCTCGCGGCAAAGCCTCAAGTTCTTTGAAGATGCCTGAGCTCAGAATGTATCGGCCGGCGACGGCCAGGGTGGTGGGGGCCACCGCGGGTTCGGGTTTCTCGATGATGCCCGAGACGTCGACGATGTTGTCGGCGACCTGCCGTCCCGAAACAATGCCGTAGCGGCGGGTGTGCTCGCGTGGGACGTCCTGAACGGCAAGGATGCTGGCCCGCCACTCCGCGTACTGAGCCACCATCTGCGCCATGACCGGCGGGGTGCCCACCATCAGGTCGTCGGCGAGCAATACCGCGAAGGGTTCATTGCCCACCAGTTCGCGTGCGCACAAGACCGCATGGCCGAGCCCGAGCGCGCGTGGCTGCCGCACGTAGGTGCAGAGCATGTCATCGGGCGCGATCGACCGTGCAATCGACAGAAGCCCCAGCTTACCGGCAACCTCGAGCTCGTTCTCAAGCTCGTAGGCAGTGTCGAAGTGGTCTTCAACGCTGCGCTTGGTGCGTCCGGTGACGAAAATCATCTGACGAATGCCTGCCGCGTAGGCTTCTTCGACCGCATACTGGATCAGCGGCTTGTCGACCACCGGCAGCATTTCCTTGGCCGATGCCTTGGTGGCCGGTAGAAAGCGCGTTCCGAGCCCGGCGATGGGGAAAACGGCCTTGCGAATCAGTGCGGTGGTCATGGCTTTGACGGATCGATAAAAAAACGACCGCAAGTGTACCGCCACACCCCCGCTGCAGCGCCGCTTATCATTGAGGGTTTTGGGCACTTATCTTCGTTTCCTGCTGCCGGAGAAGCCAACCATGTCAGCCCCTTCGATTGTCCCGGTCATTTTGTGTGGCGGATCGGGAACGCGCCTCTGGCCGCTGTCGCGCAAGAGCTTTCCGAAGCAGTTCGTGCCGCTGGTGGGAGAGCAAAGCCTGCTCGAACTGACCCTGCGGCGGGTGGCGCCGCTGGGCAGCAACGTATTGATGGTGGCCGCCGACGATCATCGGTTCATGGTGCTCGAGGCGCTTGAGGCCGCTGGCAGTGCGGGTTCGATGCTGCTTGAACCGGCGGCGCGCAACACGGCAGCGGCGATGGCGCTGGCAGCGCTCCATGCGCGCGCAAGCGGCGCGGGCGAGTCGCTCATGCTGTTCTGCCCGTCCGACCATCACATTCCCGACGCAGAGGCTTTCGCGGCCACCGTGCGCCAGGGCATGGCGGCTGCGCAGGCGGGCGCAATCGTCACGTTCGGCGTGATGCCCAGTTTCCCCAGTACTGCCTACGGCTACATTCGGCAGGGCGATCCACGCGCAGACGGCAGCCGCCAGGTGGCGCGGTTCATCGAGAAACCCGATGCGGCGCGCGCGGCCCAGATACTGCTGGAAGGCAATGTGCTCTGGAACGCAGGCATCTTTCTGGCAGGCGCCAACGTGCTGCTGGCAGCACTCGAGCGTCATGCGGGCGATATCGTCGCGCAGGTTGCGCGGGCGCTTGATGTCGCGCACCGCGAGTCGTTGCCCTCACGCGCACCCGGTGGAAGCGTATCGCTGGTGCGCCCCGCGGCCGAGGCGTTCTCGGCGGCCCGCTCGCAGAGCATCGATTACGCAGTCATGGAGCAGCACGACGATGTGGCGGTCGTGCCCTTCATGGGCCAATGGAGCGATGTGGGAAGCTGGAATGCAGTGGCCGATCTGACGCCTGCCGATGCGCAGTCCAACCGTCTTCAGGGTCAGGGCATGGCGCATCAGGCCAGCAACACCTTCATTCATGCGCCGCATCGGCCGGTGGTGGCGCTGGGCACGCGCGACCTGCTCATCATCGATACGCCCGATGCGGTGCTGGTGGCGCATCGCGATCATGCTGAACAGGTGAAAGACGTGGTGGCAAGGCTGGAGGGACAGCGCTGTGCGCAGGCGGTCAGCCATCGCAAGGTGTCACGCCCGTGGGGCTGGTACGACAGCGTCGATCAGGGTGACCGGTTTCAAGTGAAACGAATCGGCGTCAAACCGGGCGCCAGTCTCAGCCTTCAGAAGCACCACCACCGGGCCGAGCACTGGATTGTGGTGAAAGGCATGGCCGAGGTAACACGCGGCGCCGATACCTTTCTGCTCAGCGAAGATCAGTCCACCTACATTCCGGTGGGCGAGGTGCATCGGCTGCGCAATCCCGGCAAGATCGAGCTTGAAATGATCGAGGTGCAGTCAGGCGGCTACCTGGGCGAAGACGATATCGTTCGTCTGGAAGATACCTACGGTCGCGTGGCGCGCTAAACCGCTAGCGCTGCGCAATCAGCCGCACCATTTCCGGCACCATCGACTCAGGTTCGGCCTGCGCCGCGCGGGTTAGCGTGTCGAGCACGGCATGCGCCACGGTGCGGTCAGCGCCTGAATCGGCCGCCATTGTCTGGTAGTACCCCAGATCCTTGCAGGCATTGGCCACACTGAAGCGAAGCGCCCCAATGTCTTGTTCGAGCAGATAGGGCTTGAGCCGATCCAGGGCGATGCCGCCACCGCCGCCGCGCGCCAGCACATCCACGAATACCTCGGCAGAGACCTGCGAGCGTTGCGCACAGGCTGCCGCCTCGGCAATCAGGGTAACCAGGCCCAGCGACACAAAGTTGTGCAGCAGTTTCATCCGGTGCCCCGCACCGACGGGCCCTGCATGAAAGATGTTCTCGGCAAAGCAGGCGAGCACCGGTCGGCAGCGCTCGAGCAGCGTCGCCTCGCCGCCCACCAGCAGGTTCAGCCTGCCTTCCGCGGCCTCCTTGGGCGTGCGCGTCATGGCCGCATCGATGAAGTGTGCGCCTGCGGCTTGCACGATCGCCGCCATTTTCTCGGTGGATGAAG
>Ga0194123_10001131_pt1 | contig 42386 bp, 39 predicted proteins | sample TA2MahsurfametaG_5_FD_155479 | JGI IMG/M metagenome (GOLD analysis project Ga0194123, IMG submission 155479) | Freshwater microbial communities from Lake Tanganyika, Tanzania - TA2015023 Mahale A surface | ecosystem: Environmental > Aquatic > Freshwater > Lake | place: Tanzania: Lake Tanganyika... | reverse complement strand
AAAAACGTATAGCATAGAAAATTTCAATCATCTTTTAGAAAAAAATGAAGCCTTAGAGAAAAAGAATATTGAATTGAGTGATGAACTGGAAAAAATCAAAATAATCTTACAAAACCAAAAAATACAAATAGATGAATTGACAAAGAAAATCAAAACTCTAACCAAAAAAAATGACTCGCTCAATTTAAAAAATGAACAACTTATAACAGAAAATACTGCTATATTTGATAATTCTTTGCTACCAGAAGATGAAAATACTCCAATTTTCAATGATTTTGTTGATGAAATGTGCATTATTGGCGCCGATTTTGAAAGTAGCTCAGTAGAAATTGAGGGTCGTTTTCGAATTTGGAATCAAAAGAAGCCATTAAAAGATACTTTCCATGCTTTGAAAAATTATTTTGATTATCGATTCAAACCAAAGCGCATTCAAGGCGGAATTCATGGCTATATTGGTTTAAAACTGAAGCCAATAGAGTATAAGAAAATTACAGATAATTCTACAGTGGAAAACTTTATATTTGAAGAGTGTTTTTTCTCAGATTCTGGAAAAATAACCGAAGTAATACTTCTTCAAGAATACAAGAATTGGAAAACATCTCAAGGACTTCCTTTTTCCGAAATAGAGGATGCACAAGCCATCAAAGATTATCTTAAATCTAGTAAAAACGTAGTTCGTGCCGTAGTTTGGACAAAATATGGCACAAAAACTGGATATTATGGTTTGTCACTTGTCAGAGATGAAAATGATGACTCACCACCAAAAAATTCATCAACTGCAAAGAAAGTGCATAAGAAAAATGCTATAACCCATGAAATTATCAAAACATGGGCTTCAATTGCTAAAGCAGCAGAAGAAGAAAAATATTGTGCCGCAAAAATGAGCCGATTTGTAAAATCGAATAAAATTATCGATAATTATTATTACCAATCGGGCTCATCTGCATGACAACGTTTGAGACCTTTAACTTTTTCTACAACATGTGTATGTGATACTTTCGTATCAGGTGCTACTGTATTTGTAATATCATCAACTTCTATAGCACCCCCTTTATGTTCAATTACTTTTGCACCAGAAGTAGAAAATCTTAGGTCTCGATTAAAAAATAGCCAAGCCATTGAACCACTTGATAAAAATCCTGCTAAAAATAATTTTAGATACACACTAAATCCACTCTTATCTTCTTTTTTACGAAATAATTTATCGTGTAAGAAAAGAAAGAGGCATAAAACAATTCCAACAATAACTCCAAAAATAATTGGGTTCTTCCAATTTATTGCCATTTCTTAAATGACAATAAGGTTAAAAAATAAAGTTATAAACGAAATTACAATTCTTCTTCATATACTGGACCTTCTTTCATAAAATTCGGCTTTGATTTATGATGGTGTTTATGATGTGAATGATGTTTTGAACTAGGAACAACTATTTTAACATCTTCTTGTGCAAGATCTGTATCAGTACTCATATCAACAATTTCTTGTCGTTGTCGTATCTCTTTATAGTGACTTCTTGATGAAGCCCTACTAACAATTGATTCTTCTTTATCATGTTTTTCTATTTGTTCTGTTTCTTCATGTAATAGATTATGTGTTATTGTATCTTGTTCTTGTTCTAGTTCTGGTTCTTGCGCTTGTTCTTGTTCTTGTTCTTGCGCTTGTACTTGTACTTGTTCTTGTTCTTGTTCTTGTACTTGTTCTAGTTCTTGTACTTGTTCTTGTACTTGTTCTTGTCTTCTCTCCCTTTGTTCTTCTACTTCTGAAGTTTCTGTTTCAGACTCATTTTGTGTTTGAGTTTCTGTAGCGGTTGGTGTTCTAGCATCCATAAATGACTTCCTATTTTTCCCCAGGAATTTCATGAATGAGTTCGCCTCAAAATGTGGGTTAGACATACTATTTTCGGTATCTTCTTCATATTCAGCCGGAATTTTACCAATATATGTGCGAATTATTTGCTTATATGGTAAAGATTCACTAATAGATTCTAATATTCCTCTTTCAATAATTTTCTTAATATCTCTGATATTTTTACTCCTCTCTATAACACTAACACTTTCTCTATCAAATAAAATCACAACATCTGAACTATAGAGTTCTCTAGCACACTCTTTATAACATTTATGTATAAAGTCCTTCAATGGTATATATTCATGCTCTATATTACTACGTGGATTTTTGCTTCTAACAACAGATAGTACTTTTATATTTGAAAATATAACTGCCCACAATAATTCATCTAAATATTTACATTTTGATCTCTGTATAATTCTTTCAGATTCTTGATCAATTAAGTCATTATTCCATTTTGGAATCTTTTTGAGATAATCCTGGAATATTTGCAACTCACTATAGTCATCGTATCTGGGGTCTCTAGTTTCATCTTTAAATTTACAAGCATCATCATATAGGCTATTAAATCCCTCAAATATGAGTGGCACTAAAGATGCCGTTAAACGCTTAGTGTATTCATTTTTGGCTTCTAAATAAATATTAATGCTGGGTTCTTCCATAGCTATCAAAATGAAAATAAAATTAATATTTATACAAATAAAAGTCAAAGATTTTTATTTATATAAATTTAGTATAAATATTTTCTAAATTAATTTAAATGCCAAATGAAAATAATATTGAAAATATTACTAATTTAAATAATTCTATTCAAGAAAATATCCAAAATATTCGGGAAAATGTCAATAATATTCAAAATTTATCTGGAATTCCAAAAAATATGAAAATTACATCTTGGATACTTTTTTTCATATCAATTATTTTCTCCATCTTGCTTATTTAAATTTGAAGTAACTGGAGGAACACCATTTGTTGGAGATTTCCATAAAATAATTTCTTCTACTTTGTCACCAACTAAAATTAGTTTTCGCACTGGATACTGATTACATGTGTATAACACCATAATATATTTATAATATAATATTATAAATAAAAATGGAGAATATATTAAATTTGTGTTGTAAAAATAATACACAAAAAAGTCCAAGAAAAAATATTAACACAAATATTCCAGAAGAAGGGATTATTGCTATTATATTCCAAAATATTGCCTATACACCTACATCTAATTATCGAAAATGGTTTTTCAATACTTACAAAATAAAATCTACTGAAATTGTTAAAAGAGACCGTAGTTATAGTATTCATGAAGAAATAGATTATGATACATGTTTAACAGATCGAAAAATAGAAAAAAATAGTTCTCTTGATTCACTCTTAGAAGAAATGTATTTATGTAAAGAACCATTAAATATTTATTATATACCATTTACACAACAAATACTTCCATTATTTGAAAAATACATTGATTATTTTGATAATAATATTTTATCAATAAAAATTCCTTATGGCAAAATAAAGTTTTTCGAAAAGAATAATATTTTTTTCATAACATTTTTATTTGATAAAACGATAGAAATATCATATATAAAAAATATTAGATATCAAGTTGGTAAAAAAGTTATTTTTATAGATGAACTTACAAATTCTATAATTCTTGGTGTCTTAAATATTCCACAGTTTTATGATATAATTAAGAAAATATTGATTTCAGAAAAAACAATTATTTCCGCTCATTCCAAAAATTGTATATTTACTGATTTAATTGTTTATGAAATTAGTGAGCGCGTACGAAGCGAACTTATATATTTTTCAATTGCACCAATCCTCGATAATAATCCAATTTTATATAAAAAAATAAATAAGGAACTTACTTATTATCTAATTCATCATGAAAATCCAGATAATATATCAGATAATTTTATAAAAATTAAAGATACTACTATTTCAATATGTGGAATATGTCAAAAATCTCAAAATTATCGTAAAAATCTAAAAGGTATTACCTTAGAAGTTTTACATGATTTTATCTAGGCTTGTAAAATAATATTGTAATCTTTCATTTCTACGTGCATCTTTTATTTGCTGATTTTGTAATTCAGCAATTTCTTTCGTAATTTCACCGAGTAATATTTTTTCTTGCTGGACTTTATTTGGAGTATTATCCTCTCTTTCATAGAATTTATCTTCCATCATCAATATCCATCTTTTATCGGACCCTAATAACATAATTCGAGTATCTTTTCCCTTTGTTAAGCTTATGTCAAACCGTAAAATATATCTTTGTGTAGCCCCTTGCATAAAATATACGAGAGACTTGTAATTATTTGAACTATTTTCATAAAGTAATGTCGCCATTTTATTACTCATTTTTATTCCATTTTTTTTAAATCTAAAAAATATTTTATTGTTCTCTGTAATCCATCTTCAAAATCATATTGAGGTACATATCCTAGTAAAAAGAAAGCTTTTTCAATTGATGCATTACTATGAGGTATATCACCTTTACGATTTGGCTGATAATTTGGTGTAATATTTTTACCAATAATTTTGCATATTTTATAAAAAATATCATTAATTGTTACTCTTCCACCTGCCCCAATATTAAAAACTTCTCCAAAACATTCTGAATTTGTTGTTGTAAGTGCTAAATAATTTGCAAGAACTACATTTTTTACATATGTAAAATCTCTGGAAAAAGAACCATCACCATATATAATTGGACTCTTATCATTTTTTATACAATCTATAAATTTTGGAATAACTGCTGCATATTCTCCATTGGGATTCTGTTTTTCGCCAAATACATTAAAATATCTTAATCCAATTATTTCCATTCCATAGCATTTATGAAAAACATTCGCATATATCTCATTGATTTTTTTTGTTGCAGCATAAGGCGATAAAACATCGCCAGTTTTATTCTCTATTTTTGGTAAATTTTCATTCTCTCCATAAACTGATGAAGAAGATGCATATACAAAACGCTTACAACCATTTTCTTTCGCTGCAATTAATAAATTAAAAAAACCATCAACATTATTTTTATGATAAAAAAATGGGTCATTAATAGATCTTGGTACTGAACCAGTTGCCGCCTGATGGCAAATCATATCAATATTTTTAGTTATATAGCGACAAACTTCAATATCTTGTATATTTCCTTCAATAAAATTTAGATTTTGATATGTGTCAAGAAGTTTTTTTATATTTTCTATAAATCCAGTTGATAAATTATCAACAATTGTAATAGATTCAAAATAATTATTTTCTAAAAAATATTTTGCTATATTAGAACCAATAAATCCACATCCTCCTGTTATTAATAATTTCATAATTATTAAAAAATTATTATATTTTTTATTTATTAAAAAAACTTATTCACTTATTTCTTCACCATCTTCTCCATCTTCTCCATCTTCACCATCTTCTCCATCTTCACCGTCGTCTCCATCTTCTCCATTTTTCATATTTCCCATCATTTCTTGTAACATATTCATATCCATTCCACTCATTCCTCCCATTCCTCCCATTCCTCCCATTCCACCCATTCCTCCCATTCCACCCATATCTATATTTTTAGAATCATCATCTTCATCATCACTATTTTCCCATTTATCCCAATTTATTTTTATATTATTTTTATAAATTCCTCTTTTTTTTGCTAAAAATTCCCATTTAACACCCTCTTCTTTTTTAGTAAGATTTAAAATAATTTTTTTATCATTTTTTAATGAAATATTATGTTGAGTAACTTCCATTTCTAATTTAAAATCAATTAAATATTTTTTATTTGAAGATAAACATTCAAAATGAAATATATTATTTTCACAACTAAAACTCTCATTTGAAATATTTGGTAAATTTATTTCGATTTCAATATTTTCATAAGTTTGAGACCATAATAATGTAGGTGTAAATTGCATTACATTATTTTTAGAAACTTTTTTTTAGTTTTTAACGAGAAAAATCTTTCTTTTAAAAAATATGTCAGAAAAAATAAAAATAATATTCATAAGTCAAAATTTTCATTTCTTAGATAATATGATTAATAGTCTAGATACAAATAAATATGATATAACAAAACATGAAGTAAAACTTTCTACAAATGATTTATTAAAGTCAAATTCACGAATTAAATGTACAACAGAATTATTAGAAATTATTTCTGATAATGAAATTGTTTGGGTAGAATGGTTATTAACTACAGCATGTTTATTATCTCATGTTGAAAATAAAAAATTTAAACTCATATGTAGATTACATAGTTTTGAATATTTTTATAAAATAAATATTTATATGCGCTCTACAAATTTTAAAAATATTGATGAACTTATTATAGTAAATGATTGGTTTAAATATAGAATAATTCATAATTTTAATGTACCTGAATCGAAAATAAAAACTATTCCTATTTTATTTACTGAATATTCGAATAAAAATATAGAGAATCGTCAAAAAAATATAGGAGTAGTTGGTATTAATTATTTAACTAATAAAGGATTTGATAAAATACTTGATATTTATGAAAAAATATATAATATTGATCCGTCATTTAAATTACATATAAAGGGTGATGAAATAAAAAAATATTCAAAAAATCCATTTCTATCTGATGATGATTCTCGTAATCTTTATAAATTAACAATTGAAAAAATAAATATTTTTAAAAATAAATATCCAGAACATATTATTTTTCACCCTCATACTATTAATGGTGGTGAAGATATGGATACTTTTTATAATTCTATAGGCTTTTTATTATGTGCATCTATTTATGAATCTTTTCATTGTGCAATAATGGAAGCAGGTAGTAGTGGATGTATTCCAATCATTTATGAATATATGAATAAAGATGTACCTAAGACACCAGAAGAATATTCACTTTATAAATTTTCAAATATAAATGATATTGTAAATTTAATAATAACAATGAAAGATTTTCAAGATAAATCAATAAAAATAAAAAAATATTATGAAATTTTAAATAAAAAATGCTTAGATAAATTTAATAAATTATTTGATAAAATTAAAATAACGAATGAAAATAATTTTTGTGAAATAATTTCCATTGGAGTAATATTAAAAAAATCATCAGAAATATTTAATTTACAAGATAAAATAATTGAAATTGCAATTAAAAATAGATATATTTTAATAACATTTTTTATTAATAAAAAAAATTATAGATCAAATAATGCTAAATTTGTAAAATGTTGGAATAAAGGATATTTATTTGGTAATTTTAATATTAAATTACCTTTATCAATTAAATCAGTTAAATTATTTATTAGAGAACCTTTTGAAGAAGAATATAAAAATTATAATATTATTTTATAATATGATTCCAAAAATAATATTTACTTATTGGGAAGGAGATCAATTATCAATATTACATTATTTTACTATTTATTCTTTACATAAACATAATCCAAATTTAGATATATTTATTTATACTGATATTAATCCAAAGAATATTTTACGTGAATGGAGCACACATGAACATTCAATTGATATTCAAAAAAAAATACCTCTATCAAAATTAATTGATATTAATCCACAAAAAATATTTTTAAGACCAATTGATTTTCCAAAAGAATATAATTTTGATAATAATATTTCAATTATTTTTAAAGCTGATTTTACAAGAATAGCAAAATTATATGAACATGGAGGTGTATGGTTTGATATGGATATATTATTTACAAAGCCTATTCCAGATTTCTTTTTTCAAACAAATATTGAAAGTTTTATTTTTATTTATGCTGAAGTTATACCCACCGGATTTTTAGTAACAAAACCGAAATCAAAATATTTAGAGATTATGTATAATAAATCTTTAGAAATTATAAAAAATAAAAAATTGGATGATTATCAAAAAATAGGTCCAATAATTTGGATTGAAGAATATAATAAATTAAATGAAAATGAAAAAAGTAAAATTAAAATTTTGGAAAATAAATTAGTTTATCCTTTTTTATGGAATGAATTACATAATTTATTTAAAAATAAAAATGCTACAATTCCTAGTGAAACATTTGGAATTCATTGGTATAATGGAGCACCAGTAACAAAAGAATTTATAAATAATTTTAATATAAATAATATAAATCCAAATAATAATTTATTTGAAGCATTTATTTATAAAATGGATAATAATTTAGGACAAGATTTTTACCAACAAAATATAATTAATATAAATATTGATTCTAAAAATTTCAATAATTTAGAACAAATACAAAATGAATATTACAATAAAATTTTAAATTATAAAAATGATGTTATAATTCAATTTAATATTCCAGTAAAATTATTAAAAACAAAAGTTTTAACATTTTATAAATGTTGGAAAAATGGTTATTGTTTAAATAATTCGGGAACAAAACTTCCAAAAAATATTAAAAAAATATATTTGAAAAAAATATAAAAAAAAATTATTGTATAGATTAATGTTTTATAATAAGAAAATTTTATTATTTGGAGGTTCTGGGTCTCTTGGAAACAAATTTATTGAAAAGCATATTCATAATAATCAAATTACAAATTATTCAAGAGATGAATGCAAACATTGGAGCATGAGCCTTAAATATAAAACTGATAATCTTAAATTTATTATTGGTGATATTCGTGATTATCAAAATGTAGCAAGTGCAATTTTAAGAGAGCAACCCCATATTATTATAATTATGGCAGCTCTTAAACATATTGACCGATGTGAATATGCAATTGATGAATGTATTAAAACAAATTCTATGGGTCCTATTAATATAGTAAATGCTGTGGAAAAAAATAATGATAGACTAATAAATTTAGAAGTTGTAGTTATGGTGAGCACAGATAAGGCATGTGAGCCAACAAATGTTTATGGTATGGCAAAAGCTTTAGCAGAAAGTGCAATAGTAGAAAAATCACTATATGTACCAAATCGTAAATTTGTTAATATTCGCTATGGTAATGTTCTGAATTCACGTGGCAGTATTATTCCAATTTTACATGAAAAAGGAAGAGATCCTGAAGTAAAAGAATTTACACTTACTCATGATGATATGACAAGATTTGTTATGACATTGGAGCAAAGTGTTGAATTAATTGAATATGCAGCTGAATTTGGTGAATCTGGGGATACTGTTATACCAAAATTAATTTCTCTAAAATTAATCGATTTAATGCAAATTTTCTCGGAAAAATACAATAAGCCAGTGAGAGTAACTGGGCTGCGTCCAGGAGAGAAAATGCTGGAGTCACTCATTTCAGAAACTCAAGCCATGCGATTGATTAAAAAAGATAATGGATATATGCACATAAAACCACCCTATAAGAATTTGTTGGTTCTTGATGATGTGCACAATTATAATAGTAAAATAAATCCACTTTCAAAAGAGGAGTTATTTGAATATTTGAATAAATTGGAATTGCTGACATAAAAAAAGGTTATTTTGATATTTTAACAAATTGCCAACTAAAATTTTCTTTTTCATACCAGTGCATTGGTTCAGATATATCTACTATTTTTTTTCCACATTTATCAACAAATTCTTTTATTTTTTCGAATGATCTAAAATAATGGGTTTTATTTTTCATTAATTCTTTAACAAAATCATTTGGTTCTTCATTTTCTCTTAAAAATGCGAATTGAAAAGAAAAAATACCGTCATCTTTAAGTTGAATCTCTCTTATAATTCTTTCTACTTCTTCATCATTACAATGTTGAAAAACTAAATTACATATTGCTAAATCAACTGGTTCAATATTTAATAGTTCAGATGTATGGTATGTTTTATATGCATAATTTTTTACTTTTTCTAGGGCAACATTGGAAATATCGACAGATATTACATTATTATTTTTAGATAAATATTCTGTTAAATATCCTAAACCAATACCAAGATCTAATATAAGTTTATCATTTATATTTTTATCAATCTTATGATTTTGAAAAATGTCATTTATATTAGATGAATCAATCCAATATTTCATTTTTTCAGAATGAGCATTATTCCAAAAATTTTCCATATTTTTTGGTTCCTCATGTAATCTATATATTTCTTTATATTTTTCAGGGTCCGCTCTTAAAAATCGTAATCTATCTTTTTCTTCATCTTCTGGGTCATTTGGTCTAGGTACAAAAAAAGCCTTAACTTTCTTATTATCATCACTAAAATTTTCACTTAAGTAGGATATAGTTACAAAAATCCGACGGCTTTCTGGGCTTCCACGGGATGGCTCTGGATTACCATGCCAAGCATAATCATTGCAATTAAAAAGAATTAATCTATTAAATATTGGAGCAATGCTAGCTATTTTCTCATGAATTTTTGCGTCATCTTTTGCACAATTATCACCTCGCCATATTTCCAATGCACAACCATATTCTTCTTTCCATTCATAACTCAAATAAATTCCAAGAGTAGTCTGCTTTTTTAATTTTAAAGTGGGATGATAGCCAGCATCAACATGAATGTCTAATTTATCACCTGGTTCATAAATATGAACTCCCCAAAAATTCCGGGTTGAATCTAATATCAATTTATGACCAACTACCTCAGATAATTCATTCACAAATTTTTCTGAAGTAAGTTCATCAAAAAGTTTTACTAAAAATGGTGGAAAATTGTATTTGTCCCTTAATGTATATTTTTGCTCAAAAGGATTATCATAACGATCCCAATCTTCTTTCTTAATGTCCAATATTTCTTTCTGAAGACTTTTAGCAAAATCTTCATGTAAGAAATTATCTTGAGATGCATAAGGGTAAGGAAATTTTGATTTGTATTCTTGATGATTAATTCTAAGTCCTGATAAGATAGAATTCATATTTATAATATTTATAAATATTATAAAAAATCATAAATTCCAAAATATTCCTATTGTTGGAAAAAATCGATAATATGTCCAATAATTTCTTTACTTGTATTTCCATTGCCCAGCCATTCCGTTTCCATTTTCTTATCACTCTCTAACCAAGTAAATACATCATCAAAATTAGTCTTACCATCGCCAATCGATAATTTTACACTGCAATTATGTTCATAGCTCTGGGGTCTCTCTGTAAAATCACGGGGGACTACAACCTTAGTTCCCAATAATGCTGGCTCTTCTTGTCCAGTTCCACTATCACTTATTATAAATTTTGAATTATAAACTGTTGTCAAATATTCTTCATAGGGCAATAATTCAATCATTTCCACTTTTCCAAGATTTATATTAAATTCAGTCAATTTATCTTGTAACCTTTTAAAATATAATATTTTAACTGGCAAATTGTATTTTTCAATGCATAAATTGGCAAAACGAATCGCATTCTCTAGTCGATCCTTGAAATTAAAATTCTCTGGGCGATGAATATCCATAAGAATCATATTATTCTTCTTCGGTTCTTTCCTAATTTTCTCTTCAAATAGTCGTAATGGTTCTACAATTGTATTTCCCACAACGAAAACATTTTTCTTAATGTTTTCCTGAAATATTTGCTGTTTATAGTCTTCGTGATAAACAAATAAAATATCACTACAATGGTCGCAAACAGTTCGGTTTATCTCTTCTAACATGCGCTTATCATATGAGCGCATTCCGGCTTCAATATGACCAATTTTATATCCCGCTTTTTTAAGAGGGAGGGACACAGCTGCTGAATTGGAATCTCCCAGAAAAAGTATCAAGTCGGGCTGAATGTTATGCTTTTCAAATAATTTTGGAACCTCAACACTTAAATATGCCAATTGTTCAAAATGATTGGATGAACTTTTTCCTGATGCAAGTATATGGTCCGGAGTTCGAATGTCTAATTGTTTAAAAAAAACATCGGATAATTTATTATCATAATGTTGTCCAGTATGGACTAATATATGATTAAAATGTTTATCCAATTCTTTAAAAACAAAAGCCATTCTGATAAAATCGGGGCGAATTCCAGTAATAGTTACAACTGTTTTCTTCATAATTTTACAAAATAAAATTATTGAATAATTTATACTTGAATTTTTGATTTTACAACATACATATATAATCTCCCATTATAATGAGTTTCTTTTTCAATGATGCTAAAATATTTATTTAAAATATTTTCCCACCAAACATCATTTTCTTGTATTGTATGTAATTCTACATTATTCCATATATCAGAATGATTTGCAATAGCTAATATTGAATATTTTGATATTTTTGAACAAATTTCAATTACAGAATCAATAAAACTTTTATCTAAATGTTCATAAACATCTGTGCAAACAAGAATATCATATTTATTTTCTAATAATTTATTTCTTTCAGATTCAACTGATAAATTACAACTAATAAAATTATCAACTGGAATATTATGAAAATTATCTAAATCAACTGATGTTAAATTTAAATTTTTTAAATTATCTTTTTCATTTAAAATTTTCAATAAATTTTGACCTTTTCCACTTCCAATCTCAATAATATTATTATTTTCTAGATTTAAATTTTTAATATTATTTATTACATATTTATATTGAATATGTTCACTATTTGCATAATTTTCTAAAGAAAAACAGTATTTATAAACTTCTAAATAATTCATATATTTTTTATAATAAAATATTATTTGGATAAATTATTATATCTAATCATTTATTTACAAAAAATTTAATGCTATATTATTTTTACCAAAAATGCAAAAAATAATATTTAATTTTATTTTCATATAACTTATTTATAGAAAATTCAAACTTTTTTAATAATAATTTATCAATACCACTTTTAGTTACAGCTATATTATATGGTTTTACATTTTTTAAAACTAATATATTACATAAATTTTAATCTGGTTCATAAGAATAAATGGTAGATAATGGATTTTATTTTGCTAAAATTATTGTAGCAATCCCACAATTAGCACCAATATCTATAAAATGTTTATTATTATTACTAAAATTATCTAAAATATATTCATTATTTTTTACAATTTCATCAATACAACATAATTCTGATGGATCTAAAGAATTGTAAGTGAATTTATAAATTAAATTATTATTATAAAAATTCTATATATTCATTGTAATTATTATAATGTTCTAATTTTTTATTAAATATTTCATAATTACTTTCAACACCATTCCATTTTAAATAGGATGAAGTATGAAATAAATGTATTCCACCTAAATTATATTCATTATGAAATAAATTTATAATATTAATATTTTTTGATTTTATTTTTAATAAAAAATCGTTATCATCATAATTAATTCCAAATGTATAATCATAGCTAAAATTTTTAATTAAATCAAAAGTAGTTTTTGTCATCGCAGTTAAAAAATGATAATTTGTTATATTATTGCGACCATGGTACCATGGTTCATCTAGTCTAAAAAGATGCTCTTTTGAATATATATCTATTGTTAAATTATTTATTTTATAAATTTCACGATTACTTTCAAATGAATTAATTGCTTTAACATCAAAAGAGTAATAATTATTATCAGTAATATATTTTGATACCCATCCAATAACATCATCAATATGACATACTTCTGAATTTTGAATAATAACTTTACTTCCTTTTATAAACTTAAATCCAATATTATAATTTACTAAAGGATTTATCCAATTTTTATTTTCTTTACGAATAACTACTAAATCTATATAAAATGCAAAACCATTAATCATACTATGTATAATAGGGTCTACATCTGAATCCTCTACTAAAATAATATGTATATTTTTAAATGAAGCCTTCTCAATTGTTTTGAATGTATAATATACTTGTTCTGAACGATTAGAAGAAGTCATTACTATAGAAATTGTATTATCATAAATTGGTATATTTGGATAACAATAATGAGAAATCATTGAACTATCAAAATTTTCAACTTTTTCTATTATTTCAAAAATTTTTTGCCTATTAGATATAAGTGAGTTCATAATTATTTATCTATATAGATTTTAATATTTAGTTTTTTTGGTAATTTTACTTGAGAATTTTTATAACAAATTCTTTTTAACATACATTTTCTAAATGAGTTCATTTCTTTTGTCATTTTTTTGTAAAAAATTAATTTTATATTGTTATCAGTTAATTTTAAAATTTCATTTTGTATATTAACTAAATTTGTTTTATTTGTAATATAAAATGTTTTATATACAAGAAAATTCAAATTTATTTTTTCAATGAAATCAATATAAATATTATTTAAATTATATTTTTCCAATTTTTTATAGAATATTTCTGCATTACTTTCTATATTTTTCCATTTTAAATAAGATGATGTATGATATAAATGAATTCCTCCTAAATTATACAAATCGTGAAAAATATTTATGATTTTAATATTTTTGGATTTTATTTTTAATAAAAAATCATTATCATCAAAATTTATTCCAAATGTGTAATCATAACTAAAATTTTTAACTAAATCAAAAGTATTTCGAGTCATAGCAGTTAAAAAATGATAGTTACTTATTTTATTTCTACCTTGATACCAACCATCTTCCCATATATGATATATATTTTTATTATAAATATCTGTTGTTAAATTAGGAGTTTTATAAATTATTTCGTTATTTTCAAATGAATTTATTGCTCTAACATCAAATGAATAATAATTATTATCAGTAACATTATTAGATACCCAATTTAATAAATTTCCAATATGACATACTTCCGCATTTTGTATAACAACTTTTTGTCCTTTTATAAATTTAAATCCAATATTATAATTTATAACAGGATTTATCCAATTTTTATTTTTAGTTTGTATATAAATTAAGTCTATATGAAATGCATATCCATTTATATATTCTTTAATAATTGGATCAATATCTGAATCATCTACAATGATAATATGTATATTTTTAAATAATGTTTTTTCAATGGTTTTTAAAGTAAAATATAATTGTTTGGAACGATTTGAACTTGTCATAACAATTGATATAGTATTATTATTAATTGGAATATTTGGATAATTATAATGAATAAATAATGAATTATCAAATGATTCAACTTTTTTTTTTATTTGTAAAATTTTATCTCTATTTAAAGTTAATGTTTGCATATATTTATATAAAATATTTAATTTTCAATTGATATTTTGAAATTAATTGTTGAAGGGATTTTTATTTCAGAATTTTTATAAAAATATCTTTTTAAAATACATTTTCGAAATGAATTCATTTCATTTGTAAAATTTTTTTTATCAAATGTTAAATTTATATTTGTTTTTACATTGAAAAAATCTATAAAATTATTCTGTAATTCTAATAAATTAGTATTCTTTGTTATATAATAATTTTTATTTAAGTCTGGTAATTCTTTAATTAAATTATTAGGTATAACTTCTAAATTATTGTCTAAATTATAAAATAATTTTAAAGTTAAATCATTTTTAAATTGATAAATTTTATGTATATTTAATTCCATATCCTCGGAATAATCAATAATATTTATATTTTTTGAATATAAATTTTTAAATTTTTTATAAACAAAATTATCTTTCCAGTAATTTATATATTTCATTATTTTCTTATTATTCTTATCATATACGCAAAAAATTATATTTAAATTAATATTTTTAATAGTATTCGATAAAAAAACTGCATCTTCATTAATAAGATTTATTATTTTATTTTGTATTTCTAATAATTCACTATTATTTTTCAATATAATTCCAATTACAAAATTTAAGTCAGAATAATTTGCTGTTATTTTATCACATAAAATTGGATTTGGCATAAAATTGCATAATTTCCAGTCATTTGTTATATTCATATTTAAACATTTTTCGTCATATATTTTTTTATTTGTATTCCATCTTTCTTCTTTATTTTCAATAATATTTTTAGATTTTTTATGGAAAAGATGAATTACATAGGGTTCTAATTCAGAAAATGTATTTGTTTTAAATTCAAATTTATTGACAATTAATCTTTTTATAAAATCATTATCGTCAAAACAAATTCCATTTGAATAATCTAAATCAAATCCCCCATTCATTTTTTCCAATAAATCCTCTTTAAATATTGCACCAAAATAATGATAAGCTACAAAATTATATAAAAAATGATTAAGCCAACCTCCAACAGAATCTTTAAAAGTATTATTTCCTCCTGGAACTACACTATAATTATTTCTTTCTTTCCATAACTTATTAATATATTTATATATATCATCATTATTATGTGAATATATATATTTATTATCTTCAAAATTATTTAAACCATAACAATTAAATGTTAACCAATTATTTTTTTTTAAATTATTTACAACATAAGTTATACAATCGCCAATATGACAAACCTCTGCATTTTGTAAAATAATAATATCACCAGTTGATTCTCTAATACCTCTATTATAACCAACACATGGATTTACCCAAGTTTTTTCTTCTTTCGTTATTGAAATTAATTTAATATTTAAATTAAATTTTTCAAAATGACTATTATTTAAAATATTACTTGGTTTATCACTACAATCGTCAATAATAATAATTTCAATATTTTTGTATAAGGAATCTTCAATAGTTTTTAATGTGTACAATAATTGTTTTTTCCTATTATAATATCCTATAATAATAGAAATTTTCATAATTAATTTAAATAATATTTTAATATTAAGATTTTTCTGTATTTTATAATTTTTGTTGAATGTTTTTTTGACATATATTTATGGAAAGAATCCATTTCTTTTGTAAATTTATTTTCATTATAAATTAAAAATATATTAAAATTACTAAATTGTAAAATTTCATTTTTTAATTTTAATAAATTTGTTTTTTTATTTATATTATATATTTTATAGCTCGGTAAATTATTTTCTGTAATATCGAAATATTTATGAAATTTATTATAATATATAATCTTTGAACTATAAATTTTATTATTATTTTCTATATTTACCCATTTTAAATATGATGATGTATGATATAAGTGTATTCCACCTATTTTATGCTCTTCATGAAATATATTAATAATATTAATATTTTTAGACCTTATTTTTAACACAAAATCATTATCATCCCAATCTACACCAAATGTATAATCATAACTAAAATTTTTAATTAGTTTAAAAGTTTTTCTAGTCATTGCAGTCAAAAAATGGTAGTTAGTTATATTATGACGACTATGATACCATGGTGTATTATCTTTAAAAAGTTCATGTCTTGAATATATATCTTTTGTTAAATTATTTATTTTATATATTTCATTATTACTTTCAAATGAATTTATAGCTTTAACATCAAAAGAATAATAATTATTATCAGTAATATATTTTGATACCCATCCGATTACATCACCAATATGACACACCTCTGAATTTTGAATTATAACTTTACTTCCTTTTATAAATTTAAACCCAATATTATAATTTACAACTGGATTTATCCAATTCTTATTTTCTAAACGAATTGATATTAAGTCAATACAAAATGAATAACCTTTTATCATACTATGTATAATTGGATCTATATCAGAATCATCAACTATAATAATATGAATATTTTTAAACGAAGACTGTTCAATTGTTTTTAAAGTTTTATAAACTTGATTTGAACGATTACATGATATCATAATAATTGATATTGTATTTTTATAAATCGGAATATTGTGATACGAATAATGAGTAAATAATGAGTTATCTAAATTATTTACTTTTTTTATTATATCAATTAATTTATCTTTATTTAATTTTAATGATTCCATATTTTATATATAATAAAATTTAATTCTTATATTTTTAGGTATTTTAAATCCTGAATTTTTATAACAATATCCATTTAAATAACACTTGCGAAATGTATTTATTTCATTTGTCATTATTTTTTTATCAATATAGAAATTTATAATTTTTTCATCATTAAATTGCATTAATAATTTTTGTAACTCCAGTAATTTTGTTTCCTTTCTTAAATTAATATTAATAATATTTATTTTTGTTAGAATATCAACATATTCTCCATATTTTTCAAAAAAATTTTTTTTTCTTAGAAAAATAGATATATTATTTTCTGTTTTTTTCCTTAGTATTTTAATATTTGAATTATGCCATAAGTGTATTCCACCAAAATTATATTCATAATGAAATAAATTTTTAATTTTAATATTATTTATATTTATTTTTAATAAAAAATCATCATCATCATATGATATACCCATTGTATAATCATAGCTAAAATTTTTAATTTTATTAAATGTATCAATAGTCATTCCTGATAAAAAATGATAATTTAATAATCTTTCATTGCTTTGATACCAAATTCCAAATAACTCGTTACTTTTATATATATCAATTGTATTTGTATTATTTTCATAAATTGAATTATTTGTATCTAATGATTTTGAAGATCTAACATCACACACATAATAATTATTATCTATCATTTGAGTTCCCATATAAAGTAATACATCACCAATATGACATACCTCTGCATTTTGTATAACAATTTTTGTTCCTTTTATATATTGAAATCCAATATTATAATTCACAACTGGATTTATCCATATCTTATTTTCCCTTCTTATCTTAATAAAATCAATATAAAATGGATATTTCTCTAATTCTTCTTTTTTAATTGGGTCTATATCTGAATCATCAACTAATACAATATGTATAGATTTGAATAAACTATTTTGTATTGTTTTCAACGTAAAATAAGTCTGTTTCGAACGATTTGAAGCTGTCATAATAATTGATATTGTATCATATTGAATTGAAATATTTGAAATTACTATATGATCAAATAAAGACAAATCTTTTTCTTCTACTTTTCTTTTTATTTCAATAATTTTATTTTTATTTTTGAATAGTGTTTGCATTACTATTTAAAATAATATTATATTTTTCATCAAACAAATCTATATTTTCAGTAATATCTATATATAAACCTGATTTTGAAAATAATTCATTTTTCTTGAAATATAATTCATTATTACTTTCTATATTTACCCATTTTAGATAAGAAGATGAATGAAATAAATGTATTCCACCAAAATAATATTCATCATGAAATAAATTTATAATTTTAATATTTTTTGAAATTATTTTTAACAAAAAATCATTATCATCATAATCAATTCCAAATGTATAATCATAACTAAATCTTTCTATTTTATTAAATGTTTCTAGTGTCATACCAACTAAAAAATGTAAATTTGACATTCTGGTTTTACTTTGATACCATTTTCTATAAACATTTTTTATACTATAAATATCAATAGTATTTGTATTACATTGATATAATACTCTATTTGAACAAAATGATTTTGTTGCCTTAACATCACAAATATAATAATTATTATCTAATATTTGAGTTCCCATATATCCCAATACATCGCCAATATGGCATACTTCTGCATTTTGTATAATAACTTTGTATCCTTTTATATATTGAAAGCCTATATTGTAGTTTATACATGGATTAATCCATTCTTTATTTTCCTTTTTTATCTTAATAAAATCAATATAAAACGGATATTTATCTAATTCTTCCTTTTTAATAGGATCTTCATCAGAATCATCAACTAATACAACTTGAATATATTTATAAGAACTATTTTGTATTATTTTTAAAGTAAAATAAGTTTGTGTTGACCGATTAGAAGCTGTCATAATAATTGAAATTGTATCATCTGTAATAGGAAAATTTGGAATTTCAATATGATCATACAAAGATGTGTCTTTTTCCTCTACTTTTCTTTTTATTTCAAAAATTTTTTCTTTATTTTTCAATAGTGATTGCATTATAATACCAACATATCTTTTATTTTCCAAATTTGTTTCTTTTTTTCCAATTTAGACACTTTTGCATATAATTCTTCCACTTTTGGGCGCACATTTTTATAACTTTCCCAATTATTCATGTCATATATACATTCTCTTGGCATCAAATCACTCGCAATTCCAACATCAGTTGAAATTATTGGTGTTTTTGTAATTCCAGCTTCTACTATTGCTCTTGGTCCTCCTTCTACTCTTGAAGAAACAACATACAAATCCAAACAATTATATAATTCGTTAATCTCGCTTAGTCCAATCATTTCAAAATATTTATATTTTATTCCCCTTTTTTCTAATTCACTAATAATGTAAGTCCGCCTTGTTCCAGATAATACAACCAATAAATCTGGATGATCTTTTTGGATATCTTCCATAATATTTACAAAAATATCTGGTCCTTTTGACATTTTGGGTTCATTTGTTTTACCTTCCGTATCTTTTTGAAAAGAACCTACAACATACCCATGTATCCCCCATTTTTCTCTTAAACTATTTTTATTTTTTATCTCAAAAAATATTTCGCTATCAACCCATAAATATTTTTTAACAATCTGAATTTCTGTTCTCATTGATTTTAAAAAATCAAATGTTTTACCACAGATACCATGCCATTTGGTCCCATATTTCTGCATAAATTCAAAAGTCGTATTTAATTCACCCTTTGCATATTTTTCTTCATCTATATGATGCATTGTAAAAACTACTTTCTTTTCCACTAATAATTTCAACCATTCTTCACGAACCATTCCAGTTGGTGTATATCTGTAATTCCAAGGTGCAAGATACCAAATAATATCTGCTAATTGAGGATCTTTTGTAACAATTTTTTCACCAAAAAACTCAGTAAATTCCTTCTTTAATTCGTCACATATCCATTTTTCATTTTTGAATTCTGGGTGATTCTCCCTTATTTCATCGGATATTATATATATTTTTGGATGATGATTATAAGATATCAGATGATTATATAAATCATCTGCGTATTTCTTTGTTGTATATTTTTGCGCCCAGGCTTCACCAATTAAAGAATATTTAAGTAAAATTTCTTGGTTTTCTAATGTTCTTTTAATTTTATCAATAATTTCGTCATCTGTCATAGACATATTTACTTCAACTACAAACTTTCGAAAATCATTTTGTTCTTCATAAGGAATATCTCCCACAATAACACCTCCACACATTGGTATTTCTACATATTTTCCAAGACGATAATTATAAGATGACGTACATGCAATAACTAATTTTGAACGATTTATATAATATGCAAATTCCTTCTGTATTTTATCTGTATAAGCATCATCAATATTATATCCTGGGTGTTGTAATATATGTATTTTGTATTCTTCTAAGTTTTTTTTTACTAATTTAGATAGTCTGTATTTTAATGGATAATTTTTTTCTTTAATCACACCGGCAATTAATATATCAATATCTTTTTCCAAATATTGATTATAAAATATATCCGGATTAGCATGATGTGGTAAATAAATAAATTTTTTATTAATACTATTTTCATATAATTTAACATATTTTTCCCAATCATTTAAATGATGACAAATAATAAGATTACTCCCCGAATCATCAATTTCTTTTTTCGTCCATTTTTCGTCCCACATTTCATTATATCGAATACATTTTGGTATTTCACTATTTTTAATAAAATATTCCAAAGGTTTGTACCAAATAACAAAATTAGGCTTAAAATTACTTATCTGTCTATCTATACTTTTTGTTGGTATATAATTAGCCCACCCTTTTCCTGTAAAAAACATACTTATATTTTGATGCTTTGCTAATTCAATAATAGCCCAAAATCGAACTCTTGACATTTTTTTAATGAAATATTCAATATTACAAACATACACAATTCGAAATTTATTTGTATCTGGAACTACTTTATTTTTTAAAAAATAAATATATTCTGGTGCGATTTCTTGTAATAATTTATCCAAATATAAATTTATTTCTGCTTTATTTGTAAATTCTTCTATGCAAATCATTATCCTATCCAATAAATTTTTCAACTGTTTTTTTCGCAAATTCTACTTCACCTTGTTCTTCCAAAAATGGCATAATATAATACTTTTCCCAGTCTTCTTTATAAAGCCCATTACTAAACCAAGGCTTATATACTCCAGACCAATCTAATATTTGTGCGTTATCAATATCTTCTCTAGTCCATTCCTTTCTTTTACTACCTAAATCTGGCAATGTTCGGATAATTGGATAAATATCCTCCATTTTTCCATAGAATACGATATTTTGTAGGCTCATGGTAAATAATTTATATATTCCATTTTCAGCCTTATTATGTTGCGATATAATCTGGACAATTTTAGAATATACATCTCTCCAAATACGACAATCTGTAAAAATTGGAGCACCATAATAGGCGAATTCTTCCAAATTTATGTCATTACTTTTTCCATAATCTTCATTAATAAGCGCACCCATTTTTAAAACTAATGAACGCTTATTATCACTATTTTTCTTATCTGCTTTCAGACAATATATTTTATTTGTAATGTCCAATTTTTGTAATAAATTTACGTCCATTTTACAAATACTATCTGAATCCATGTAAAGCAATTTTGGATAATCAAATACTTCACCAATCATTAACCTTGAAAAATTACCTATATTTAATAGATGATTACCGCCATCATAGCATTTTGAATTTAATATTTCATTATCGAGAATCATTTTATCAATTAAAATAATTGAATGATCAAATTTTTCTTTTATTCTATTATACTCCAAAATCATATTCTGAAAATAATTTGCTTCTCCGATTGGAATAATAAAATTAAAATGAAGTCCATCTAATTTTCCAAAACTATTCTGGATTATTGAATGCAATGATGCAAACATAGGTGTGAAATAGGCTTTATCTACTGAATATAGGATATTAAGTTTATCATTTATTAATTTCGGTTTATTTTTATTTGAAAATTCATTACAATCAAATATATCTATTAGCACTTTCTTTTTTTCAGTGTTTGTATAAAGATAAATAGTTTGTTTTTCAAATAAAGAATTAATATGATATATTTTTCCTGGAATAATTCGTATCCAATTTTCCCCTATTTTTGCATATATATAATCGATTGTGCTTGATATTTTTAACAGAATAGTGTAAGAACCATTCTTTTGTATTTCCCCTATTTTTATTTTTTTCTGGAAAAGAACACTTAAAAATGCTGAATCATATTTAGAAATTTGTTTGTTTAATTCAAAGTATTTTGAATATTTAAGAATATTTGCTTTATATTCAGCATAATTTTTTCGAATCATAACCAATTTTTCAATTAATTCCTCTAAACTTGAATAAGATGCACCAATTTTGGGAAATAATTCACACAGTTCTTTAGCACCACCTTCATGCTTTCTATATAAAATTGGCAATCCACATGAAATTGCTTCAATAACATGATTTGGACAAGAATCAAAAATGGAATCTGTAATATAAATATGACAATCTCGAATTGCATTCGATAATTCTAGCCCAACATATGGTCCTATAATAGGAACTTCATTAAACATTTCAGGCACATTTTTTCCAATAAATACAAATTCATAATTTTCAGTTTTTCTTATTGTATTCCATAAATTATAATACATTTGATATCCTTTATTCATATTATCACTCCAATGATGAGTAACAATGCGAAATTTTTTAGGTTTAATATATTCAATTGGATAGAATATAGTAGTATCACATCCATTATATATAATAATTGAATTATCCACATTTATGAATTTACTATAATGATTTTTTATAAATTTACTATTAAATATATAGTAATTTATTTCATTATTATTTTTAATAATAGCTTTCTCTCTTGAGCGTTCAGGTGGTAAATTTGGGCGAGTAATATCACAGTCATTCACTCGAATAATTATTTTTCCATGTTTATTATATGTATTACGATGGTTAATAACTTCTTCTAAACTATACTTTTTAAATTTATTATCTTTAAAAGGGTCAATTATTAGATATAAATTTATATTATTTTGTAATTCATAAGTTATTTTAAAATTATTATATTTATTTTGGAAATATTTTTGAATATAATATGTAGTAATATTTCCACCACCGTACGCTTTTGTGTTGTCTGGCTTAAAATTTATAAAAAGATGAAACATATTATCTTTTGCTTATAAGAAATAAATTTTTTTATTGAAAAAAATTTATTTCATAATTAAGAAAATGAATAAATTAATAATATATGGAGTAAATATTAATCATTTAACAAATTTTAATGTAATATTATCTGATATAGAACCATATTTTGATTTTAAAAATATTCAAAATATTATTCAACAACATGATTTTATAATTTTACTGGATCATTCATTACATCATAATCAAAAAATTTTGGAATCTCTAAATTTTTTAATAGAAAATGACTATGACCAACTTATTTTGGATAATTCACTGCATTTTTCACTTGAAATTATGGAATATGATTATTATAATAGAATAATTAAATCAAATAGAATATTCAAAAATTTGACGATAGATGACCTAAAACAGAAAAATAAATTAAATAATTATGTACCATTTCAATATAATTTGTGTCCATCTATTATTCGAACAAAAAATTTTATACTTCCTAATTTTTTCTTAAAAAGAAATCATCATGTTGAAAATTTATACTGGCAGGAATTAGTTAAAAATGGTTTTAAAATATCTTTCAATAATTCTAAAGAAAATTATGAAAAAATAGATGCAAAAATAGTTCCAATTACTACTCAGCCTCTAACAATTATAACAGGTTATCTTAATATTAAAATAAAGCGCCCAGCAAAAAGTAATACAGAAAATCAAACATATGATTATATTGAAAAGTCTCGTGGAACTCTTCAAATACCGCAATATATGGTAATCTATTGTTCAGAAGATATTATAGAAGATGTCACTAAAATACGTGAAGAATTTGGATTACTTAATAAAACAAAAATAATTAGAATAACACTTGAAAAAGATTTATATATGGTTGATAAAATAGATAAAATACGTGAAAATGTAACTAAAAATAATCCACCTTATAATATTGCTGAATATATTCTAGCAGTTAATTCAAGATATAATTATATTCAAAATGCAATCGAAAATAATTATTTTCAAACAGATTATTTTGCATGGGTGGATTTTAGTGCATCACATATTGTTAATATTCCACAAAATAAAATAATTGAACCAAAATCTCATGATAAAATTAGAATAGGATGGATTGCAAGATATTCAAATAATCAATTTATTTATAATCACTATTGCCTTGGAGGAGGAATATTTTACGGATCCAAAGAAATTATGATGGAATTAATAAAAATTCATCATTCAGAATTTTTAAAATTAACAGAAATGGGATATAATATTAATGATGATAAATTATTGTTTATAATAATGGAACAATATCCTTATTTATTTGATAAATATTATAGTGATTATAAAAGTTTATTTATTAAATTATAGCATTTTATACTCAATTACAACTTGATTTCTATTTTTTTTCACAAATTGTTTAGTTATATTTTTACTTTTCATATATTCAATTCCTATATCAAATGCAATTTTTGGAAATAATTTTATAAATAATATTTCTTGATTTAATAAATCATCTTGATTTAAATTTATTATTTTTGAATTTTTAAAAATCATATCTTTTATAATTTCTTTATTAATATTTTCACTTAAAAGAATAATATTTTGTGTATTCTCATGATTACAATATTTTGATTGATAATAATTTCCTATAGATTTTTCTGGACATAAGTCAATGCTTTGATTTTTCCATGCTTCATAAAATATATTTAGCCAAAATTCATATGTTAAAATAGATGGTGCAAGTGCCCAAATATAATTATTTTTAATTCCACTTAAATTTAAATGAGTCTTTCCAGAACAATATTTTTCTAATTCTGAAAATTTTGGTGGATTTTCTATTAAATCCCAATCATCTTCAAGCCAAATAATTTTTAAATTATTATCTAAATTATTTTGTTCAATATAATTTTTTATATTTTCAGATAAATTTTTACATGCTCCTAAAAATTTATTATATTGTTGTTTCAATATTATTAATTCTATTTTTGAATCTTCTAATAAATTTTGAAAATTTTTTTTTGTATTTTCATATGAATCTTGTAAAAATTCTAAAATATCAATATTTATAAACCATTTTAATTTTTTATCAGATTCTAATAACCATTTTTTCCATTTAGGTATAACAATATTATGTAAATCTGGGCGATTTATTGATGTTGTTCCTATAATATAAATATTATCTCCCATATTTTTTTATAAGATATAAAATAATGTCAATTTATATAAAAGATTTATATGATGGCAAAGAATGGACCCATGGAAATCCAGGTAATATCCAGATAACAATTTTCTTAATAACCATTCAAAGCCCCCAATTAGAATATTCTCTGGAATCAATTAATAAATTAGATCCAACTTTTCCAGTTTTAGTCAATGTAATTATGAATGTTTCTCCCACAAATCGTGCATACAATCAAATGAGAGAGCGCTGTAAAACTCCCTATTTCATCCAATTGGATGAAGATATGGAATTAAGAGAAGATGCAATTGAAATATTTATGAATCAAATAGAGAATTCCAGCAAGACTAATAAAATATTTCTACACACATTTAAACTAATTGATACTGATTTGGGAATTGGAAATCCTCCATTAATTGACTGTCTAAAACTCTACAATAATGAAATTATGCAAAAATATCCAACGCATAATAATGGTGAAACTGCTGTTTCTAGTGTAGATTATTTATGGCATGCCCCAATATTAAATGATGGGTATAAAATCAATCCAACTAATATTATAATTGGTAATCATGGAAATCATCGTTCAAATTACGATTTATTTTTGCGCTATTGTAAAATAACAAAGTCATTATTGGACCCCAATATAAAAACAAATTCCGGACATATTTGTAAATTATTGGTTCCATTGCATAGTGATGAGATATCAATTTCAGAATTATTTTGGATTGTTCTAGATGAATTCAAAAAACTCTCGGATGATTCCAATTTGGAAGAAAAATTGCAACCAATTATATTAATTTTGAATTCTTTTATAAAAAATACAACATTATCTATGTATAATATTCAAAATCGACAAACTATTGGATTGATAAATCCAAATAATCGGCAAATACTTTGGGAAGAAATTAGTGTGAAAAAATTATTATGTGTTGTTGCAATATTATGTGTAATATCCAATAACTATGAATATTCATTTGATAAATACCCACTTAAAATTTACGAGTATTTTATGGGAATAATACGTTCTTAAACTCATCTAAATAATTTTTTGTTTCTAAAAATGCAATATTCTGCGATAAAATATCCACATTTGGTATAGCATTTTTATATGTTATCCAATTTTCTACATCAAATAAACTTTTATCATCCATAAATTCCGGGGCTATTCCTACTCTTGTTGAAATAATTGGTGTTCTTGTTAATGCACATTCAATAATACTTCTGGGTCCTCCTTCATATCTGGAACTAACAATATATAAGTCCAAACAATTATACAATTCATTTATGGTTTCAAGAGGGACCATTTGATAATTTTGAAACTTAATACCTAATTTTTTGAAATTATCTATTAAAAATTGGCGATTTCTCCCACATAAAATTACTTCTATTTTTCGACCATTCCCAATCATATCAAGCACAATTTTCAAAAATATTTCGGGGGATTTTGACTTTTTATCATTCTGAAAATTTCCAATCACAAAAGAATTTTCGTTTATTCCATATTTAAGCCTTAATTCATTTTTTTGTTTTATTGGATAAAATTGAGGCTCTGTAACCCATAAATATTTTGTAATAATTGGTTTTAAAAGCTCTAATTTTTCAATATCCCGTGTTGTTTGTGGGCAAATTGAATGAATTTTATTAGCATATTTCTTAATAAATTTAAATTGACGGGTATATTTTCCTTCTAAAATTTTAGAAGCATCAATATGATGTATTGTAGCCACTACTTTTTTACTTTTCAATAAATCCAGCCACTCAGTTTCAGTATATCCTTCTGGAATATATTGATAATTCCAAGGTGCAATATACCATATATAGTAAGCTTCTTCTGGTTGATTTGTTGTATATTCGGGGAAATATTCAATAAATTGTTCTTTTAATCTATCACAAATCCATTTCTGATTATCTATTAAAATTTCATCTGAAATAATATAAATTTTTTCCATTATATTATAAATATTATAATATATATATCAAATGTACAAATGTTCATGTGGAGAAAAATTTAATAAACCCTATTATTTTCAAGCTCATCAAAATATCTGCTTTGAAATAATCCAGGAAAAATATTTTCAAGAATTTGAAAAAATAAATTTTGATAATATTGAATTTATAAATGGTGTCCCCAAAGTAGTCTTTGTTTGTTGGTTTGGTGGATATCATGTAGATAATCAAAAAATGTCAAAAAATAGGTTTGAAGCATTTAAATCACTTGTAGAAAATATTGGTGTCCCAGTTATTTTAATTACTTCAAGAAATTATAGCTATTTTGTTAAACCATCTCATCCAATTCATCCTAGTTTTAACCTATTATCAGGAAATCATAAATCTGATTATATTCGAGCTTATTTATTATGTTACTACGGAGGTGGATATCATGATATAAAATACCGAGAAGAAAGTTGGAAAGATTGTTGGGGTGAATGGTTATTTGATGAAAATATTTGGATATTTGGAAGAAGAGAAAATAATAAAAGAGCTATTGGATATCCTCCAAATGGAAAACATTTTTGCAATCATTACAATAAACTTGTAACAATGGGTTGGGTTATTTGTAAGCCAAATACAAAATTTATTATTACTCTATTACAAAAAATAGAAGATATATTGACTAAAAAATATTCTGCATTAGTATCTTACCCAGGGTATAATTCCGCTGGATATTATCATAAAAATCCATTCCAAATGTCAGAAGAAAATAATTATCCTCTTCGATGGTTAGAAATTATGGGTGAAATATCTCATCCTCTTATGCTTGAATTTACAGATAATATAAAATATGGTCTTCCAGATGCAATAAAAAGTAAAAGATATTCTTAAATTATATAATGATACCAAAAATTATACATCAAATATGGATTGGTCCAAATAAGCAACCTGATATATGGATTGATACATTCCGAATAGACTACATAAATAAAAATCCTGAATATCAATATATTTTATGGAATGAAGAAAATATTGATCCATTATTCACGGATTTTCCAATTTATAGAATAATATATGATTTAGAAACCACATATTGTGGAAAATCAGATATTTTACGATATCTTATTTTATTTATATATGGAGGAATTTATATAGATGCTGATAGTATATGGATAAATGAAAAATCATTTGATAGATTATTGGAAGAAGTAAATGATTCAAATGTTTTTGCAGGAAAGTCTCCAGATAATTTAGAATTAAGTATAAAAAAAGATAAAAAATATGAAAATACAATTTGTAATGATGTAATGGGTTCTTCTAAAAATAATCCATTAATAAAATTATTAATTGAAGGAATTGAAAAATATATAATAAGAGATTGGGGAGATATAAGAATTGCAAAACAAGATTATACAAGGAAACGAAAAATGCATGGAGTATGTGAAGTTATTGGACCACTATATATAAATCGTATGTTGTCTAATAAAAATATTACTATTTTCCCATCTATTTATTTTTATCCAAGAAGTTGGCATAATATAAATGATTATAAACTTCATACAAAAATTGATTTACCAAAAGAATCATATACATTTCAATATGGTTATACTTCAAATAATTTATCAGAATATATTATATGACAACTTATCAATGTGAATGTGGTTTTTCATGTAAAAAATCACATTATTTTCAAAATCATAAATCAATTTGTAAATTAGAAAATAATAAAAATTTATCTCAAATAATTTGTCAATTAGAAGAATCGGAAATGGAAAATATTAAACAATGGTGGAATAAATATTCTGATCGAATTTTTATGCAAAAATTATTTCCTAAAATCGGAAATAATTTGCGGCATTATCTTATTCCAAAAATACTTGATATTGGCTTTGAAAATTATAATATTATAAATAAAGACCTATTGGATAATCCAAATATTATCTATTACCAATTGGAACCATTTATAGAAAATAAAAAATATAAGAATGATGGCTTATTAGAGTGTAAAGTTACCGATTTATTAAATAAATATTTATCATTCCAAAAATATTTTAATATTATCCTAGATTTTGGTGTTTTAGGTGCCCCATCAATTAGTAAAAATTGGGAAGAAGAAGAAATAGTTGAATATATTAGAAATATTCATGGTGTTTTACAAGATAATGGGCTATATTTTCTAAAAATTGATAATCCTTATTTTGAAATGCCAGAATATAAAATAGATTTTGATAAAATGATTTATCCTTTTTTTGAGCCAATCACTTTTGAATCTTACGCGAATAATCTTCATATTTTTAGAGAAAGTTCAAGACGTCCAGATTTTACTAAAAGAGATCAATATAAATTCTATTTTTTGCGAAAGAAAAAAGAAATAAAACGCCTTGTATTTGTTGCTCATCTTGATGATGAATCAATTTGGTGCGATGAAAAATTGGATAATAAAACACATGTTATTGTTGTCTTTGGATTAAGTAGATTAGGATTAGAAATTGCAAAATTAAGAAAGAATGAATTTAAAAATGCGATGGAAATTGCTGGATGTTCTTATGAGATATGGAATTATCCGGAAAAAACAAGAAATCTTCAATCTGATTCAATTGAAGAAAATGCTTTGAAAGTCTTAGATAAATTTAAAAATATAGAAGAAATTTATACACATAATGAATTTGGTGAATATGGACATATAGACCATATTAGACTGCACATTATAATGAAAAATGTTTTTCGTAAATATTATAATAATCGAAGATCACCAGAAATATATAATTTTAATCCAAGTCTTAATTATAATAGTGATGACCGATTTGAAAATATACCATTTGCAGAACAAAGTGAAAGAAGACAAAAATTATTGGATTGCTATAAGTCACAAACAATGCAAAAGTATCGTAATATTGAAATCGATTTTTCCCCATTTATTTTTTCGTAAATTAGTATAATGAATTTTGAAAATTTTATTTTTCTCAATCATAAAATATTATCAAAACAAGAAAAAATAAATCTAATAACTCTTGATAATATTCACAAAATACCTTTTTTAAAAAATGCATATGAATTAGCGAAAAAAGAAAATAAATACCTAGTACATCTTTGTTCTGGAGATTGTCCTCCAGTAATTCTTCCAAATGATAATCAGATTATTGTTTTGAATACAAGCATTGTTTGGACACCAGAAAAACCCATAAATCAGCATATAATTCCACCACCTGATATTGCAGATAATTTTTCATATTTTCTAGAAAATCCTGAATTATCAATTGGGTTTGTTGGTCAAAAAAATAATGGGAGAGAAAAAATTTGCCAATATTTTATAAATTCTGGATTAAAAACAAATTTTATTTTGCGGGATTCATATATTTTTAACCTTCAAGAAAACCATAAAAAAGAATTTGAAGACAATATGAATGAAAATTTATTTACACTTTGTTATCGAGGACGCGGAAATTTTAGTGTTCGTTTTTATGAAACACTTATGAGAGGACGTATTCCAATTCAAATAAATTCATCTTGTATATTTCCATATGAAGATGAAATAGATTACTCAGAAATTGGAATATTTATAGAAGAAGAAGATTTGGAAAAAATAGATCTTGAAAAATTAGTAAAAGACTACTATAATTCAAAAACCACTGATAAACTACTACAAATACAAAAAAATAATCGACGAATTTATGAAGAATATTTTCATCCGAGCATCTATTTTTCTCAAATATTTCGAAATATTCATAAAATTATGGATAATGAAATTATTTTTCCAATTGGGGCTTCTAATGAAAACTCTATAATAATCCAATTAATGAGCCCAAAGGATTATTCCAAGAAATGGTATATATATCCATTTGGAGATACGCGCACAAGATTCCAAAAAGATAATCCATTTGCTATCGAATTTTCTAAAGAAAGAAACTCAATTACAATCACGAAAATAAAAAATAATTCAAAATATCTATGGGGATCTGGCTGGAAAATTCAACTTCAATTATGGTATCCTCATGATATCAGTGATTTTATTATTCCACCAAACTATGGAAGAATAATACGAAATAATATAAAGAAAAAGTATTATAAATATGGACTAGTTGTTCCATTTTATAATCGTGCCTATTATGTAAAAGAATTTCTAGTATCTCTTCAACAATCTGAATTATCAGATTGCTTAGTTGTATTTATGGATGAATCAATGACAAAAGAGGTTAATGAAGATCATATTCAAGTTCATTCTTTAATAAAAAATTTCAAAATCCCGAATTTATTAAAAATATTTAAAAATCGCCATGGAAATATGTTTGATAGTATATTGACTGGTTGGGATATGATTTATCCATTTTGTGATTATTTAATAACTCAAGATTCAGATACAATTATGAAGAAAGACTGGTTAAGTAAAATTAATATATCATACAATACAATAAAAAATGATTTTCCAGAGAATCAATTTATTATTTGTTCAGGTTTTAATGCAGAAACTGAGCGCCACCAAGTTTTAGAGAAGAGACCACAATATATTTTAAAAAATAGTGTTGGCGGTTGCAATATTTTTTTTCATAAAAATATTTATCCAGATTACATCCGAAAAACTTTAATAAGCTACAAATGGGATTCAAATATTGTATCCTATATTCAAACATTAGGTGGTGTAATTGGGACTACTTCACCAAGTGTAATTCAACATATTGGCGAAATTAGTTCTGGGCATAGAAATGAAATAGATTTAAATTATGACAGATCAGATTATTTATAACTATTTTCGAATTTTTCTAATCCATTCTGTTTTATAAATTTTCTTCCAACATCTTCAAATATATTTGGAAAAAAATTTATATAATTTATAGAATTTTCATTAAATTCTTTTTTGAATTCTTCAATCATTATTTTTTTTGAGATTTCTTTTATATTTTTGCGATCAATTATTGATAATATACCTTCATCTTCATATTCAAATAAATATATATTATCATCTCCAATTTTTTCAATAAATCCAATAAAATATCTTAATTTAATATTTTTATTAAATTTTCTTTTGTAATAATATTGATATTGTTTTATATTTATATTATCTTCATAAAATTCCAATAAATATATACAAAAAATTCCTAATTCACCTTCATAATCTATTTTATTTCGAATACGTTTTCCAATGTTATACTCTGGATTTTTTTTATAACAAATTGATTTATGAATATCAAAATAATTCTTAAAAAATGAATAATTCATAATTGGTCCTCCACGAAATGAACAAAGTGGTGCATTATCTGTAAATGAAATCGCCATATTTTTTATATCCATAAATTGTAGTAAAGGAATAAAATTATAGTCTCTTATTATTGTCCAATCATCCTCTAACCACCACAAAATAGATTCTTCATTTATAATATTTTCTTCATATATTTTGGCTATAACATTACAATATGCTTTACAAAAATTGGCATCTTCTGGAAGTATATAATATTTTTTAACATTTGGATAGTTTATTTGCTCAAATAATTCAATTGTATCATTCCTCGAAAATAATGGCTTTATTTTTTCTGGATAATCAATATTTATTATATGATGTATTGTATAGCAATCTAAATATTTTATAAATTTTTCATAAAATAAATGAATTGATTTCTTATGTAAATTGCCTCTTGGTATGGCAGTTGTTAGTAATATTATATCTCTCATATTATTCTTTATAAAAACTTCTCCAGTATATTACACTCTTCCAGAATAATTCCACCATAATACAGCCAATAATCCACCGATAATTTCAGCAAGAATATATATAATCATTGTTGGTGCCTTAATTGTACCTTTAGCCCAAAGGGCAATTGCAACCGCAGGATTAAGAGCCCCTAAAGAAAATTTTGAAACTAATAAAATACCAATGGTGAGTGCTAAACCAATTGAAAAAGCACCATAAACTTGAGATGCAGTTAATAAAATTACTGAAATAAAAATGAATGTTCCTACTAACTCTCCAATAAAATTTCCAATTATGGACATTATAATATTTCAAGAGATTTAATATTTTTTTTAGAAGTAATATTTTCTAAATATTTATGTTTTATAAATTCTTTACAATTTTTAGACATTATGTTCCATTTTTTAATTGGAATATTATATGCTTTTTTAATACATTCAAATATATTTTTAATATTTTCATCAAAATATTTATCAACTTCTTCAAAAACTTCCCAATCCATTCTCATTTTACACTCTTTATACCCTTTTAATTCAAATGTAAATCCTCTTTCACCTTCTTCCCCAATTAATTCATCAGAACCAATAATTCTACTATAAATACATGGTATTCCAATATTCATCGCTTCTAATATTACAAAAGGTAGTCCTTCAGTTGAAGATGGAACAATTAAATAATCACATTCTCGAAGTGCAGAAATTATTTCATCTTTTTTTAAAATCCCTTTCCAAATTATATTTTTATTTTCATTTCCTATTTCATTTTCTCCTCCTATAATAACTAATTCTAATTCATCCATTAGAGACATACATTCAATAAGGAGCTCTAAATTTTTTTCTTTTGTTAATCTACCTATAAATCCAATTCTATTTTTAAATTTATCTCGTTTTATTTCACTATTTTCTTTTTCAACATAGTTATAATATATTCCTCGAGGTATTTTTAATCCATGATATGTTAATACATTATGATGAAAATTATTTATCGTTAATACTTTTGCAATATATTCTTGATTTTGAATAATTAATTCATTAAATGGATCCATTGAATTATGAGTTATAATATATAAATTCTTATTATTAATTTTATCACAAATTTTAAAATAATCATTGAATTTATTATTTATTATAAATTGATAATTATTTTTATTTATATGCATTATTAATTCATCATTTCTCTTCTTTTTAATAATTTTCATATTATGAATTCTTGGATCCAATGAATCTTGTATGAAATTATAATCTTTTTGATTCATATTATTAGAAAAAACTTCAACAATAAAATATTTCTCTAATAATTGGATTAATTGTAATGCAGTTTTTTGATTTCCACCAAAACCATTTATTTTTTTACTTATTATTAAACATTTTTTACAAATAATATTGTCTGAATATTTAATTATAAAATTAGCAAAATCACTCATATCCAATTTATCTCCATTTTTACCGTAATCATAGCACCATTTTCTTTTTAATAATTCAACATTAAATTTTTTTAATGTTAATCCACTACTATAATAATTAAAAATATTTAATAAACCTAATCTATCTAATATTTTATGATTATTAATAGAGCCATAAACATAATATAAATATTCAATATCTTGATTACATAAAATAGTGGGATTATATCCAACAATTTCGTTATTTATTTTCTGCATTTTAATAAAATCAATTTCATCTATTTCCAAATCATTATCCGCACAATAATATATTACTATTTCTTTATCATTAACACCTTCTATGAAAGAAATGCCAAATTCCATCTTTTCTGTAATTATACATTCCTCAAATTGAAGTATATATTCTTCACCTTTTTTCAAATAAAGTCTATTTTTTTTTCTTAATATAATATTCTTTGGAATGTTCAATCTGCAATTATTCATTATAATTTCCACATGTAATTGAGAAGATATATTCATATTTGAATCATAAATTAAATATTTTATATCATGTAAATTTTGTCGTATAATTGATAATTCATCTGTAATAATATTTCTAGAATATAATTCTTTGTAATTTATCGAACTACTCTCTTTTACTATTCCATAATCATATTTTCTATTATTATTATTTAGGATTTCTTTACCATAAAATGGTATAAAATCCCAATAAAATAATTTACAAGATATATTATATTTTTTTAATATATAATTTATATGAGCACTATTTACAAATGATAAATCATATTTATTTATTTTTTCAATAATATTATTATTAATATATTTATAACAGTTATTATCCCAATAAGGTACATCTAGATTTTTTGTAAAAAGATCATCAACTAAGAAAATTGTAGGTATATTACTAATATCTATATCACAATCACCTTTTATAATAATAAGATCTGGCTTTAATTTTTCAATTGATTCAAATTTTTTTTTATGATTATTTCCTAATAAAAAAATAAAATCAATATTTATTTCCGGATTATTATTTTTTATAAATTCAACAATTTTTTCATCACCATCATTTGAAATAAAAATAATATTATTATATTTTACAATTAATTTACAAATTTCATCCAAATTATTATATATCATTGTAAGATCCTTATTGTCTATTTTATCTTTCATTAAATCAAATAAATATTGATGTTTATATTGAATAATTGGTGGTGAATTTTTTAAAATATGGTTTTTAACATCTTCGATTGTTGTCCATTTTAGCCCATAATTACTTAAATTATGAACAATTGGTATATTCATTGCTTCTAATTGATTAATCATTGGTAAAAAACCTTCATATTCTGTTAATCGTATAACAATAAAACATTTTTCATATAACTCTTTTGCAATAATTGGATCATTCAAATCATATTTATTTGAAAATAGAAATTCATATTCAGAAAGAATATTAAATAATTCATTATGATATTTTTGGGATTCACATATTAATATTTTGTTACCTTTTTTTTGAACAGGTTTGAATATTTGATGAGTTTCAATATGTAATGGAAATAAAAGTGGATGAATATTATAATTACTTAAATTTGTTAATATGCATTTTGTAGTTGCAAAATGAAATATATTATTTTTTATAAGAGATTTTATTTTATTTTTTTGCTCATAATTCATCCAAATTAAAAAAACTAAATTATTATAATTTAATATTTTGTTGTAATCATCATTATCATAATCAATAAAATAAATAATAGGTCCTTCCATTTTTTCAGTTAGCCCGTATTTTTTACAAATAGTATTTTTTAAATAAGCAGATATTTTATTTGAAAAATAGCAATTTTTATACAAATTAATAAATTCTATATTTGAATCCCAATAATTATTGATAAAAATTCTATATAATATATTTTCATAAGTTTCATAATTTTTATAAATAATATAAGTTTTTTGAATATTGTTATTTGTAATTCTATTTTCTAATAATTTATTATATTTTGGTGTATTTTTTATATCAATTATGTACAAAAGAATATTTTTATTCATAAAATATTCAGTATTTTCCGAAAACTCTATATTATAAACTTTTTCCAATTCAAAAAAAATTTTTAAATTTTTTTGATTCGATAAAATTCCAAGTGTTTCTTTTTTTTTATTCATTATTTTATTAATAGCCATCTGAATATCACAATCAAAAGAAATAATTTTTACTTTCATTTTACATATTTTTATAATTTTTTCTATATTTTCAAAAAATATTTTCTTACAATCATATAAAATTGTTTTATTAGGATATTTTTTCATAATATTTATATGTTCATCAGTATAAAAATTTAAAAATAAAATATTATCTTTTTTATCATATTCTTTATTAGGATTATATAATTTATATTTTTGCATTTATATTCTTAATTTTTTTTTTAAACAAATAAAACTAATAAATATTTTTATATTATTCTCCTGATTCTTCTTTAACACTACAATGCCAATCAAATAATCTTATATTTTCATCTTCTAATGTTTGTCTTAGTATTAATTTAATATCATTCATTCCATTAAAATAATTTTTACTTTCTATTTTTGCTTTAACCGCTATAGTTGTTCCACCTTCACCAGATTCAATTACTCTTGCCATATCTCTTACTATTGCAACTACTTCATTTTTATCAATAACATATTTTGATAATTTTACTTTTTCAGCAACTATTTTAAGTAATTTTGGATAGTCAATTTTTTGTGTATTTGATAAAACAGCTGGTATTAAAACAAACATTACTTTATTTTTTGTTAAATTTGTTAATGAATCAGATGATATTAAACTATTTGGTATTATTATTGATTCACCATAAAATGTCATTAAAGAAGTATTCAATAAATTGAATTTTTGAACATATCCAATATTATTATTAACTTGTATTAAATCTCCTAAATTAAAATAATTTAATACTAAAATACCTATACCAGAAATAACTTCATTTACATATTTATTGAATCCAAAAGCTATACCAACACCAATTGTTCCTAATAAAATTAAGAATGAATTTATATTAACGTTTAATATTGATATAGCAAAAATAATTCCAATAAAAATTATTATATAAAATGATATTTCTGCTAAAAATTTACGGTGCAATTCAGAAAAAACTTTACTATCTTTTTGATTTGGTTTAGGTATTTTTAAATTATTTTCATCTTTACTAATTTTTTTTGGATCAATATTTTTTATTTTATTAAAACAAATTTTTGCAATTGTGTAAAATATAATGAATATCAAAATTGCAAATATCAAATTTACAATATTATGAATTATTTTTTCTTTATTAAAAGATTTATAATATTTTGAAAAAAAATTATATACATTTGACATATAATTTTTAAAAGATATTATTTTATAAAATAATTCATATTTTATGAATATGACCAATCCAGTAAAACAATATTTTCATCTTCAAACGTTTGTCTCATTATTAAACGAATATTTGCTTGAGAAGCAAAATAATTAACACTTTCAACTTTCGCCTTAATAGCAACAGTTGTTCCAGCATCATCTGCCATATCTCTAATAATTGCTACAGTACTATTTTTATCAATAATAAATTTTGATTGATTAACCTTCTCTTTTAATTTTTCAAGAAGTTTTGGATAATTTATTTTATTTGTATTTGATAATTTTGCTGGAATTAATACAAATATTTCTTTAAATTTAGTAATATTTGTAAATAAATCTGATGTTACTAAACTATTTGGGACTATAATTATTTCTCCAAAATTAGTAATTATTGTCGTATTTGTTAAATTAAAATTTTTTACATATCCGATTGTATCTTTTATTTTTATTATATCTCCGAAATTAAAATAATTAAGAACTAAAATACTTATTCCAGAAATAATTTCTTCAACAAATTTTTGTAATCCAAAAGCTATAGCAAAACCAATAGTTCCTAAAATAACTAATAATGAATTCATATTTATACCAACTATATTCAATGAAAAAATAATTCCAATAAAAATTAATAAATAAAATACTATTTCTGCAATAAATTTTTTATGTAATTGAGATAAATTTTTACTATCTGTTGGATTTGGTTTAGGAATTTCTATATTTGTTGTCTCATTTTTTTCTTTTGTAATTTTTTTTAAATTCGCATTTTTTATTTTATTAAAAATAACTTTTGCAATTGTGTAAAAAATAATAAATATAATAATAGCAAATACAATATTTACAATAGTATGAACAATTTTTTCTTTATTTACAGAATTATAATACTTTGAAAAAAAATTCTTAATATTTTTTATCATATAATTTTTAAAAGATATTTTTTTATAAAATAAATTATATGTCTCAAAAAAAATATCAATTATTTATTTTTCGTCGTGATCTTAGAATTCAGGATAACACAACACTAGAAGCTCTTCATGATTTTTCAGAAACTATAATACCAATTTTTATTTTTGCACCGGAGCAAATTCTTTCTTCTAAAAATCCATATTTTTCAAATAATTCTGTTCAATTTATGTGTGAATCACTTGAAGATTTACAAAAAAATATCATTAATAAAGGTGGTATAATGAATTTTTTTTATGGAGATACTATAAAAATCTTAGAAAAACTCCTTAAAAATACAAAATATAAAATTATTCGTATTGGCGTAAATCAAGACTACACACCCTATTCCAGAGCAAGAGACGAAAAAATAGAAGCCCTATGTAAAAAATATGATGTTGAATTCATAGCCAAAGAAGATATATGTATTCAACCAATTGGAAGCGTAAAAACTGGGGCTGGCACAATTTATAAAAAATATACACCCTATTACAATAAAGCTAAAGAATTACCTATTCGTAAGCCTACAGGAAGAACCAGCTTTAATTTTGCTAAAGTGCAATTAAGTCCAAAAAGTTCTAAAAATCTTCTCACTAAATTCTATAAAAAAAATCCAAATCTTTTGCACCCAGGAGGGCGTGAAAATGCACTTAAAAAATTAGCAGAATTACCAGCAGATTATCAGAAAACTCGTAATATACCAAGTATTCCTACTACTGAATTGAGTGCCTATAATAAATTTGGGTGCATATCTATTCGCGAACTTATGCAGAAATTAGATGAAGAAATATCACGGGAACTTTATTTTCGTGATTTCTACTATAATATCATATATTACTACCCACACATTCTTGGCAGTGCATTTGAGCCAAAATGGGACAAAATAAAATGGGAAAAACCTAATCCTAAATTTCTTACTGCATTCTATGAAGGGCAAACAGGATTTCCTATTATTGATGCTGGAATTCGTCAAATGACAACAACTGGATTTATGCATAATCGTTTGAGAATGTTAGTCGCCAGTTTTTTCACCAAAGATTTACTTTATGACTGGCGGATTGGTGAGCGCTTTTTTGCAAATCATCTTTATGATTATGACCCAACCCAGAATAATTGTGGATGGCAAGTTGTCGCCGGATTTGGTCCAAGTGCTTTGGATTGGTTCAGAGTAATGAATCCTTGGCTGCAAACGCAAAAATTTGACCCAGAATGTGTATATATTAAAAAATGGGTACCTGAATTGTCCAAATATACCGCGAAACAGATTATTAACCAGGAATGGGATGCAAAGGATTACCCACACCCAATTGTGAATCATGAAGAGGCGAAAAATAAGATGATGGCGGCTTATAAAAATGTTTCATAGTTTGAAAATATAAAATAGAATTTTTAGATAATAATTATCTAAAAATAATATATGAAAATATTAAATTGTTTCATTATTTTACTTATTGGATTATGTTTTTCTTTTTTAGTATTGCCAAATAAAATTATAAATACGAAGCCATATAAAAAAATAAATTTATATGATAACCTAGATAAAGAATTAGATTGTTGGAGAAAATTATTTAATTGGTGCTTTATTAATTTACCTAATAATTCATTTTTTTGTAAAGGTGGACAAGTTTTAGCCTTTCAAATTTTAAAGGATTTATTGAATAATAATTCAAAATGTGATGATTTCTTTTCTTTAGATTTAATAAATGATTGGGATATAAATATGTATATGACCGATGAACAAAGAGATAAACTTACAAATTTTGCAAAAACATTAGATTTTGAAGTTAAATATTTTATTATTAATGAAATATCACAAAAAAATTTTAATTTAATAAGATATAAAAAACAAATAAAAAAGGAAGGCTCATCAAAAGAAATGTATTTATTAGAGTTAAAAGTTAGCTTAATAAAAATAGAAAAACAATTAGATGAATATGAGATGCCATTTACATGTTTAGGATTTGAAATAAATTCTAAAAATTTAGAATTATTTTTTGAAATAATAAAGATATCTGTAATAAATCATTTTGACTTAAAAAACCAAAAATATAAAATAAATCAATTATTAAATAATTCAAAAATTTATGGGTTAAATTTATTTGATTCAGTAGAAAATGGATTATATATAATTAAAAATCCAGAAAAAATACAAACTATTTATTTAAGCCCTGAATTAATTCAAATTGTTGATAATTTTATAAAATTAAATAGAAGTAATTTAATTAATCCATCAACTATAAAGCAATTTTTAATAACTCAATTATCTTATGCAAGATTATTTTACAGAACTCAAAAAAATATATTAAAATGTGAAAAAATTTTAAATTTATATAATCAAAGTAGTATAGAAATACCAAAATGGTTAATGAACAAAGAAATTTTAAAAGAATTAACTTTAATTGTTCATTTATTCCTGAATTTTTTAAAAGAATATATTGATTCACAACTTATTATACCAGAAAGACCAGTATTATTTGATATAAGAAAATCAATAAAAGAATTCATTGATAGGATAGATATTTTATTTAAAAATATATATTTAGAAAATTTAATACATAAAGATCAAAATAAATTATCTTTAATAACAATAGTTCCACAAAGAAAATTTGAATTATTAAAAAAGAAATATTTGCAAAATCAAAAAGACGATTATTTTGATTATAAAATATTTTTACCAAATGATGAAAAAGGTAATTATTTAAATTTATTAAGAAGTATATTATAGGCTTTTCATGCAGCTTTTGATGGAAATTATGTATTATTTTCTAAGTGAAGATGATAGTGAGTTATAAATATATTATATATTGATATAATATGAATAAACGTCATTTTACGGTTGTTGAAAAAGGTGGTAAAGAACATGGACTCTATGTTTCTTCAACCCCATCTTCAGCTGCTAAAAAAAGCAGTTAGTAAACTTTGTGCTTCTAATAAAAACAAAAAGGTTGAATTTTATTTAAGAGAGATTACACAAAATTCTAAAAAGAAAACTTATGGACTTTACCAAGGTGAAATGAAGAAACTGAAGGATCCGATTGAACTAAAAGGAAGGGTTAGTTAACAGTTGATTAAAACCGTATAAAACCGTATAATGGCATTTTTTGAAATTTAAAATGAAAAAATAGTTTTGATTTAAAGAAATCTTTATATTATAAAATAGGAAGAGATGTTTTATG
>Ga0194123_10001130_pt1 | contig 42419 bp, 45 predicted proteins | sample TA2MahsurfametaG_5_FD_155479 | JGI IMG/M metagenome (GOLD analysis project Ga0194123, IMG submission 155479) | Freshwater microbial communities from Lake Tanganyika, Tanzania - TA2015023 Mahale A surface | ecosystem: Environmental > Aquatic > Freshwater > Lake | place: Tanzania: Lake Tanganyika... | reverse complement strand
CTGGCCGGGATCCGCTCCTCAATCGACACGTAGGAGAACAGGGAGCCGCTGGGCTCCCGGTGGCCTCGCATCTGGGCTGGGCAGTTAGCCCATTTTCGCAGAGTAGGCCGGGTTTTTCAGCAAACTCTTAGGCCCAGGCATTGGCCGGGCGGCTCGGGGTCGACCTCACCTACTACCGCCGCTTCCCGCGGCAGCTCGCGGACCTGGGTCCCCACCCCAGCAGCGTCTGCGCCCGGATCAATCCTTTGGCGCTGCCTCTCGCCCGGGGCTGGCGGCGGTGGCTGCCGCCCTGGGTCGCCCCGCACCGGAGATCCGGGCGCTCTTCGCCCCTTGAGGCGATGCTTCCATGGCACGGCTGGGTTGGTGACGATGGCGGTCCGCACCGTTCTGCGGCTGGGGGATCCCCGCCTCCGTCAGCGCGCCCAGGTCGTGGCCGATGTGCGCGATCCGGCCCTGCGCCAGCTGATCGTGGATCTCGAGGACACCATGGCGGCCTGCAGTGGCGCCGGTCTGGCGGCTCCCCAGATCGGTGTGCCGCTGCGCGTGGTGTTGTTCGGCGGCGGTGGGCCCAACCCCCGCTACCCCGATGCTCCACCGCTGCCCCGCACCCTGTTGATTAACCCCGTGCTGACCCCATTTGGGCCAGAGCGCGAGGAGGCCTGGGAGGGCTGCCTGAGTGTGCCGGGGTTGCGGGGGCGGGTGCCGCGCTGGCTGCGCTTGCGCTACCAGGGGATCGATGGCGAGGGCCAGCCCGTGGACCGCAGCGTGGAGGGGTTCCATGCCCGCGTGGTGCAGCACGAGTGCGACCACCTCGATGGGCTGCTCTTCCCCGACCGCCTCAGCGACCCCACGGCCTTCGGCTTCATCCCGGAGCTGGAAGCGGCCGGGTTGATTCCGGCGGTTCCCGCCTAGAGCGGGTCCTCCTCCCAGGCGAAGCGGGGCAGGCGGCGCAGGCCGTCCTGCATGCAGCTCGCCCAGATTTCCATCGAACGGCTGATCTCCGCCGAGTCCTTGTCGAGCTTGATCCGCCGCGAGATGCGCAGCCCATCGGCTGGCATCAGCGCCAGCTCGAACGGCGGCCCCACCGTGAGGTTGGAGCGGCGGGTGACCACCTGGGAGATCAGGCACAGCCGGGCCGCATCCTCCAGGGAGAGGCCGCAGTGGCCCACCACATCCAGCGGCGGTTTGCCGTATTTGCTCTCACCGATCTGCAGGAACGGCGTGTCGCGGGTGGCCATCACCGCATTCCCCTGGGGATAGATCAGGAACAGACCATGCCCCTCCCCAGCGATCTGGCCGCCCAGGATGAAGCTGGCCTGGGCGCTGCCGCCGCTCTGCTGCATCTGGCTGGCGAATGGCTCCTGCACCGCCACGCTGATCCGGCCCACGTAGTCGGCCGCCTCAAACAGGTAGCGGGCGGTCTGCAGGTCGGGGGGCGCCGCTGCGCAGGGAGCCGCAGGGGCTGTTGCCCCCGCCGATGCGGGGCTTGCATCGGCGGCGGCCGCCAGGGTGCCCTCCTGGGTGGCCCGCGCTTCGTTCCTTGATCCTGGCCCGGGGTGGAAGGCGGAGCTCAGGGTGGGTGTGGCTGGGGGTGTGCCGGGGCCTGCCGGCCCGTGCAGGTCGCGCTGGATGCGGTTGAGCACGGCCTGGGTGGTGGCCAGGTTGCCCGCCGCCAGCAGCACGAACAGCCGGTCGGCTGCCGGCTGGAACACGTGCATCTTGCTGTAGCTGGAGATGTAGTCCACCCCGGCATTGGTGCGGGAGTCGGAGGCGAACACCAGGCCCGCGTCCAGCAGAAAGGCCACGCAGTACGTCATGGCCGGCCACCACCGTCACGGGTACTCCCCATCAGCCCAGCAGCCGCTCCAGCACCAGGGCCACCGAGCGCACGGCGGCCCGGGCCGTGGCGTAGGCCATGCGCATGGGTCCCACCAGCGCCACCTGGCCCACGCCGCCGTCGCCGCTGCGGTAGTCGGCCTGCACCAGGGCGCACTGGTGCAGGGCCTGGTGCGGATGCTCGGCGCCGATCCAGATGCCCCCCTGCTGCAGCACCTGCTGGGGAGCTTCCTCCACCAGTTCCACCAGGGGCCGCAGGCTGGCGGTCTGGCTGAATTCCGGCTGGGCCAGCAGGCCCGCCAGCCCGGAGGCCACGGCTCCCTTCCCCAGCAGCCGGGGGGCCTGACCGTGGCTGGCCAGACCCTGACGCACCACGGCCCCGCAGGCGCTGAGCTGGGGCGGCAGGCTTGCCCAGTCAATGGTTCCGCGTCCCAGTTGGTCGCGCACCCAGCCCTCCAGAGCCTCCACCTCCCCACGGTTGGTGCTGGGCAGGCGCAGGTTGAGGCTCCGGGCCGTGGCCGCGTCCTCCACCAGAAACACCAGCAGACGGTCGCCGCTGGCCACCAGCCTCAGGGCCTGCAGGCGGGGATGGGGATCAGGTGGCTGCGGCCGGGTGATCAGGCTGAGCAGGCCGGTGAGGTCTGAAAGCCGGCGGCTGAGGTGGAGCAGCAGGTCGTCGAGGGCGGCCCACTGGAGGCTCAGGCCGGTGAGTTCCCGCTCCAGCTGCTGGGCCACGGCCCCCGGCGCTGGCAGCAGGCCGTCGACGTAGACCCGATACCCCTGCTGGCTGGGAACCCGCCCGGCGGAGGTGTGGGGCTGGGTGAGCAGCCCCCGCTGTTCCAGCACGCCCATGGCGGAGCGCACGGTCGCGGGACTGGCGGGCAGGCCGAAACGCCGCACCAGGGTCTTGCTGCCGACCGGCTCCATCGTGTCCACGTAGTGACGCACCGCCAACTGGAGCACTTCCTGCTGGCGGCTGGAGAGGGTCGGCACCGGGACGGAACTGGTCAGGGGCGCGGCCTGGGTGAGTTCGGACCGGTATGGTAGGGAGCCTGGAAGGTGCTCCTGGCCTGTGCCGGTTGCCGGGCTGGATCAGTAGCGGGGCACGCTCGGATCCACGTCCACGCTCCAGGCCTCGATCCCCCCGCGCAGGTTCCACACCGCGCCATAGCCCTGCTGCTCCATCAGCCAGCAGCCGAACTGCCAGCTGCGGATGCCCGCATGGCAGAGCACCACCACGGGCCGATCCCGATCCAGCTGCTGCTCGAGGGAGGCCAGCCAGGCGGCCGACTGGCTCAGCGGCAGGTGGAGCACGGGGTGCGCGAGCCGGGCCCGTTCCAGTTCCTCCGGTTCGCGCACGTCCACCAGTTGCAGGGGCTCCCCTGCCAGGAGCCGCCGCTGCAGCTCAACGGCGCTGATCTGCTGAGGCGTGTTCACGGGAGAGGGTTCGGTGCAGGATGGGCCCATCCTGCGTTGGGCGCATGAAAGCCCGCCGATTCCTGGCGGTGGTGCTGGCGGTGACCCTGCTGCTGCTGGGGCTTGGCGCCGGCGCCTGGTGGCTGGTATGGCAGCGCTCCCCGCTCCAGCTCCAGCACCGGCCGCTGGTGCCGCCCCGCTCCGCCCGTTTCGTGCCGCGCGATGCGGCCCTGAGTTTCTATCTGCTCAGCGATGCGGAGCAGCCCGTGGCCTACGCCCGGGCCGTGGCCCCGCCCCGCCAGCGGCGCCAGGCCGGCGAGGCGATCGCCGGCCTGCGGGATGGGGCCTTTGCCGCCGCCGGCCTCGACTACCGCGGCGAGCTGGCCTCCTGGCTGGGGGAGGAGACCGGTCTCTGGCTCCTGGAGGATCCGGGCCGTGGCACCACCGGCTGGGTGCTCGCCCTCTCCAGTCGCGACGGTGACGGCGCCCGCCGCTTTCTGCAGCGCTTCTGGCAGACCCGTAGCCTCGCTGGCACTGAATTGCAGATCAGCAGCTACCGGGGCATGGGCCTGATCAGTGGTCGGGGTGCCCTGGTGGGTCGGGAGCCCATGCCCCTGGCCACGGCCCTGATTGATGACGACCTGGTGCTGCTCGCCTCGGGGCGTGGCGCCCTGGAGCAGGCCCTCGACGTCTCCCAGATCGACGATCTCAACCAGGCTGCCGATCCCGCCCTGCGCCGCCGGTTGGATGCGCTGGGGCCAGGCACGGCCCTGCTCACCGCCCGGCCGTCAGCCCTGCAGCGCTGGCTTGGCACCGATCTGCCAGGTACGGCGTCAGCCCTGGTGGCCGCTCTGCATCCGGAGGGTCGCGAGCTGGTGCTCGAGGGTTGGCTCGCCAGTGCTCCTGGGGCGGCCCTGCCGCCCCAGGGCCAGGCCGGGTCAGCGGATCTGGTGCAGGCTGTTCACGCCGAGGCCGATGCCCTGGCCCTGGTGCAGGATCCGGCCCACTGGCCCGCCAGCTGGAAGCCTGTGCTGGAGCCCCTGGTAGCCGCCTTCGACGAGGAGCGGGCCGGTGCCGTGGCTTCGATTCTGCTGGCCGCGGCCGATGGCCCGGTGCTCTGGCGCCAGGGGGCCGACGGCTGGCTGCTGGGCACGGCCCCCGATCATCCCCCCGCGGCGGCGGTGGAGGCCGCCCTGCGGGAGCGCGGTCTGGTGGAGGCGCCCCTGGCCGTGCCCGGTGGCGCAACCGTGCAGGCCTGGACCCGCCTGCAGGCCGCTGCCGATCCCCAGCGCAGGGGCAAGGGCGCCGGGCAGGTGCAGGCCTCCCTTGGGGTGGCCCGCAGCGTCGGCGACGGCTGGGCCTGGTGGTCGGATTCGCTCACGCTGCTCGGGGAGCAGCGCCAGAGCCGCAGCCAGCCCCGCCCGCTGCTGGCTCGCCTGCAGTCCCTGGAGCGGCCGGCGGCCTCCCTCCAGTGGGCCGGGGGGCACCTGCCGGCCCAGGAGCTGCTGCAGCGCTGGAGCGGCTGGCGGCTGCTCTCGGCCCTGGCGGGGCAACCCCTGGCTGAGCCGGTCCAGGGCCTGGGCCTTGCCCTGGAGCCTGAGGGTGAGGCCGTGCGCCTGCAGGTGCGGCTCACCTATGGCGCCTGAGCCCCGCCCAGCGATGGCCCCCGTGGAGCTGCTGCTGTTGCGCCACGGGATCGCCGAGGAGCTCGATCCCTCCAGGCCCGACGGCGAGCGGGCCCTCACCGCCGCTGGCCGCCGCCGCACCCAGGCCGTGCTCGAGCGTATGGCGGCCCTCGGGCTGCACAGCGAGCGCCTGGTGAGCAGCCCGCTGGTGCGGGCCCGCCAGACCGCCGAGCTGGCGGTGGCCGCTGGTCTGGCCCCGTCGCTGGAGCTGGATGCGGCCCTGGCGCCGGAGGGTGACCCCTGGCCCCTGCTGCACTGGCCCCCTGGCGTGCGCCGTCTGGCTTTGGTGGGCCACGAACCCGACCTGGGCAACCTGGCCGCGGCCCTGATCGGTGCCCCGGCCGGAAGTCTGGTGCTCAAAAAGGCCGGGCTTCTGCTGCTCCAGCTCGAGATGCCGCTCTCCGACCCTGGGCTTCCCCCTTCGGAGGCCGGCTGTGGCAGGGCTCGCCTGCGCCTGCTGCTGGGCCCGGCCCAGGTGCTGGGCGGCAGCTAGCGCTACGGCGTAGGGGCTGCCGCACGGCCTAGGTTCGCTCCAGCAGCGTGCGACGGCATGGCGGTGAGTGGCTCCCTCAGCACTCCGATGGCCCCCTCCGGAGGCGGCCCGGCCCAGGAACCGCCACCTTTCCGGCCTGGCCTGGAGGGGGTGCCGGCCACCCAGTCGGCCATCTGCGATATCGATGGCCGGCGCGGCCATCTCACCTACCGCGGTTTCAATGCCGCCACCCTGGCGGCCAACAGCACCTTTCTGGAGACGGCCTTCCTGCTGATCTGGGGCGAGCTCCCCACCGCCGATCAGCTGCGGGAGTTCGAGCACGAGGTGCAGATGCACCGGCGGGTGAGCTTCCGCATCCGCGACATGATGAAAAGCTTCCCCTCCCAGGGGCATCCGATGGACGCGCTGCAGGCCAGCGCCGCCTCCCTCGGACTTTTCTACTCGCGCCGCGCCCTCGACAACCCGGAATACATCTACGGGGCCGTGGTGCGCCTGCTGGCGAAGATCCCCACGATGGTGGCGGCCTTCCAGCTGATCCGGAAGGGACAGGATCCGATCCAGCCCCGCGACGACCTGCCCTATGCCGCCAACTTCCTCTACATGCTCACCGAGCGGGAGCCGGATCCCCTGGCCGCCCGCATCTTCGATGCCTGCCTGATCCTGCACGCCGAGCACAGCCTCAACGCCAGCACCTTCAGCGCCCGCGTCACCGCCAGCACCCTCACCGATCCCTACGCGGTGGTGGCCTCGGCGGTGGGCACCCTGGCCGGTCCGTTGCACGGCGGGGCCAACGAGGATGTGCTGGCCATGCTGGAGACGATCGGCAGCGAGGACCAGGTGGAGCCCTGGCTCGATCGGGCCATCGCCGAGAAGCAGAAGATCATGGGCTTCGGCCACCGGGAGTACAAGGTCAAGGACCCCCGGGCGGTGATTCTTCAGGGGCTCGCGGAGCAGCTCTTCGACCGCTTCGGCCACGACCCGATGTACGACCTGGCCCGCCGGCTCGAGGAGGCCGCGGCCCAGCGCCTGGGGCCCAAGGGCATCTATCCCAACGTCGACTTCTACTCCGGGCTCGTGTACCGCAAGCTGGGCATCCCCCGCGACCTGTTCACGCCGATCTTTGCGATCGCCCGCACCGCTGGCTGGCTGGCCCACTGGAAGGAGCAGCTGGGCGCCAACCGGATCTTCCGGCCCTCCCAGCTGTACACCGGTTCAGCTCCCCGTGAGTGGCTGTCCCTGCAGGACCGCTAAGTTGCCCCCATCTGCGCTGCCGTCATGCTGAGCACCACGGCTCCGGGAACCACCCCCGGCCTGGATGCAGCCGCGGGCCTGGACCTCCAGGCCTCCTTTGAAACAGCCCTGCAGGGGCTGGGGCTGAGCGCTGGTGCCGCCCACCTGCTCTGGTTGCCCCTGCCGATGGTGCTGGTGCTGGTTGCCGCCGTGGTGGGCGTGCTGGTGAACGTGTGGCTGGAGCGCAAGATCTCCGCCGCCGTGCAGCAGCGCATCGGTCCGGAATACGCCGGCGCCCTGGGGGTGCTCCAGCCGATCGCCGACGGCATGAAGCTGGTGTTCAAGGAAGACATCATCCCGGCCCGAGCCGATGGCCTGCTGTTCACCCTCGGCCCGGTGCTGGTGCTGATCCCGGTGATCCTCAGCTGGCTGGTGGTGCCCTTCGGCCAGCACCTGCTGATCAGCAACGTGGGGGTGGGGATCTTCCTGTGGATCTCCCTCAGCAGCATCCAGCCCATCGGCCTGCTGATGAGCGGCTACGCCTCCAACAACAAGTATTCGCTGCTGGGTGGCCTGAGGGCGGCGGCCCAGTCGATCAGCTACGAGATCCCCCTGGCCCTGGCGGTGCTGGCGGTGGTGATGATGAGCAACTCCCTCAGCACCGTCGACATCGTCGACCAGCAGACCGGCGCCGGCATCCTCAGCTGGAACATCTGGCGCCAGCCGGTGGGCTTCGTGATCTTCTGGATCTGCGCCCTGGCCGAGTGCGAGCGCCTGCCCTTCGACCTTCCCGAAGCGGAAGAGGAGCTGGTCGCCGGCTACCAGACCGAGTACTCCGGCATGAAGTTCGCCCTCTTCTACCTGGGCAGCTACATCAACCTGGTGCTCTCGGCCCTGCTGGTGTCGGTGCTGTATCTGGGCGGCTGGGGTTTCCCCCTGCCGGTGGAATGGCTGGCCGGTTGGCTGGGTCAGCCCGTCGATGCGCCGGTGGTCCAGGTGATCACCGCCTCGGTGGGCATCGTGATGACCGTGCTCAAGGCCTACCTGCTGGTGTTCCTGGCGATCCTGCTGCGCTGGACCACGCCGCGGGTGCGGATTGATCAGCTGCTCGACCTGGGCTGGAAGTTCCTGCTGCCCATCGCCCTGGTGAATTTGCTGGTGACCGCCGGTCTCAAGCTGGCCTTCCCCGCCTTCTTCGGCGGTTGATTCCCCAGCTGCCGCGCCGGCCGGGCCATCATGGTGCCGGCCATCCCCGGTCTGCTTCGCTCCTGGTTCCTCGCCCCCTGCTTCCTGGCTGATGTTCGGGTTCCTCAAGAAAGTCGGCGACTACACCCGTGATGCGGTGGGTGCAGCCAACTACATGACCCAGGGTCTGGCGGTGACCTTCGACCACCTGCGCCGCCGGCCGGTCACGGTGCAGTACCCCTACGAGAAGCTGATCCCCTCGGAGCGCTACCGCGGCCGCATCCACTACGAGTTCGACAAGTGCATCGCCTGCGAGGTGTGCGTGCGCGTGTGCCCGATCAACCTGCCGGTGGTGGATTGGGTGATGAACAAGGCCACCAAGAAAAAGGAGCTGCGCAACTACTCGATTGACTTCGGGGTGTGCATCTTCTGTGGCAACTGCGTGGAGTACTGCCCCACCAACTGCCTGTCGATGACCGAGGAATACGAGCTGGCGGCCTTCGATCGTCACAGCCTCAACTACGACAACATCGCCCTCGGCCGTTTGCCCACCAGCGTCACCAGCGATCCAGCCGTGTTTGCCCTGCGGGAACTGGCCTACCTGCCCAAGGGCGAGATGGATCCCCATGGGGTGCCCGATACCGCCCCCCGGGTGGGCAGACTGCCCGAGCAGGTGCTCGAGACCCTGCCCAAGACCGAGCCCGCAGCGGCCGCTGCCACCTCCAAGGAGAAGGCCTGATGACGATCGCCACCACCACCCAGCTGATCTGCTTCGCGGTGCTCGCCTCCACCGTCGTGCTGGGGGCCCTCGGAGTGGTGCTGCTGCCCAACATCGTCTACTCCGCCTTCCTGCTCGGCGGGGTCTTCCTCTCGGTGGCCGGTCTCTACCTGCTGCTGAATGCCAGCTTTGTCGCCGCTGCCCAGGTGCTGGTGTACGTCGGGGCGGTGAACGTGCTGATCCTGTTCGCGATCATGCTCGTGAACAAGCGCGAAGATCTCTCCGCCATTCCCGGCCTGGCGGTGCGCCGCCTGCTTTCAGGCCTGGTGTGCGGCGGCCTGTTCGCCCTGCTGCTCCGGGTGGCCCTCACAACTCCCTGGGCCCTGCCCGGCCCCTTGCCCGTGGGGGAGGAAGCCACCATTCGCATCGGCGAACACCTGTTCTCCGACTACCTGCTCCCCTTCGAACTGGCCTCCGTTCTGCTGCTGATGGCGATGATCGGTGCCATCGTGCTCGCGCGCCGCGATGTGTTCAGCCGCGACATCGCCACCGGGGAGGAGGTCGATCAGGCCCTGATCGAGAAGGCCCGCACCCCGCTTCTGCTCGACAAGAGCGCCTCCTGAGCCCAGCCCCACCGCCCCAGACCTTCCCCCGTCGAATTCCAGTCCGATGGATTCCACCCCGATCGACGTCACCAGCCTGTCCCTCGCCGATGGCGTGCCCCTGCAGGCCTATCTGGTGGTGGCGGCACTGCTGTTCTGCACCGGTGTGTGGGGCCTGATCAACAGCCGCAATGCCGTGCGGGTGCTGATGAGCATCGAGCTGATGCTCAATGCCGTGAACATCAACCTGATGGCCTTCTCCAGCTACCTGGATGGCCAGCTGATCAGGGGCCAGGTCTTCGCCATCTTCGTGATCACCGTGGCGGCCGCTGAGGCGGCGGTCGGTCTGGCCATTCTTCTGTCCCTTTACCGCAACCGGGAGACGGTCGATATGGAGCGCTTCAACCTGCTGCGCTGGTAGCCCTTGCCATGCGCCTGGAGCGGGTCTGGCTGATTGCACGCGCCGGCAGTCAGGCCGCCCAGCGCCAGGTCCGCCGCTGTGCCGCTGACCTGCGCGGCCAGGGGGTGGCCGTGGTCACCGCCAGCAGCGGCCTGGCCCGTGATCCCTATCCGGGCCTGTTGGCCAGTGAGGCCCAGCTTCCCGATCTCGCCCTGGTGCTGGGCGGCGATGGCACCGTGCTGGGAGCAGCCCGCCACCTGGGTCCCCTCGGGGTGCCGATTCTCTGTTTCAACGTGGGCGGCCATCTGGGCTTTCTCACCCATGACCGCCGTCTGTTGCGGCTGGCTGGCGACACCGCCGCGGCATCGGCAGAGTCCGACGCCCTCGACCTCTGGCAGCGTCTGCGCGATGACCGCTTCGCCCTGGAGCGCCGGATGATGCTTGAAGCCCACATCGACCGGGGGGATGGGGTCGGCGGCGGCGGTACGGAGGCCCCCCACCTGGCCCTCAATGACTTCTACTTCCGCCCCGGCCTTGATGAGCTCTCCTCCACCTGCGTGCTGGAGCTGGAGATCGATGGCGAAGTGGTTGATCAGTACCGCGGCGATGGCCTGATCATCGCCACCCCCACGGGCTCCACCGGCTACGCGATGGCGGCCGGGGGGCCGATCCTGCATCCAGGGTTGGAGGGGATCGTGGTGAATCCGATCTGTCCGATGAGCCTCTCCAGCCGGGCGGTGGTGGTGCCGCCCCGGGCCCGGCTGTGCGTGTGGCCGCTTGGGGAATCGAGCCGTCGGGTGCGGCTCTGGCAGGACGGCGTTCAGGCCACCAGCCTGGAACCCGGCGATCGGGCGGTGGTGCAGCGAAGCCGCCACGGGGCCCTGATGGTGCTCCTGGAGCAGAGTCCCTCCTATTACCGCACCCTCACCCACAAGCTCCACTGGGCGGGCAGTCTGGTGGCGGCGGAGCCATCCCACAATTAAGGAGCGACGCCGAAGCCTGTGGGACTGGAGATTGAGCGGCGGTTCCTCGTGGGTGGCCCCCAATGGCGCGAGCAGGTGCGTTGGAGCCGCCAGTTGCAGCAGGGCTACCTCAGCCGCCAGGCCGATGGCTTCACCCTGCGGGTGCGCACCAGTCGCCCGATCACTTCGGGGGACTGCGCAGCCGCAGCAGCCCAGGCCTGGCTCACCCTCAAGGCCCCGGCTCCGGCCTTCCAGGGGGTGCCGGAGGGTCTTGTGCGTCAGGAGTTCGAGTACCCCATCCCCCTTGCGGATGCCGAAGCTCTGCTGGCACTCACCGCGCTGCAGCTGAGCAAGATCCGCCATGGCCTGGCTCTACCCGGTGGCGACTGGGTGGTGGATGTGTTTGCCGGCTCCAATGCGCCCCTGGTGGTGGCCGAAGTGGAACTCACCAGTGCTGATCAGGCCCTGACGGTGCCTGCCTGGTGCGCCCAGGAACTCACGGGCCAGCACGCATTCAGCAATGCGGCCCTGGCCGGCTGCCCCTTCAGCACCTGGTCGCCGGAGCAGCGGGATCCACTGCTGGAGGTGCTGCAGGCCTGGGCCTAAAGTCAAATCCGAAGACTTTCTGCAGATCCGCTCTGCCCAGCTGCTGTGACCGGCCTCTATGACGATCAGGGCGTGCTCCGTTTTGCCGGGCGGGACAGCGATGACTGCCTGGCCTATGCCGAACTCTTCGGCCTGGATCGCTCCGGTTACAGCCTGGAATCCCTGGCCCTGATCAATCTGGCCGGTCGCTGCGCGGTGCGTCCAGAGAGCAGCAATTGAAGCCGTCCCGGCAGATCTTGCCGTGATCCATGGCCCAGTTGAGCAGCGCGACCCGATTCTTGGCGCCGGTCTTGGTGAAGATGTTGCTCACGTGGTTGTCCACGGTGCGCTTGCTGATCGTGAGCGTCGCGGCGATTTCCTGGTTGGTGAGGCCCTCGGCCACCAGACCGATGATTTCCAGCTCCCGCTCGGAGAGGTCCCGCTCGCGGGCCGGCTGGCTTCGGGGAAGCGGATCCTGCTGGTTCATGCCTGCTCAGGTCTCCCCTGATCCGGCACTTTAGGCAGGCTGGAGCCCCATGCATGATGGGGCGGCGCAGGAGGGATGGCTTGCTGCTTCAACAGGCTCTGGCCAGCGGTCGAACGGCCATCACCGCGGAGGTGACGCCACCCCGGGGGGGCAATCCGGCCCGCACCCTGGAGGCGGCCCGCAGCCTGAGGGGCTGGGTGCATGCGATCAACGTCACCGACGGCAGCCGGGCCGTGATGCGGATGAGCAGCGTGGCGATGTGCCGCCTGCTGCGCGATGAGGGGCTGGAGCCGGTGCTGCAGCTTGCCTGCCGCGACCGCAATCGCATTGCCCTCCAGGCCGATTTGCTGGGCGCCCATGCCCTCGGCCTGCGCAACCTGTTGTGCCTCACCGGCGACCCCGTGCGGGCGGGTGACCAGCCCGATGCCCGCCCGGTGAACGAGCTGGAGTCGGTGCGCCTGCTGCAGCTCGTGCAGGCCCTCAATGCCGGCCGCGATCCCGTGGCCGGCGAGCTGGCCGATGGCGGCACGGCCTTCTTTGCCGGGGCAGCCGCCGATCCCCAGTCACCCAGCTGGAGTGGCCTGAAGGCGCGGGTGCGGCGCAAGCAGGCGGCCGGCGCCCGCTTTCTGCAGACCCAGATGGTGAGCGACGCCGATGCCCTGCGCCGGTTCGTGGAGGAGATTGCCGCGCCCCTTGGCCTGCCGGTGCTGGCGGGGGTGTTTTTGCTCAAATCCGCCCGCAATGCCGCCTTCATCAACCGGGTGGTGCCGGGGGCCAACATTCCCCAGAGCCTGATCGATCGTCTGGCCGCCGCTGAGGATCCGGCGGCCGAGGGGGTGGCGATCGCCGCCGAGCAGGCGGCCTGCTATGCCGGCATTGCCCAGGGCGTGCACCTGATGGCGATCAAGGCGGAAGAGCGGATCCCCCTGATCCTGGAGCGGGCTGGCCTGCAGGCCGCCGCCCTCAGCCCGGTTGGCTGAGGGCCAGATCGCTGCCGAGCAGCTCGGCCAGGGCCTTTTGCTGGGGTGAGGGCTCCACCACGTCCTGGCGGCGGGCATCGGTGATCAGCCAGTCGAGTGCCGCTTCCTGCAGGTCGAAATGGTCGCCGTTGCGGTCGACGCAGTAGCGGCCGAACACCAGCTTCTCCACCAGGCGCACGCCGGGGCCAATGCGCGAATAGTCGAAGATGATCGAGTTGTCGATCGTGGCGTTCTCGCAGATGTGACAGCTCGGGCCGATCATGGCCGGTCCGATGATCCTGGCGCCATCCTCAATGCGGGTCATCCCGCCCACATACACGGGGCCCTGCACCTTGATGCGATCCCAGTTGGCGGCCACGTTCAGGCCCGTGTAGATGCCAGGGTGCACTTGCTTGCCCGGAATCTGCACCTGGCGCACCTGGCCCTGCAGCACGCTGCGGATGGCCTGCCAGTAGTCGGGAACCTTGCCGATGTCGACCCACTCGAATTCCATCGGCAGGGCGTAGAACGGCGCCCCGGCAGCGACCAGCTTCGGGAAGAGATCGGAGCCGATGTCGAAGGGAACTCCGGCCGGCACATAGTCGAGCACCTCGGGCTCGAAGATGTAGATGCCCGTGTTGATCATGTCGCTGGCCGCTTCCTCCACGGCCGGCTTCTCCTGGAAGGAGCGCACCCGTCCATCGGCGTCGGTCACCACCACGCCGTAGCTGCTCACCTGGTCTTTCGGCACCCGTTTGGTGATCAGGCTGGCCAGGGCCCCCTTCTCGCGGTGGCGGCGCACCGCTTCGGTGAGATCCAGATCGATCAGCGCATCGCCGCACAACACCACAAACGTGTCGTCGAAGAAGGGTTGAAAACTCTGGATCTTCTTCAGGCCCCCGGCTGATCCCAGCGCATCCCCGATCAGCTCGCCGTCCTCAATCCGGCCCTCGAAGCTGTAGGCGATCTCCACGCCGAAGCGCTGGCCGTCGCGGAAATAGTTCTCGATCTCCTCCGCAAGGTGGGAGACATTCACCATGATTTCCGTGAAGCCGTGCTCCCGCAGCAGTTCCAGCAGAAACTCCATCACGGGCTTCTGCAGGATGGGGATCATCGGCTTGGGAATGGTGTGCGTGATCGGCCGCACCCGGGTGCCCTTGCCGGCCGCCAGGATCATCGCCTTCATCGGCGTTTGCTCACATCGGTCGGATGGCTCAGCCTAGGCGGCCCCTCAGGCGGCCAGCTGTTGCACAGCCGGCAGATCAGCTGACCCTGCCGGTGCTATGGGCTGAACCCGCTCGTGCTCGCTGCTCTCCTCGAGGCGGCGCAGCGCCAGGGGGCCGAACAGGCCGTTTTCCTGCACCAGCTCGAGCCGGCCCTGATGGCAGAGAAAGAGCAGGGCCCAGAACACCCCCACCCGATCGCTGTCGAGGGCCTCTTCCCCTTCCCCTGCGCGCACGGCCGCATCCCAGGCCTCCACCAGGGCATCAAAGGCCACCCAGTCGGCAGCGGCGGGCCAGTCGCGCAGAAAGCGGCTCAGGGCAGCGGTGGTCTCCGGCAGCTTCTCCCTGTGGGCCAGGTTGGCCACCTGCTCGATGGCGGCCCGATCGCTCAGGCGGCGGGGACGCGAGCGCCGCCGGCCCTGCTGCTCATCCTGTTCCAGCCGTTCGGCGATGTCCTCGAGCTGACGGATCAGCTCCCCCAGGGTCACCGGTCGCTGCAGGGGGGGTGGCGCCACAGGCCTTCGCCAGAGATGGCGTTCGGGTCGCCTTGGCAGGGCAAGGGCCGCGTCCTGCGCCCAGGCCTCATCGAAGCCAGAGCCGTCATCGACGTCGTCATCCGCCAGGGGCTCCGCCGGCAGCGTGCTGGCCTCCAGTACCTCCGCTTTCAGGCTCACCAGCACGGAGGCGGCCAGAAAAGCCTCGCTGGCCTCCGCCAGATCCTGCTCGTAGCTGCCCCCAACGGCCGCCGCCAGGCGTGGCACGGTGATCCGCTGGTGGAGTTGGTCGAGAAAGCCATCCACCACGGCGATGACGTCCACATCCCAGGGGTCCAGATCACCCCGTTCGGCCGCGTCCTGCAGCATGCGAATGGCGAGCCGGGCGCCTCCTTCGGTCAAGGCCTGGTTGAGGTGGGAAGGTGGGCGTGGCGCGGAGCGGACCCCGGACCGGCTTCAACCTACCGGCGGGGATCCCGTCTGGCCAGCGGCCGGCAGCAGGCCGAGCTGGGCATCCACCGTGGCCCGGTAGCGCTGCAGATCGTTCTCCAGCTCCTGGATGCGCACCTGCTGGGCCTCCAGCTCATTCTGGTTCTGGATGGCCTCCACCTTCTTCACCACGCCGCTCCACACGGCAAACACCCAGGCCGCGGTGGCCCCCACACCCCCCACCAGCAGCAGCAGGGCGGCCAGGGGCATGGTGGCCTTCAGCCCGGGCAGAAAGTGCACGGTGGTCGCCGCGGTGTTCTCCAGGGTGAACATCACCATGGCCAGGCCGAAGCTGAAGATCAGCAGGAAATTGACCTGTCTCATCGGTCAGGACCGGAACCGGTGGAGGTGGTGCTGAGCGTAGGCCGCTCTGCTCAACCCGGCACGGCCGGGGCCTGCAGGTTGGCCTGACGGATCAGGCTGCCGGAGGGCACGCTCACCACCCGGGTCATGGCGCTGGTTTCGCGCTGCACTAGGGCCTCGATGGAGGCCCGGTAGGTGTCGGTCATCAGCCGCGGGTAGAGGCCGATGCCGATAATGGGCACCAGCAGGCAGCTGATCACGTAGATCTCGCGCGGTTCGGCATCCACCAGATGGGTGTGGGAGGCCAGCTCGCGGTTCTCCTTGCCGAAGAAGATCTCGCGCAGCATGGAGAGCAGGTAGATCGGGGTGAGGATCACGCCCACCGCCGCCAGGATTGCCATCACCACCCGGAAGCTGAGGGTGTAGGCCTCACTGGTGGCGAAACCCACGAACACCATCAGTTCACTGACGAAGCCGCTCATCCCAGGAAGGGCCAGCGACGCCAGGGAGCAGATGGTCCAGAGGGCGAACATCTTGCGCATCTTCTGGCCCACCCCTCCCATCTCGTCGAGCTGCAGGGTGTGGGTGCGGTCATAGGTGGCGCCCACCAGGAAGAAGAGGCTGGCACCGATCAGGCCGTGGCTGATCATCTGCAGCATGGCGCCACTGGTGCCCAGGGCACTGAAGCTGCCGATGCCGATCAGCACAAAGCCCATGTGGCTGATCGAGCTGTAGGCGATCTTGCGCTTCAGGTTGCGCTGGGCGAAGGACGTGAGGGCGGCGTAGATGATGTTCACCACCCCGAGCACCACCAGCAGCGGCGCGAACTGGGCATGGCCTTCGGGCAGCAGCTGCACGTTGAAGCGCAGGAGGGCATAGCCGCCCATCTTGAGCAGGATGCCCGCCAGAAGCATGTGCACCGGCGCTGTGGCTTCGCCGTGGGCATCGGGCAGCCAGGTGTGCAGGGGCACGATCGGCAGCTTCACCCCGAAGGCGATCAACAATCCCGCATAACAGAGGATCTGAAACTTCAGGGGGAAGTCCTTGGCCATCAAGGCCGCGTATTCAAAGCTCGTGTTGCCGCCGTAGAAGGCCATGGCCAGGCCCACGATCAGGATGAACAGGGAGCTGCCCGCGGTGTAAAGGATGAACTTGGTGGCGGCGTACTGGCGCTTCTTCCCCCCCCAGATGGCCAGCAGGAGGTAAACCGGGATCAGCTCCAGCTCCCAGGCCAGGAAGAAGAGCAGCATGTCCTGCACGGCGAACACGGCGATCTGGCCGCCATCCATCGCCAGCAGCAGGAAGTAGAAGAGTCGTGGCTTGAAGCTCACAGGCCAGGCCGCCAGGGCCGCCAGGGCCGTGATGAAGCTGGTGAGCAGGATCAGCGGCATCGAGAGGCCGTCGGCCCCCACCGACCAGGCCAGCCCCAGGCTGGGCAGCCACTCCACACGCTCCACCAGTTGCAACCCCTCCACCGCGGGGTCGTAGCCGTTCAGATAGCCGCCGACGGTGAGCAGGAAGGTGGTGAGCGCGACCCCCAGAGCGAACCAGCGCACCTGGCGGCCGTCGCCCTTGTCGGGGACGAACGGAATCAGCAGCGCGGCCCCGATCGGGAACAGGATCGAGGCGCTCAGCCAGGGAAAGACCACGAATGCAAGTCGTCCGTTGGCTGGAGTGTAGAAATACCTTTCGGGCCGCCCCAGGCCTGGTGGTCGGAGGCACACAGTCCGTAGCGGCTCGAGCCATTCCGGCTCCTCGTGAGCTTCCGGCGTCCCTCAGGCCAGCTCGCGCCTTTGAACCTGCGCCCCTCAGCCCAGGGAGCCGAACAGCACCACCAGGGCGATCACGCCGCCGAACACGATCAGGGCATAGAACTGGGCCCGGCCGGTCTCGAAGTACTTGAGCCCCTCGCCGCTGCCCAGGGTCATCAGGCCGGTGAGGTTGACCACCCCATCCACCACCTTGGAATCCACCTCGAGCACCGAGCGGGCCAGTTTGCGGCTGCCCTGCACGAAGAGCTTGTCGTTGATGGCATCGAGGTACCACTTGTTGGCCAGGAAGGCATTCACCGCCGGGAAGCGGTTGGCGAACAGGGCGGCCATGTCCAGCTTGCGCAGGGCATAGGCCAGCACGGCCACCGTGATGCCGGCCACGGAGATTGCCACCGAGGCACCCGCCAGCGGCAGGAACTCGCCCCAGCTGAAGTGCTCGGCCATCTCGGCGCCCTCGTGGGGATCGAGCAGGAAGGCGAAGCGGCTGTTCCAGGGGGTGCCGAGCAGGCCGATCAGCACCGACGGCACCGCCAGCACCGCCAGGGGCATCGCCATCTGCCAGCCCGATTCGTGCGGGTGCTCGGCGTGGTGGCCGTGATCGTGGTCCTCGTCGTGGTCGTTGCCCTTGCCGGCAGCCGCCAGCAGCGCTGCCTGAACGGCGGTGTCGTTGGCCCGGAACTCGCCCTCAAAGGTGAGGAAGTAGAGGCGGAACATGTAGAAGGCCGTCATCCCGGCGGTGATGAAACCCATCGCCCACAGCAGGGGCAAGCTGTTGAAGGCCTGGCCGAGGATCTCGTCTTTGCTCCAGAAGCCGGCCAGGGGCGGGATGCCGGCGATCGCCACGCAGCCGATGAAGAAGGTGGCGGAGGTGATCGGCATGTAGCGGCGCAGGCCTCCCATCAGGCGCATGTCCTGGGCGAGCACCGGTTCGTGGCCCACCACCTCTTCCATGGCGTGGATCACCGAGCCGGAGCCCAGGAAGAGCATGGCCTTGAAGAAGGCGTGGGTCACCAGGTGGAACATGCCGGCCACCGGGGCGCCGCAGCCCATGGCCAGCATCATGTAGCCGAGCTGGCTCACGGTGCTGTAGGCCAGACCCTTCTTGAGATCCTGCTGGGTGAGGGCGATGGTGGCCCCCAGGAACAGGGTGATCGTGCCGATCACGGCGATCGTGATCTGCACGGCGGCGAAGGGCTCGTACACCGGCTGCAGCCGGGCCACCAGGAACACACCGGCGGCCACCATCGTGGCTGCGTGAATCAGGGCCGAGATCGGCGTGGGGCCCTCCATCGCATCGGGCAGCCACACGTGCAGCGGGAACTGGGCCGACTTGGCCATCGGGCCCATGAACACCAGCAGGCAGAGGATCACGGCAACGCCACTGCTGAGGCTGCCGCCGGCCACGGCGTCCTGCAGGCCGGCGCCGATCTCCTCGAAGCCGAAGCTGCCGGTGGCCCAGAACAGGCCGAGGATGCCCAGCAGCAGGCCGAAATCCCCCACGCGGTTGGTCACGAAGGCCTTCTGGGCGGCATTGGCGGCGCCATCGCGGTCGTACCAGAACCCCACCAGCAGGTAGGAGCACATGCCCACCAGCTCCCAGAAGACGTAGATCTCGAGGAGGTTGGGACTGATCACCAGGCCCAGCATCGAGCTGCTGAACAGGGCCAGGTAGGTGAAGAAGCGCACATAGCCCTTGTCATGGGCCATGTAGCCATCGGAATAGACCATCACCAGCACGGCGATGGTGGTGACCAGGCTGAGCATCACTGCCGCCAGGGCATCCACGCGGAAGCCCATCTGCAGATTGAACGTGCCGGCGCTGGCCCAGTTGAACAGCACTTCCGTGGGACCTGCTCCCGCCAGCTGCTGGGCGAGGATCGCGTAGCTGAGCACCGCTGCGGCGCCTACACAGCTGATCAGCAGCCAGGCGACCGGTTTGCGCAGCCGGTTGATCGTGCGGTTGAAGCTGATCAGCCCCAGGCCCACCAGGCAGGCTCCAGCCAGAGGCAACACCGGGATCAACCAGGCAAGTTCGGCGGCTGAGGGCATCCGGCTGGGCTCCCGGGGGGCTGGCTGCATCCGAGTGTAGGCAGGACGCCTGGGGATCTCAGCCCAGCCAGTGGGCCAGCCCTGTGCGGCTGAAGCTCACCGCCCCCAGGCCGATGTAGCGGTGGGCCCACCAGAAGACGCCCACGGCGATGGCGATGCCGAGCTGGGCTGGCCGCAGAAACTCCGCCAGCACCAGCCGCTGGCGCCCATCGAGCACCGCCCGGAAGGGGATCACCGAGGTGCTGGCCTTCAGCTCCGCGAAGGCGGGTCCGAAGCGGTTGGCCAGGCGCCGGTCGCCGTTCCACACGGCAAACAGATGGTGGGCGATCAGGCCGGCGCAGGTGGCCACCATGAAGCTGCTGCCGATCCAGAGCAGATGGGTGGCGCACCAGAGGATCTGCCCCACGGCCTGGGGGTGGCGGCTGATGCGGATGATGCCCGTGGCGTAGAGCCGCACCTGGGGCTTGAGCACGGCCGGGATTTCCAGCAGGTTGTAGGTGGCCGGATAGAGAAACAGAAAACTGATCGCCGTTCCACCCCACACCAGCGGCACGATCCAGGGCTGGTCCTGCAGGTCCCAGAGCCGCACCCCGTCGTAGCGGTGCGCCAGGAAATAGCCGATCACCACCACCGCAGAAGGGATGCTCACGGCCGCGAACAGCAGCCGCCAGGCCCGCTCGCCGATGCGCGCCACCCCCCACATCCGCAGTGAGGCGCCGCCGCTGTGGAGCACGGCGAAGGCCAGCAGCAGGCCGAGCATCACCCAGCTGCTGTGGTGCAGGCCGGCGGCCGGGGGGGGACCGGGGATCAAGGGCAGGGTGGGGAGTTGTGAAGGGGCCGATTCTGGCGACCCGCCAACCCGCCTAGAGTTTTGCTTCGCTGGCAGTGCTGGGCTGCAGGCCCCGGGTCGACCTATGGCAGATCTGCCCTTCACCCTCGACCAGCTGCGCATCCTGCGCGCCATCGCCACTGAGGGCAGCTTCAAGAAGGCCGCCGACAGCCTTTACGTCACCCAGCCGGCCGTCAGCCTCCAGATTCAGAACCTGGAGAAGCAGCTGAGCGTGTCGCTGTTCGACCGGGGCGGACGAAAGGCCCAGCTCACCGAGGCCGGCCACCTGCTGCTCAGCTACTGCGATCGGATCCTCAGCCAGTGCCAGGAGGCCTGTCGGGCCCTGGAGGATCTCCACAATCTGCGCGGGGGCTCGCTGATCGTCGGCGCCAGCCAGACCACCGGCACGTACCTGATGCCGCGGATGATCGGCCTCTTCCGTCAGAAGTACCCGGATGTGGCGGTGCAGCTTCAGGTGCACAGCACCCGGCGCACCGGCTGGAGCGTGGCCAATGGCCAGGTCGACCTGGCGATCATCGGCGGCGAGCTGCCCGCCGATCTCAACGATCTGCTCCAGGTGGTGCCCTACGCCAGTGATGAGCTGGCCCTGGTGCTGCCGGTCAAGCACCCCCTGGCGCGCCTGCCTGAACTCACCAAGGACGATCTCTACCGCCTGGGTTTCGTCTGCCTGGATGCCCAGTCGACCACCCGCAAGATGGTCGACCAGCTGCTGGCCCGCTCCGGGCTGGATGTGTCGCGGTTGAAGATCGAGATGGAGCTCAACTCCTTCGAGGCGATCAAGAACGCCGTGCAGAGCGGTCTCGGCGCGGCCTTCCTCCCGGTGGTCTCGATCGAGCGGGAGCTGGCGGCGGGCACCCTGCATCGCCCCCAGGTGGCCGACCTGCTGGTGCGCCGCCAGCTCAAGCTGATCACCCACCCGGCCCGCTATTGCTCCAGGGCCGCCGATGCCTTCCGGCGGGAGGTGCTGCCGGTGTTCGCCAGCGCCGACAGCCCCCTGCGTCGCCCTCTGCAGCAGAGCCAGGCCAGCGTGGAGGCCACGCCGGCCTGAGGGGAGGCGGCAGCGGCCAGGCTCAGAACTGATCCGCTTCCGGCGTCACCCCTACGGTGTCATCGGCGATCCCCTTGGTCACGAACTGGTTCTCGCGCACGTCGGTCTGGTACACGCAGCGCACGATCGGCTTGTCCTTCACCGAGCCGACGTAGGCAAAGGTGTTCATCCGCTGCTTGCACTGCCGCATCTGCTCGGCGGTCACGGCCCCCTCCTTCTGCAGCACGCTCCAGTTCTCGCGCCGGATCACGCAGCCGGGCCGCAGGATCGGCTGGGTCACGAAGCTGGAGCTGGGGTTCATGGTCGTGTAGATCTCCACGTCCATCACGAAGGCACTGGCCCCCCACTGCCGGCAGAACTCGGGGTCGGGGACCGCCATGTCCAGCTGCTGGGAGCTGGCGATGTTGCCCTGGTTGCCCTGGGTGGTGCTGGAGATGCCGGTGCCGATGCCGATGCCCACCACAAGCACGCCGGCCAGCACCGCCAGGGTGCCGATGTTGAAGGGCACCGGTCCGCCTCCCTGGCCGCCGGGCCCACCACCAGGGCCGCCATTCCCGCCGCCACTGCGGCCGCGGGGTGAGCGGTCGGCCTCTCCCCCGTAGCGCTCGTCGGCGTAGGGATCCCGGCCGTAGCGCTCGCTGCGGTAGCGGTCAGCCGCTCCCGAGGAGCGGCGTGAATCCCGGTCGTAGCGGTTGCTGGAGCGAGTCAAAGCGTTTCCGGCGTGCGGGGCAGGCCCATGGAGTAATTGAGCACCCGGCAATCCGGGTTGTAGCGGAGCTCGCCGGCCTGCAGCAGCTGGCGGATCAGTCCCTCCAGTTCCGAGCCGATCCGCCTCAGGTTGTAGTCATTGAGGTCGGCGCCGGCGTGGGCCGCCACCAGCTCCCGGAAGTGCTGCTGCACCTTCTCGAGCACGGTCTGATCCCAGAGGAATTCGTTGTCGGGATCCACGTCCAGGGTGAGCTGGGCGGGGTCGGGCACCAGGTTGCCCTGCTCCACCCGGGCGGTGAACAGGCGCACGTGCCGGGTGGTGGCCTTCAGCAGGGTCGTGGCGGAGCTGGAGTCGGCCATGGGGGTCGGGGCGCGGCGGGTGGCCCTGGAGGCGGGCCGGTTCGTGGAGCGACTCTAGGCAGGGCATCCGCCGCGGCTGCAGGACCGACCGCCGTAAGGTTGCTGCTGGTTTCCTTCCTTGAGATGCGCGTCGCCATTGCCGGTGCTGGCCTGGCAGGTCTCTCCTGTGCCAAGTACCTCTGCGACGCCGGCCACACCCCGATCGTGGTCGAAGCCCGCGACGTTCTGGGTGGCAAGGTGGCTGCCTGGCAGGACGAGGACGGCGACTGGTACGAGACCGGCCTGCACATTTTCTTCGGCGCCTACCGCAACATGCGCCAGCTGTTTGCGGAGCTCAACATCGAAGACCGGCTCCAGTGGAAGAGCCATTCGATGATCTTCAACCAGAAGGAGACGCCCGGCACCTACAGCCGCTTCGACTTCCCCGATATCCCTGCCCCTTTCAACGGTGTGGCGGCGATTCTGGGCAATAACGACATGCTCACCTGGCCGGAGAAGATTTCCTTCGGCCTGGGCCTGGTGCCTGCGATGCTGCGGGGACAGGCCTACGTGGAGGAGTGCGACAAGTATTCCTGGAGTGAGTGGCTCAAGCTCCACAACATCCCCGACCGGGTGAATGACGAGGTGTTCATCGCCATGGCCAAGGCGTTGAACTTCATTGATCCCGATGAGATCTCCAGCACCGTGGTGCTCACCGCCCTCAACCGCTTTCTCCAGGAAAGCGACGGCTCGAAGATGGCGTTCCTCGACGGCAACCCGCCCGAGCGACTCTGCCAGCCGATCGTCGATTACGTCACGGCCCGTGGCGGTGAGGTGCACCTCGACTCCCCGCTCCGGGAGATCGAGCTGAATGCCGATGGCACCGTGAGTGGCTTCCGCATCGGTGGCATCAAGGGCAAGGAGGGTTACACCCTGCAGGCCGATGCCTACGTGAGCGCCATGCCGGTGGATCCCTTCAAGCTGCTGATTCCCGAAGCCTGGAAGTCGATACCCTACTTCCAGAAGCTCGATGGCCTCAACGGCGTGCCAGTGATCAACATCCACCTTTGGTTTGACCGCAAGCTCACTGAGATCGATCACCTGTTGTTCAGCCGCAGCCCGCTGCTGAGCGTGTACGCCGACATGAGCAACACCTGCAGGGAGTACGAAGATCCCGAGCGCTCGATGCTCGAACTGGTGTTCGCCCCCGCCAAGGACTGGATCGGGCGCCCGGATGAGGAGATCGTGGCGGCCACCATGGACGAGCTCAAGCGGCTGTTCCCCCAGCACTTCACCGGCGACAACCAGGCCCAGCTGCGCAAGTCGATCGTGGTGAAGACCCCGCTTTCGGTCTACAAGACCGTGCCCGGCTGCCAGCAGCTGCGCCCTGATCAGGCCTCGCCGATCGCCAATTTCTTCCTGGCCGGTTGCTACACCATGCAGCGCTACCTGGCCTCGATGGAGGGGGCGGTGCTCAGCGGCAAGCTCTGTGCCCAGGCGGTCTCCGGCTCGCGGGCAGGCGTCTCTGGCAATCTGGCGGCGGTTTGAGCAGCGCTGCGGTGCCGGTGCACAGTGCCTCGGGGATCCAGCCCCTGCCTTCCCTCGACGAGGCCTATGAGGCCTGTCGCCGGGAAACCGCGGAGTGGGCCAAGACCTTCTATCTCGGCACGTTGCTGATGCCGCCCGAGAAGCGGCGGGCCATCTGGGCCATCTACGTGTGGTGTCGCCGCACCGATGAGCTGATGGACAGCCCCGAGGCCCAGGCCCAGCCGCTGCCGGTGCTGGCGGAACGCCTGGACGCCTGGGAAGCCCGCACCCGCGGCCTGTTCGCCGGGGAGGTGGGGGATGGGCTCGACCTGGTGATGCACGACACGCTGCAGCGCTATCCCCAGCCCCTGCAGCCCTATCTCGACATGATCGAGGGCATGCGCATGGATCTCACCACCAGCCGCTATGCCACCTTTGCCGAGCTGGAGCTCTACTGCTATCGCGTGGCCGGCACGGTGGGCCTGATGACGCAGGAGGTGATGGGGCTGGATGCGGCCTACACCACCTCCCCCTGGAGCGGCCGGCCCGACACCCTGCCCGACACCACGGAGGCCGCCGTCGCCCTCGGAATCGCCAACCAGCTCACGAACATTCTCCGGGATGTGGGGGAGGACCGGGGCCGGGGACGCATCTATCTCCCCCTCGATGAGCTGGAGCGCTTCGGCTACTCCGAAGCGGAGCTGATGGCCGGGGTGGTCAACGACAACTGGCGGGCCCTGATGCGCTTCCAGCTGGAGCGCGCCCGGGACTGGTTCGCCCGCTCCGAGGCCGGTGTGCGCTGGCTGGCAGCGGATGCCCGCTGGCCGGTCTGGGCCTCCCTGCGGCTCTATCGGGGCATCCTCGACGTGATCGAGCAGCACGGCTACGACGTCTTCAATCACCGGGCCTATGTGCCGACGGCGGGCAAGCTCCTCGACCTTCCGTTTTCTTATCTGGCCGCCCAGGCCCGCTGAGGGCCGGCCTCAGGTCGGCATGGGGCCCAGGATCCAGCGCTGCAGGATCGGATTCACTTGGTCAGGGGCTTCATCGTGGGGGCAGTGGCCGATGCCCGGCAGCACGATCAGCTCCTCGATGCAGGCGTAGGCCTGGGCCCACCGCCGGGCTTCGCCTGGATCCTCCCAGGGATCGGCTTCGCCCCACAGCAGGCGCACGGGGATCGATGCGGCCTCAGCGGTTTCCCCTGCACCGGCGCCGCTGCTCAACGCGTCGAGGAGTGTGGGGGCGAGATGGTCGTCGAAGAGATTGATGAAGCCGCGAAAACTCTCCACCGCGCCGGGGTCGGTGGTGGGCTGGTGCAGCAGGGCCACCAGCTCGGCATCCACGTGGGCGCCGCTGGGGTAGGCCTGCAGCAACACCTGGCGGATCACCGCCGGCCGGGCCAGGGCCCGGAACAGCAGGGCCGTGAGCCAGCGTTGGCGCACCAACTGCTTCAGGGCCGGCCGGCCCAGCCGCGCCAGGGGCGGTTGCTCCGCCAGGCGCTTGTCATCGAGGGTGCGCTGGGCACAGTCGAGCAGGATCGCCTGCTGGGGTGGGTGTCCCTGCCGGCGCAGCCGCAGGCAGGCATTGAGACACACCATGGCGCCAATGGAGTTGCCCACCAGGTGCAGGCGCCGATCGCCCAGGCCATCGGTGGCCAGATCGGCCACCAGCTCGGCCCAGAGATCGAAGCCGTAGCGCACGCTTCCCGGGGTGAGGAGCTCATCCCGCAGGGCCGAGCGGGGCTTGTCGCTGGCCCCGAAGCCGAGCAGGTCGGGGGCGATCACCTCGCAGCTGGGCGCGAGGGCCGGCCAGGTGTGGCGCCAGTGGCCGTTGCAGGCCCCAAAGCCGTGCACGAGCACCACCCGATCAAGTGCGTCCGGGCTGCCGGCGCGCAGGCACTGGATCCCGTGCTGATGCCAGTGCCAGGTGTCCGTGGTGGGCGCTGGGAGGGTCAGACGCTGACTTTCTGGCTGTCGAGCAGTTGCTTCAGCTTGGCCAGTTCGCCGGCCCAGCGGGGATCGGGGGCTTCGCCGTCCACCTGGTCGGCGTGCACCACCTTGTTCACCACCTGGCGCAGGGGGGTGCCGCCGCCGGGGCCGCGACGATCGCCAGGAGCACTGCTGCGGCTGTCCTTGCGCTCGGAGATTTCGATGCGCAGGGCATTACCGCCGAACTCGCGGCCGTTCAGCTGGGCGATCACCGTCTCCGCCAGCTTCTGGTCATCGACATTGGCGAAGCCGAATCCGCGGCAGCTGCCGGTCTCGCGGTCATGGACCGCCTTGAAGCGCACACCCTCCCCCACGCCGGTGAACAGAGCCTCAAGCTCCTTGGCATCAAAAGACTGCGGCAGGTTGCCGACGTAGAGGCGAACGCTCATGGATGGAAAAGGGAAAAGGGAAATACTTCAGCTGGCGAGGACAAACCTCAAACTCACGCCTTCGCAACAAGCAGTTAACCACGGCGACAGCTCAGCCACTGCCGTGCGGCCTGCAGGGCCTCGTCGCGCTGGGCAGGGCCCTCCGCCGCGATCCGGCCAAAGGCCCGCTCCCGGGTGAGGTGCTGCAGCAGGGCACCGAGCTCCGGTCCGGCCGCCAGCCCCAGGGCTTGGCTGAGCACATGGCCATTGAGCGGCGCCCGGGGATGGAACAGGGGGTCCTCCTGGTCGCGCCAGCGCCGCAGGGCGCCCTGGGCCCCGGCCCGTGGCAGCCCCAGCAGCAGGGCCGGCAGGTCGGCCTCCAGGTCCCTGTGCAACTGCAGGCGGGGCTCCTCCGCCAGGGTCTCCAGGCCGCCGCTCCCCCCGGCCGCCAGGCGCTCCCACCAGCGCCGCAGGCCGCCGCAGCGCTGCTGCAGCCGTCTGCTGCCGCGCAGATGCTCCACCGCCGCCGGGGGAAGCAGCCGGGCCAGCCGGGCCAGGGGCAGGGCCCAGGCCGTTTCCGCAGGGCTCAGGTCCCGTTCTGCAGCGGCCCCGGGCGTGAGGCAGGCCAGGGTTGCCCCGGCCTGCGGATCAGCTCCCCAGGCCTGCAGCAGGGTCAGCGCCAGGGCCTGCTCCAGGCCCTGCTGGCCATCCGGGGCCGCCGCCAGGCGCTCCAGTTCGCTCAACACCCGCTCTCCGGCCACGGTCCCCAGGCGGGCGGCGTGACGCCCGATCCAGCCCAGGCTGGTCGCCTCCAGGGTCAGCTCCAGCTCCGCCGCCAGGCGGATGCCCCGCAGCAGGCGCAGGGGGTCATCGAGCAGGTTGCTCTCGCACACCGCCACCAGCTGGCGGCGCTCCAGGGCCTCCAGGCCCCCCGTGGGGTCGAGCAGGGATGCCCCGGGCGCCAGCGGCAAGGCGATGGCGTTGGCGCTGTAGTCCCGCCGCCAGAGGTCGCTGGCCAGGTCGCTCCCCTCGCGGCGGGCGAGATCCACGGTCCAGCCCTGCAGAACGAGCCTGGCCATGTCCCGTTCCGGATCGAGCACCACGCAGCTGCCGCCCCGTTGCCGGGCCAGGCGGCGGGCCAGGGCGATGGCCTCCCCTGGCACCACCAGGTCCAGGTCGGGCTGGGCGGCCAGACGTCCCAGCAGGGCATCGCGCACGGCTCCGCCCACCAGGGCCGTGCCCGGCGGCAGATCGCTGGGGCTGAGGGGCCAGCGATCCGGGGCGAGCCTCTCCCAAAGGCGAGCCTCCAGGGCCGCGCCCGCGTTTCCCCTCGTCAGAATGGGGTCCTGGCGCGGCCTGGCCGGGATGTGCATCTGTGTGGACTGCCGCTGGGTCGACTCCTGTCAGGCCTATCACGCGGTCGAGCGGCAGCACGGGGTGCCCCATCTCTGCGCCGCTCCCCAGTTCCAGCCTGAGCAGCCCCGCATTCACGTGCAGGTGCGGGACCTGCCGGCTGGCGGGGTGGGGGTGGAATGGGACGTGCGGGCCTGTGCGAGCTTCGTCGCTGATCCTGGACGCTGGCTGCGAATGCGGCCTGGCGAACCCCTCCCCGGCTGAAGCCAGGGAGGCCCCCTCCCCCCTTCCCTGCGATGCCTGAAGCCTCCGATGCCTGAAGCCCTCCTGGCCCTGCACAGTTCCGCGGCGGATCTGGGCGTCGGCCTGCGCTGGCTCGATGGATCCGCTCCGGATGTGCTGCACACCGCAGCTGCCGGCCGGGACCTGAGCAATCACCTGCTGACGAGCATCGAAGAGGTCTTCCCCGCCCGGCAGTGGCCGCAGCTGGTGCGCCTGGCCGTCGCCACCGGGCCGGGGGGCTTCACCAGCACCCGCCTCACGGTGGTGCTGGCCCGCACCCTGGCCCAGCAACTGCAGTTGCCGTTGCAGGGGGTCAGCAGCCAGGCCCTGGCGGCACGGCGGCTGGCCCTCACCGAGCCCACCTGGCTGGTGCAGGAGCTGCCGCGCCGCGGTCTGGTGGCCGGCCTCTACGCCCCCCACCCGAGCGAGGCTGGGGAGGTGGAGGAACGGCTGGCCCCGCGCCTCTATGCCGATGCCGAGGCCCTCAGGGCAGTGGCACCGGCCCCGCAGCTGCCTGCAGAGGACGATGTGCGCGCCGATGTGGCCGCCCTGCTGGCCGTGGCCACCCGCGCCCATCGCCAGCAGCGGCCCGCGCCCTGGCAGGAGGTCTTGCCCATCTACCCCACGTCCCCGGTGGCCCTCCGCTGATCGATGCAGGCTCTGCCGCCCCCGCCTTCCCGGCCGTCCTCAGGGCGCCGCCCCCGCCGCCGTCGCCACCCCGGCCGCTGGCTGCTGGTGGTGTCGCTGGGCTCGGGGCTGCTCTGGCTCTCCCGGGGCTGGTGGTGGCCTACCCCACCGCCGCCGCAGCTGATCCTGGTGCTGGGGGGGGATGTGGCCCGCGAACGCCATGCGGCCGCCCTGGCCGAGGACCTGGGCCTGCCGGTGGTGGTGAGCGGCGGCAGCAATCCCGAATACGCCCACTGGCTGTTCGAGCAGCGCCAGGGCCTCTCGCCCGGTCAGGTGCAGCTCGACTATCGCGCCCGCGACACCCTCTCCAACTTCACCTCCCTGGTCGATGACCTGCGTCGGGCCCGCATCCGCCATGCCCTGCTGGTGACCAGCAGCGATCACATGGAGCGGGCTCTCCTGGTGGGGCGGATCGTGGCCGGCAGCCGCGGGATTCACCTCACCCCGGAGCCGGTCGACTGCGCCGATCAGTGCGTGCCCGAGCGGCGACGCAAGGTGTGGGGGGATGGTCTGCGCGGTGCGCTGTGGGTGCTCACCGGCCGCGACCTCAAGGGCTGGGCGGCAGAGCACCTGCCCGCCTGGCTGGCCCCAGCTGGCGGCCCTGGATCAGTCCCTGATCCAGCAGAGCATTGATCTGCTCCTGCACCGCGGCGGTCGCCCGATCCAGATCGGGTCGTCGTCGCGAGGCGGGGGGCGGCACCGGTGTGCCGATGCGGATGTGCACGGGCACCAGCCGGAGCCCCTGGCCCCCTGGCCCGAGGGCCCGGTGGCTGTTGATGATCGCCACCGGCAGCAGCGGCACCCCGGCCCGGGCGGCCAGGAGGGCAGCGCCAGCCTGGGGGTTGTTCACCCGCCCGTCCGCCTGGCGGGTGCCGTCGATGAACACGCCCGTGGCCCAGCCCTCCTCCAGGCGGTCGGTGGCGGTGCGGATCGCCTCGCGGTCGCTGGCCCCGCGGGAGACGGGGTAGGCGCCGCAGGCGCGGATGATCGGCCCCAGCAGGGGTACGGCAAACAGCTCCGCCTTGGCCATGAAGGCCACCGGCCGCCCCAGGGCATGGCCGAGCAGGGGCGGATCGAGATGGGAGCCGTGGTTGGCCACCACCACCAGAGCCCCTTCCAGGGGCACGTTGGCGTTGCCGGCGGTGCGGCCGCGGAAGAGCAGCCGGAACACCGGAAACACCAGCAGGTAGCTGATCAGTCGGTAGGTGAGGCTGGGGCGGGGGGTGCGGATCAGCGCGGGGGGCTCGCGCCGCCGCCGGCGCTGCCACACCCGCTTCACGGCATTCACCGGCCGGCTGCCGGGCCGCAGGCCAGAGCCGCTCACAGTCCGAGGTCGGCGGCGGTGGCGATCTGGGCGGTGCTCACCCCGGGGCAGCTGCGCTTGATCAGGCCGCTGAGCACGTTGCCCGGCCCAATCTCCACGGCCGTGTCGATCGGCTCAGGAAGGTCTGAGCTGCCGAAGGTCTCCATGGTCTCGCGCCAGCGCACACCGGTGATCATCTGGCTGCGCAGCCGGTGCTTGAGGGCCTCGCCGCTGGTGGCGGGGGAGGGATCGGTGTTGCTCAGCACCGGGATGGCGGCATCGGCGAAGGGCACCGCGTCCAGCTCGGCACCAAAGGCCTCGGCGGCTTCGGCCATGAAGGACGAGTGGAAGGCGCCGCTCACCGCCAGGGGGATCGCCCGCTTGCAGTTGAGCTGGCCGCTCACCGCCGCCACGGCCTCCGGGGTGCCGGAGAGCACCACCTGGGCGCTGCTGTTGTCGTTGGCGATCACCACGCCGTCGGTGGCCGCCACCAGGCTCTCGAGTTCGTCCCGATCGAATCCCATCACGGCGGTCATGGCGCCGCCCCCCGCCCTGGCCATCAGGTCACTGCGCACCTGCATCAGCCGCAGGCCCGTGGCCACGTCGAACACCCCGGCGGCATAGAGCGCCACCAGTTCGCCCAGGCTGTGGCCCGCCACCAGATCCGGCTGGCGACCCTGGGCCCGGAGGGCGTCCACCAGCAGGCTCTCCACCACGAACAGGGCCGGCTGGGTGTTGCGGGTGTCGTTGAGGTCAGCCAGCTCCCCCTCCGCCTGGCCCCCGCAGATGGCCAGCAGGTCGCGGCCCAGGAGTGCGGAGGCCTCCGCGAAGCGCTCGCGGGCTCCGGGCAGCGTCAGCACCCCTTCGGCCATCCCGAGCTTCTGGGACCCCTGGCCAGGAAACACCCAGGCAATGGCCATCTGGCGCGCTGTGCAACGTCGGCTGGAGATTAGGGCCCACCCCTCTGGGCATCCCGCCGCGCGGCAGGGGCCTCAGCCCTGGGGCCCGCTCCAGCGCAGCAGGGCCGCCCCCCAGCTCAGGCCGGCGCCGAAGCCGCTGCTGGCCAGCAGGTGGCCGGGCTGCACCCGCCCATCCTTCACCGCTTCATCCAGCATCAGGGGGATCGTGGCGGCAGACGTGTTCCCGTAGTGGGCCAGGTTGCTCAGCACCCGCTCGCCGGGCATGGAGAAGCGCTCCGCCACGGCATCGAGGATGCGCTGGTTGGCCTGATGCAGCAGGAGCCAGTCGAGGGCGCCCGGATCGGTGCCGGTGTGCTCGAGCAGCTCCGCCAGGATCTGGGGCACCTCCCGCACGGCGAACTTGTAGACCTCCTGGCCGTTCATCTGGATCGGCGCGAAGCCACCTTTCTGGGCTTCGAGATCGCCGAGGAGGGGTTCGGTCTCGGTGGTCTGGGCCAGGGTGAGACAGGCGTTGCGGCTGCCGTCCGAGCGCATGCGGAAGCCCAGCAGATCCGTGGTCCCAGGTGCTGCGGCTTCCACCGCCACGGCTGCGGCGCCATCGCCGAAGAGCACGCAGGTGCGGCGGTCGTCCCAGTCGACCCAGCGACTGAGCTGGTCGGCACCGATCACCAGGGCCCGGCGCACGGCCCCGCTGGCGATGTACTGACCGGCGGTGATCAGGGCGAAGAGAAAGCCGCTGCAGGCGGCGGTGAGGTCGAAGGCCACGGCGCCGCTGGCGCCGATGGCGGCCTGAATGCGGGGGGCGGTGCCGAAGAGGTCGTCGGGGCTGGAGGTGGCCAGCAGGATCAGGTCGAGATCCGCGGCCTCCCAGCCGGCGTGGGCCAGGGCGGCCTCGGCCGCCTGGCTGGCCAGCAGCGTGAGGGGCTCGGCGGCCGAGGCCACCCGGCGGGCAGCGATGCCGGTGCGGCTGCGGATCCAGTCGTCGCTGGTGTCGACCCGCTGGCTCAGGTCGGTGTTGCTCACCCGGGCCGCCGGCAGCGCACTGCCGCAACCCACCAGTGCCATGCCTGAAGCGGGGCCAGCCTGGCTGTTGGGGCCTGAGAGGCTGAGCGAGACGCCGAGGGGCACGGGAGACAGCCCGCAGGTTGGCTCAGTCAACCACAGGCGACCGCACCGGCCGCGCTGTCACTGAGGGCATGCAGGTCGTCCATCACGTGGTGGTTGGCGGCGGAGTGGGCCAGGCGCAGGGCGCTGAGCACCGAGAGGGCCTTGCTGCTGCCGTGGCCGATCACGCACACCCCATCCACGCCGAGCAGGAGGGCGCCGCCGTGTTCGGCATGGTCGAGCCGCTTCTTGATCCGGCGCAGGTTGTTGATCAGGAAGGCGGAGCCCACCTTGCCCCGGCGGCCGCGGGGCAGCTCCACCTTGATCACGTCGAGCAGCACGCTGCCCACGCTCTCCAGAAACTTGAGCAGCACGTTGCCGGTGTAGCCGTCGCACACCACCACGTCGAAGTCACCGGAGAGGATGTCGCGCCCCTCGCAGTTGCCGGCAAAGGTGAAGCGGGATTCGGCGGCCAGCAGCGGGTAGGTGCGCAGGCAGAGGTCGTTGCCCTTGCACTCCTCCTCGCCGATGTTCACCAGGCCGATGCGCGGGCGACCCACCTGCAGCACATCGCGGCTGTAGATGTTGCCCACCAGGGCCCACTGGTGCAGCCATTCCGGCTTGCAGTCCATGTTGGCCCCCACATCGAGCACCAGCACCTGCTGCTCCGGATCGCGGGTGGGGAAGAGGGCGCCGATGGCCGGACGGTCGACCCCCTTGAGCCGGCCCAGGCGGAAGATCGCCGAGGCCATCACGGCGCCCGAGTTGCCGGCCGAATACACGGCGGTGGCCTGGCCCTGCTTCACCAGGTCCATGGCCAGGTTGATGCTGGCGTCTCGCTTCTTGCGCACCACCGTGGCCTCCTCGTCCATGCCCACCGACGGGCCGCTGGGCACCAGCTCGATCAGGCCGCGGGTCACCGCTTCATCCAGTTGTTCCTGCAGGCCCAGTTCGGCCACGGCGGGCTGCAGGCGATCCAGCTCCGCCACGAAGCGCACCCGCAGCGGCAGGCGCTCCACGGCCTGGAGGCACCCCTCGAGAATCGGTCCGGGGGCATGGTCGCCGCCCATGCCATCCACGGCGACCCACAGGCGGTCGGCATCGTTGATCGGTGCATCCTCATCGGGACCCCCCAGGCCCCGTTGCAGGCGCCGCAGCGGGTCGAACACCAGGGGCTGAAGCACGGTGTTAGCCGCGGACGTGGCCGCCGAGGTGGCCGCTCCGGCCACGCTGCCGGCGGTGCTGGCGGCCGTGCTCGCTGCCGAGGTCGCGGTGCCCACCAGGGTGGTCACCGCCGCATTGCGCCGATACCAGATCACCAGACGGCGAATCGTCCGGTTCGGCTTGGCGCGCTTGTCAGGCTCCTTCGGGGGCAACGGCGTCAACGATGCGTTGGAACAGGTAGCCCGTGCCGCGAGCCGTGAGGATCAGCTCGGGGTTGGCCGGGTCGTCCTCCAGTTTGGAGCGCAGCCGGGAGATATGGACATCCACCACCCGGGTATCGACGTGGCGTTCAGGGGTGTAGCCCCATACCTCCTTGAGGATCTCGCCGCGGCTGAAGGGCTCGCCGCTGCGGCTCACCAGCAGCTCCAGCAGGCTGAACTCCATGCCGGTGAGGCGGATGCGCTCGTCGCCCCGGTACACCTGGCGCTTGTTGGTGTCGATGCGCAGGTCGCCCACGGAGATCACCCCGGAGTTGGGGATGCCGGCCACCTGCTCCTTCTCCACCCGTCGCAGCACGCAGCGGATGCGCGCCTCCAGCTCCTTGGGGCTGAAGGGCTTCACCACGTAGTCGTCGGCGCCGAGCTCCAGGCCGGTGATGCGGTCGGCGACATCGCCCAGGGCCGTGAGCATCACGATCGGCACGTCCGATTCCTTGCGCAGCTCCTGGCAGACGCCGTAGCCATCGAGCTTCGGCATCATCACGTCGAGCACCACCAGATCGGGGTGGTGGTCGTGGAAGGCCTCCAGGGCTTCCTGGCCGTCACAGGCCGTCACCACCCGGTACCCGATCATCGACAGCCGCGTCTCCAGGATGCGGCGGATGCTGGCCTCGTCGTCGACGACCAGAATCGTCTCCTTCTCGCGCGCTGGGCTGTGGGGGGCAGGGCTGTGGGGGGTGGCCGTCATCGCCGCGCCGGGCACTACATCAGATCGCCCCTACTGAAAAGGCCTGAGGGGCGAATGTTTCATGCAAAGCCACCTTTCTTCATAGTTGCCTGCTCCGTCGGGCGTTCCTCGTCCCTCGCTCCCGCTCCCCTTGGCCAAGTCCACCTCCGTCTACGTCTGCAGCAGCTGCGGCGCCCAGAGCCGCCAGTTCTTCGGCCGCTGCAGCAGCTGCGGCAGCTGGAACACCCTGGTGGAGCAGGCGGCCCCCGCCGCCGCCGATACCCGCCGCCGGCGGCCCGTGGCCGCCGCTGCCGCTGAGGGCGCCCTGGCCCCCGCGCCGCGCCGCTCCCAGCCGATCGCCGCGGTGGGGGAGCGGCCCCTGCAGCGCCTGGCCAGCGGCTACGGCGAGCTGGATCGGGTTCTGGGTGGTGGCCTGGTGCCGGGCTCGCTGGTGCTGCTGGGCGGTGACCCGGGCATCGGCAAGAGCACCCTGCTGCTCCAGAGCGCCCGGGCGATGGCCGGCCGGGCTTCGGTGCTCTATGTGAGTGCCGAGGAGTCGGCCCAGCAGGTGAAGTTGCGCTGGCGGCGCCTGGCCCAGGTGGAGCAGCCGGCTGGGGATGCCGCCGGGGTGGCCAGCGGGGGCGAAGGCGCTGGCGATGCGCACCTGGCGGTGCGCATGGGCGATTTCCAGCTCCTGGCCGAAACCGATCTGGAGCTGGTGCTGCAGGAGCTCGAGGCCCTGCGGCCGGCCGTGGCGATCATCGACAGCATCCAGGCCCTGCATGACGCCGAGCTGGCCAGTGCCCCGGGTTCGGTGGCCCAGGTGCGCGAGTGCGCCGCCGCCCTGGCCCGGATCGCCAAGCGCCAGGACACGGCCCTGCTGCTGGTGGGGCACGTGACCAAGGAGGGCATGCTCGCCGGCCCCAAGGTGCTGGAGCACCTGGTGGATGCGGTGCTCACCTTCGAGGGCGACCGCTTCGCCAGCCACCGGTTGCTGCGGGCGGTGAAGAATCGCTTCGGCGCCACCCACGAGCTGGGGGTGTTCGAGATGCGCGACCGGGGTCTGGCGGAGGTGAGCAACCCCAGCGAGCTGTTTCTGGGCGGCAGCGAGCCCAGCAGCGGCACCGCCACGATCGTGGCCTGCGAGGGCACCCGGCCGCTGGTGGTGGAGCTCCAGGCCCTGGTGAGCACCACCAGCTACGCCAGCCCGCGCCGCAGTGCCACCGGCATCGCCGTGAACCGCCTGCACCAGATCCTGGCGGTGCTGGAGAAGCACCTGGGCCTGCCCCTCTCGCGCTTCGACTGCTACCTGGCAGTGGCGGGCGGCCTGGAGGTGGAGGAGCCTGCGGCGGATCTGGGGGTGGCTGCGGCGGTGGTGGCCAGCTACCGCGATCTCACCCTGCCCCCCGGCACGGTGCTGGTGGGGGAGCTCGGGCTGGGCGGCCAGCTGCGGCCGGTGGGCCAGCTCGAGCTCCGGCTGCAGGAGGCGGCCCGGCTCGGGTTCACCCGGGCGGTGGTGCCCAAGGGGTCGGGCCTGGCCAAGGCGGCTGCCGGGCTTGGATTGGAACTGCTGGAGGCCGGCACGGTGGCGGCTGCCCTGGTGGCGGCCCTAGGGGTGAACCCGGCCGCCGACCGGGACTGAGCCAACTCAGAAATACACGTCCACGTTGCCCCGGCCGCTGGTCTTGAGCCAGTTCTGGGCCTCGATGTAGTTGTTCGGGGCCAGGCGGATCGCCTTGCTCCAGAAATCGGCGGCCTGGTCGTATTGCCGGTCGGCCTCGTCCGCGTCGCCCTGCTCCTCGGCGATCGAGCCCAGGTGGTGGTGGATCACCGCCATGTTGTTGAGGGCCTGGGGCATCTTGCTGTTGAGGTCCAGGGCCTGGCCGTAGAAGTCGAGCGCCTTGGCGTGCTCGCCGTTGGAGGCGAACACCAGCGCCATGTTGTAGAGGATGAAGGCCTTGTCGTTGGGGTCGTCCTCGAGCCGCAGGGCCTCCTCGTAGTTCTCCAGCGCCTCGGCGTATTCGCCATCGGCCTGGGCGCTCATGCCGTCGCGGTAATACGCGAAGGCTTCCTTGGCCCGCCGGTTGGTGGGCAGCACCTTGAGGATCAGGTCGGCCATCACCGTGAAGCTCTTGTCGATGAAGTTGTCGTTGCGTTGGGAGCGGGGCACCGGCGGCACGAAGAGCGGGAGGGCCATCAGTTTGGCCGATCTGCCTAGCTTGGCTCCGATGCCCGGCAGCTCCCCCATGCCTGCTTCCCCAGCAGTGCCCGTGCCTTTGGGTCCTGAGGCGCCCCCCGACGCGACCGGCGTGCTGGAGCCTCTGCTGCTGGATATCGACGGCATGAAGTGTGCCGGCTGTGTGCGGGCCGTCGAGCAGCGTCTGCGCGATCAGCCGGGGGTGCGCCAGGTGAGCGTGAACCTGCTCACCCGCACCGCCTGGGTCGAGTTGGACCCGGCCCTCGCCGCCGCCTCCCCTGCCCAGCGCAGCCAGCCGCTCGAGCAGGCCCTGGCCGCCATGGGCTACACGGCCCGCCCCCGGGAGGCCTCGGCGTTGCCGAGCAGCCGCCGCAGCCGGCTGCAGCAGCGCAGCTGGTGGCAGCTCTGGCGGCAGCTGGTGGTCGCCCTGCTGCTGGTGGCGGTCTCCGCCCTCGGCCATTTCGGCCTGGTGGCCGACCCGCTCTGGCAGGGCGCCGGGGGTTGGGTGATCTCCGCGGAGTGGTTTCACGCCCTGGTGGCCACCGCCGCCCTGCTGGGCCCTGGTCGGCCGATCCTGCTGGGCGGCGCCCGCGCCGCCCTGGCGGGGGTGCCCAGCATGGACACGCTCGTGGGCCTCGGGGTGGCCAGTGCCTACGGGGCCAGCCTGGTGGGTCTGCTCTGGCCGGCGAGCGGCTGGCCCTGCTTCTTCAACGAGCCGGTGATGCTCCTGGGCTTCGTGCTCCTGGGGCGCTTTCTGGAGGAGAGGGCGCGCTACCGCACCGGTCGGGCCCTCGAGCAGCTGGCCGACCTCCAGCCGGACACGGCCCTGCTGCTGGTCGACGCCGGCCCGCCGCGGCCGGTGCGGGTGGGCGGAGTGCGCCCCCGGGATCGGCTGCAGCTGCTCCCAGGCGATCGGGTGCCCGTCGACGGCATCGTGCAGGCCGGGGAATCGGCGGTGGACCTCTCCGCCCTCACCGGGGAGCCCCTGCCCCAGCAGGTGGGCCCGGGCACCGAGCTGGCTGCCGGGGGCCTCAACCTCTCGGCTCCCCTGGTGCTGGAGGTGCAGCGCAGCGGTGCCGACAGTGCCCTGGCGCGCATCATTCGTCTGGTGGAGCAGGCCCAGACCCGCAAGGCCCCGATCCAGGCCCTCACCGACCGGGTGGCCGGTCGCTTCACCCTGGTGGTGCTGGCCCTCGCCCTGGCCACGTTTTTCTTCTGGTGGCTGTGGGGCACGGCTCTCTGGCCCCAGGTGCTGGATGGGCACCCTGCCGGCGCCGGCCACGGGGGGCACGGCGCTGGGGGCCACGGTGTTGGAGGCCACGGCGTGCTCGGCGTCTCCGCAGACACCCCCTTCAGCCTGGCCCTGCAGCTGGCGATCGCCGTGCTGGTGGTGGCCTGCCCCTGCGCGCTCGGCCTGGCCACGCCGACCGTGATGACCGTGAGTTCGGGTTTGGCGGCTCGCTCGGGCCTGCTCTTTCGCGGCGGGGATGCGATTGAGATGGCGGCCCGACTGCACACCGTGCTGTTCGACAAGACCGGCACCCTCACCGTGGGCCGGCCGATGGTGAGCGCGGTGGAGCCGGTGGAGGGCATCACCGCCGACCAGCTGCTGCAGCTGGCCGCCAGCCTGGAAGCCACCACCCGCCATCCCCTGGCCCATGCCCTGCTGCAGGAGGCCAGCGCCCGGCAGCTCGATCTGCTGCCCGCCAGCCAGTGCCGCACCCTCAGCGGCGATGGGGTGCTGGGCCTGCTGGGCGACGCGGAGGTGCGGGTGGGGCGGCTCGACTGGGTGAGCCCCGACCCCTCGCCCGCCTGGCTGGAGCGGCAGCGAACCCTGGAGGCAGCCGGGGCCTCCGTGATGGCAGTGTCCCGATCTGGTCGCCTGGAGGGACTGGTGGCGGCGGCCGACGCGCTGCGCCCCGAGGCCGCCGGCCTGATCGCCGAGCTGCGTCAGCTGGGGATGCAGCTGGGGCTGCTCAGCGGCGACCGACGCCAGCCCGTGCTACTGCTCGGTGCGGCCCTGGGCCTCCATCCAGGCGAGCTGGCCTGGCAGCTACGGCCCGAGCAGAAACTGGAGCGGATCGTGGCCGCCCACGCCAGGGGGCCGGTGGCGATGGTCGGGGATGGCATCAACGACGCGCCGGCTTTGGCGGCGGCCGACCTGGGCATCGCTGTGGGCACCGGCACCCAGATCGCCCAGGACAGCGCCTCCCTGGTGGTGATGGGCGATCGCCTCGAGGGAATTGCCCAGGCCCTGCGCCTGGCCCGCCGCACCATGACCAAGGTGCGCCAGAACCTGGCCTGGGCGTTCGGCTACAACCTCATCGTGCTGCCGATTGCCGCCGGTGCCCTGCTGCCCGGTTTCGGCGTGCTGCTGGATCCACCGCTGGCGGCCCTGCTGATGGCCCTCAGCTCGATCACGGTGGTGCTGAACGCCCTGTTGCTGCAGGATGGAGCCCTGCCGGTGCACGAACGGCGTGGCGCCTGAACCCCAACCGGGCTGCTTTCTGGTGCTGGAGGGCATTGATGGCTGTGGCAAGACCACCCAGCTCCAGGCCCTGGCCCAGTGGCTTCCTGGCAGTGGCCTGCTCCCCCCAGGTGCCGAGCTGATCGTCACCCGCGAGCCCGGGGGCACGGCCCTCGGGCTGGCCCTGCGGGAGTTGCTGCTCCATCCCCCCGCGGAGGCGGCACCGCTGAGCACCGCCGAGCTGCTGCTCTATGCGGCCGACCGGGCCCAGCATGTCGAGCAGATCATCCGGCCGGCCCTGGCCGCCGGGCACTGGGTGCTCTCCGATCGCTTCAGTGGCTCCACTGCCGCCTACCAGGGCTATGGCCGCGGCCTCTCCCTGCCCCTGATCCACCAGCTTGAGCAGGTGGCCACAGCTGGGCTGCAGCCCGATCTCACCCTCTGGCTCGACCTTCCCCTGGCGGAGAGCCGCCGGCGCCGCAGCGCCCGGGCCAGCGACCGCATCGAGTCGTCCGGCACCGCCTTCCTGGAGGCGGTCGCCGCCGGTTTCCGCCAGTTGGCCAGCGAGCGCGGCTGGCAGCAGGTGGCCGCCGATCAACCCCCCGATGCGGTGGCTGCCGCTTGTCGCGAGCGGGTTCTGGGGTGGTGGAGTGGTGTGGGCGGGGGGGCCAGTGCCTGATCTGTTTGCCGATCTGGTTGGTCAGCGCCAGGCCCGCACCCTGCTTTCGGCGGCCCTGGAGAGGGAGCGCCTGGCGCCGGCCTACCTGTTCGCCGGCCCGGAGGGGGTGGGCCGGCGCCTCGCCGCCCTGCGTTTTCTCGAGGGCATGCTGGCCGGTCTGGAGGGCTCCCCCCTGCAGCGCCGGCGCTTGGCCGAGGGCAACCACCCCGACCTGCTCTGGGTCGAGCCCACCTATCTCGACAAGGGGGAGCTGATTCCCCAGTCGCAGGCGGAGGAGCGGGGCGTCAGCCGCCGCAGCCCGCCCCAGCTGCGGCTGGATCAGATCCGGGAGGTCTCGCGTTTTCTGGCCCGTCGACCGGTCGAAGCTCCGGGCTGCCTGGTGGTGTTGGAGCAGGTGGAGCTGATGGCCGAAGCAGCGGCCAACGCCCTCCTGAAGACCCTGGAGGAACCGGGTGATGGGGTTTTGCTGCTGATCTCGGCGGCGCCCGAGCAGTTGTTGAGCACCATCCGGTCGCGCTGCCAGCTCGTTCCGTTCACCCGGCTGCAGCCGGGTGAGCTTGCCGGGGTCCTGGCCCGTTGCCCCGATCCGGAGCCCGCTGGCGCGGCGGAGCCGGCCGAGCTGCTGGAGTTGGCCGCCGGTTCGCCTGGGGCGCTGCTGCGCCATCGCCAGGCCTGGCGTGCCCTGCCGGAAGGGCTTGCCGGCCGCCTGCAGGCCCTCGCGCCGGCGGACCCCCTCGCCGCCCTGGCGCTGGCCCGCGACCTCACCGACGCCCTTGACGGCGAACAGCAGCTCTGGCTGCTGAGCTGGTGGCAGCTGTGGCTGTGGCGGCGTCATGGACGCGCCGATCTGCTGCGCCGCCTTGAGCAACTGCGCAGCCAGCTGCGGGCCTATGTGCAGCCCCGGCTGGCATGGGAAGTGGCCCTGTTGGAGCTGGCCCGGCTGATGCCGGGCGCGCCGGCCTCGGTGGCTTGATCTAGCTGGCCTGGCGCGACTGTTCCACCAGGGGGATCAGTTCGGCCAGCTGCTCGCCGTGGGGCAGCTCGAGGCAGTAGCCGGCGCCGTAGACCGTCTTGATGAAGCGGGGTTTGCGGGGATCGGGTTCGAGCTTGGTGCGCAGGTGACGCACGTGGACGCGGATGGTCTCAATGTCGTCGTCGGGCTCGTATCCCCACACCTCCTTGAGGATCAGGGCCGGCGAGACCGTCTGGCCGTGGCGCTGCAACAGGCAGTGGAGCAGCTCGAATTCCAGATGGGTGAGACGAACCGGCGCATCGAACCAGATCGCCTCGAAGCGCTCGGGCACCAGGGTGAGGGGGCCGTAGCTGAGGATCTCGTTGTGTTTCGTCGACAGGGGAGCGTGGTCGCTGCGACGCAACAGTGCCTTCACCCGCACCGTCAGCTCCTCGAGGTCGAAGGGCTTGGTGAGGTAGTCGTCAGCCCCGGAGTTGAAACCGCTCACCTTGTCCTTGGTGCCCCCCAGGGCGGTGAGCATCAGGATCGGGATCCTGGAGGTGCGTTCATCCCGGCGCAGCCGCTGACAGAGGGTGAGCCCGTCCACCTTGGGCAGCATCAGGTCGAGCAGGATCAGGTCTGGGCTGTATTGCAGTGCGAGGGCCTGGCCGCGGATGCCGTCCTCGGCCTGTTGCACATCAAACCCGCCATGCATCAGGTGACCGGCCACCAGCTCGCGCATGTCGCTGTCGTCTTCGATCAGCAGGATGCAGGGTTTCATGACAACTGCTGGGAGCCCACACCTGTGCCAGCGCATTCTCCTGGCCCGCGCTGCCTCCTGCATGACCATTCGGGGCCCCGTGGGCGTCGCTGACCCGGATCGGGAAGCCTGCCTGGTCGCCGCCAGCGGGGGACGCCAGTGGTGGCGGCCTGTCTCCCTGCACCATCCCTCCCCTTGACGCCTCGGATCTTCAGGATCTCTTCGGGGTTGTTTGTTGTAATCGTTGCGTCAACGCCTGCCTGGTGGGTCAACGGGCTGTGGGGGTGGAGGCTTCCTCGGGGCTTGCGGTCGTTGGCCCCACCATGCTGATTGATCAGTGCCCTGATTGCTCAGCCAGCTGATTGCCGGACATGACGGGCTTGATCGCTCAACGATCACGTGTCATCGATTCGGGTTGATTCTCGTCAACCCACTGGCACCAGCCAGAAGGGGCTGATGCGATCTGAAAACTCCCCGGGCGGGATTCGAACCTGCGACCAATCGGTTAACAGCCGACCGCTCTACCGCTGAGCTACCGAGGAATGGGCCAGCGCTGGAGCGCCAACGGTGTTGAACCATACCGGGTGGCTTGCCCCCCCGGCAAGGGCTCAGCGCCTGGCCAGCTGGGCCGCCAGGGCGCTGCCCGACAGCCAGGGCCCGATGCGCCCCTGCTCCATCAGAGCGGCCCCGTCGCACTGGGCCAGCTCGTCAAGCCGATGGGTGATCCACAGGGCGGTCAGCGGTCCTTCGGGGCGGGCGGTCAGCGCGCGGATCAGGGCCAGCACCTCCGCCTGGCTGTCGGGGTCCAGCAGGGCCGTGGGTTCATCGAGCAGCAGGAGGTCGGCGTCGCTGGCCAGGGCCGCGGCAATGGCCAGGCGCTGCTTCTGGCCGCCGCTGAGACCATGGATCGGCCGTTCCCTCAGCCCGGCCAGCCCCACCTGCTCCAGGGCCGCCTCCAGCCGCTGCAGGCGCAGCTCCTCCGGCAACCGGGGATCGATCCCCAGCAGCAGTTCGCTCCCACAGCTCGGCAACAGGAGCTGGTGGTCGGGGTTCTGAAAGACCAGGGCACTGCGGCCCTGGCACTGGAGCTCCCCTGCCTGGGGGCTGAGCAGGCCGGCGATCAGGCGAAGCAGTGAGCTCTTGCCACTGCCGTTGCGTCCCACCAGCATCCACAGCCCACCGTGCGGCAGACGCAGGTCGCAGCCCTCCAGCGCCTTCGCGCCGCCAGGCCAGCTGTAGTGAATGCCCTTCAGATCCAGGAAGGGTGGGTCTGGATGCACGGCGGCTCAGCCGTCGAAGCTGAAGCCGGGCCGCTTGCCGCCGCCACCGCTGGCAAACTTCTCGTACACCTGCACGGCCACCACTTCGCTGCTGAGCAGGCTCACCTTCTTCTCAGGCTCCTTCTCGCACCTCAGTTCCAGCACCCGTGGGCCCATGCCCTCCAGGGCCTGGCGCACCGAGTCGTAAAGGGCCTGGGCATCGGCCAGCTCCTTGCGCTGCACGGCGATCGGCATGGGGCTGAGCTTGAGGGAGAGCTCGACGACGTACATCGGAGGTTCCGGGTGGTGCGGACTGGCCGGCTCCACTCTGGCGAATGGCCCGTGTAGGTCGTTGTACTCAAACCCCGGCGGCGACGGCCGCAGTTCGGCGTCCTTCCCCATAAGATTCAGGTGTAACGCTTCATGAAGTACGCCTCTCATGACGATCGCTGTAGGGCGCGCCCCAGCCGGTCGGGGATGGTTCGACGTCCTCGATGACTGGCTCAAGCGTGACCGCTTCGTTTTTGTGGGGTGGTCTGGTCTGCTGCTCTTCCCCACCGCCTATCTGGCGCTGGGTGGCTGGCTGACCGGCACCACCTTCGCCACCTCCTGGTACACCCACGGCATTGCC
>Ga0194123_10001125_pt1 | contig 42682 bp, 36 predicted proteins | sample TA2MahsurfametaG_5_FD_155479 | JGI IMG/M metagenome (GOLD analysis project Ga0194123, IMG submission 155479) | Freshwater microbial communities from Lake Tanganyika, Tanzania - TA2015023 Mahale A surface | ecosystem: Environmental > Aquatic > Freshwater > Lake | place: Tanzania: Lake Tanganyika... | reverse complement strand
CGGAGCAACGGCAACCGACCCCCGACCGGCGCCTCGCCGATGGCCTCGAGATGCAAGGCCACGGCCGCGAAGACGCCGCCCGCGCCGACGATGAGATGCTTCTCCGCGGCGCCCGCCGGGACGACGGACTGGAGGGACGCCAGCAGATGGGTGCGGATGGAGCGTTGGTCGAGTTCGTCGACCGGCCGCAGTCCGCCGCGGAGGAAGCCATGGGTCAGCCGCACGGAGCCCAGCGGGAAGCTGCGGGCGAGGACGCAACGCTGGCCGCGCAGGACCGAGACCTCCAGGCTGCCGCCGCCGAGGTCGAACGAGAGGATGTCCTCGTAACCGCGGTAGGCCGGATCGGCGCGCACGCCGGCCGCGGCGAGGCGCGCCTCCACTTCGCCCGACACGATGGTCAGGGGCAAGCCGGTGGCTTGCTCGACCTCGCGGGCGAACTCCCGTCGGCTGGCCGACTCGCGGACCGCGCTGGTGGCGAGCAGGCAGCAACGGGTCGCCCCGAGCGAGCGCGCGTAGGCGAGGAGGCGGCCGATGGCGGCGACGGCCTCGGCGCGCGCTTCGGGCGTGAGCGGTTCGGACGGCCCGTCCGCGGGCTGAAGCCGGACAGGTTCGGAGCGACGGCCCAGCTCCCGGCGGTCGGCCGCGGCGACGACCGCGACCTTGATGGAATTGGAGCCTACGTCGACGACGGCGAGGACGGACATGATCAGAAGAGGAATTGGCCCTTGAGTCCGCCGATCAGATGGAAGCCGTCCTGCGTCTCGAATTCCTTGGTGCGGGCGGCGCAGAAATAGGTCAGCGAACAGGACGAGACCTGCGCCGTGAAGCCGAGCGCGGCCTGCAGGACGATCGGCGAGCGATCGACCGCGCGGGAAGCGCGGAAGTTCGTGCCGTCGGTCGCGTAATTCCGGACCACGACTTCGACCTGGGTGTCGGCGAAACCCCAGAAAGCGAAACCCTCCTTGGCCGGCCCCCGCAGGTCGGAAGAGGGATCGTAGCCGTTGGAGTGGCGGATGTAGCTGTGCCCCCAGGAACGTCCGAGATCGGAACCCCAGCGGAACTGCGCGCCGAAGATGGCCTCGGTCCGCATCGTGCCGAGCTGGAGCACGGCGCGGGCGATGAGGTCGCGGCCGTCCTGCTCCGGACCGTCGAGGTCGAAGCGACGGCGGAACTCGCCGTCGAGATTGAACAGCAGTTCGTCGGGCAGCTGCGTGCCCCAGCCGACGGCCTGAGGGGTGCCGATCAGCTGATGGAACTTGTTCTGGACCGTCTCGCCCCCGGCCGACGGACCGATCACGCCGAACTTGGCCTCGACGGAGAACAAGCAGTCGCGGCGGCCGCCGCGTTCGAGGATGCGGCCGTATCCGCACCCGAAATAAAGGGCGCCCGAGTACGGCAGGTCGGTGTAAGGCGGGCTCACCGAGGGCGGATTCTCGGTGTCCGCCGGGGTGTTGATCTCCTGCGTCATCGAGAAGAAGACGCCGTCGTCGCGGTTGACCGACACCTTGAGCCCCTGCGTGTAGTAGCGGTCCTTGTTCGTCGGGGTGAACTTGTCGTTCTCCTCCGTGATCGCGACCACCCAAGGGGCGTCCGCGGACTCGGCGGCCGAGGCCAGGGCGGTGAGACAGAGGAAGGCGATTGGACGGGCGAAGGACATCGACGAACCGTCAGCAAAGCGACGTCCGCGGGCAGGGACAACGCCTTTCTGACTTGTGAAGCCGAGGCTGCCCAAGTATTTGACCATCAGGATGTCCCAACCGCCTTCAGGCTCGCCTTTTGCCCGGACGGAAGTCCGCGCCGACGGCCACGCCGTGGTGACCATCGGGGGCGTCTGGAACCTGGACGATCCCTTGCCTTCGGTCGTCATCCGAGGGGACCGGGTCCGGGTCGTGTCCGAGGGACTCGGCGACTTCGACTCCTCCCTGCCCGCTTGGCTCCATGCGCACGGCAAGAACATCCGGGAGTTCGACCTATCGGCCCTGCCGCCCCGGCTGCAGTCCTTGGTGCGCATGGCCGAGAAGGCCGCCTATCAGGAGACGGGCGACGAAAAACCCGGGCTCCTCGAGCAGTTCGGCACCTGGGGCGTCGAGAGCGGCTCCTCCTGGGCCCGGGCCTTCGAGCACATCGGGCACACCTCCCTCGGCTTCGCACGCATGCTCATCGGCCGGGCCAAGGTCAACTGGGCCGACTTCTCGCTGCAGCTCCAGACCGCGGGGGTCGACGCCCTGCCGATCGTCGCCCTGCTCGGCTTCCTGACGGGCCTCATCATGGCCTACGTCGGCCTCATCCAGCTGCGGCAGGTCGGCGCGACCGTCTATGTCGCCAACCTCGTGTCCCTCGCCATGACCCGCGAGATGGGCGCGCTCATGACCGGCGTCATCGCCTGCGGACGCACCTCGACCGCCTTCGCCTCGCAGCTCGGCAGCATGAACGTCAGCCAGGAGACGGACGCCCTCCGGGCGCTCGGGATCCAGCCCGTGGAATACCTCGCCCTCCCCCGGATCCTCGCGGTGACGCTCATGGTCCCGCTGCTGGCGGTGTTCGCGACCTTCGTCGGCGTGTTCGGAGGCATGGTCGTCGCCTGCGCGGGCGACCTGAGCATCGAACAGTACCTCACGCAGGCCGTCCGCGCCATCTCCTTCAAGAGCTTCCTGGTGGGCGTCATCAAGTCCGTCGCCTTCGGCTTCATCGCCGCATGGGCCGGCTGCTACCGCGGGTCCGTCGCGAAACGCTCCGCCCTCGGCGTCGGCGAGGCGGCGACCTCGGCCGCGGTGCTCGGCATCACGCTGATCGTCGTCGCCGACGCGCTCTTCGCCGTCATCTTCAACCTCTTCAACCTGTGAGCGACCCGACGGACATCGTGAGCTGCGCGGACCTCGCCATCGGCCACGGCCGCAAGGTCATCATGGACCGGCTGTCCTTCGCCCTGCCCGCCGGCAGGATCCTCGCCATCGTCGGCCCCAGCGGCTGCGGGAAAAGCACGCTCATGCGCGCCCTCGGCGGCCTCGACGCCCCGCTCGGCGGGAGCGCCCGGCTGCTGGGCGTCGACCTCGCGACGGCGGACGAGCCCGCCCGGCAGGAGATCCTCCGCCGCAGCGGCTTCCTGTTCCAAGGCGCCGCGCTGTTCTCCTCGCTCACCCTGCGCGAGAACATCGAGATGCCCATGCGCGAGTTCCTGCGCTGTCCGGCCAAGGAGATCCGTCAGCTCGCCGAGTACAAGCTGGCGTTGGTCGGGCTAGCCGACGCCATGGACAAGCTCCCCTCCGAGATCAGCGGCGGCATGGCCAAGCGCGCCGGCATCGCCCGGGCGATGGCGCTGGACCCCCGCGTCATCTTCCTCGACGAGCCCAGCGCCGGCCTCGACCCGATGAGCTCGGGCCGGCTGGACGAACTCATCCTGCGTCTGCGGGAAGCCTTCGGGACGACCGTGGTCCTGGTCAGCCACGAGATCCCGAGCATCCTCCGGACGGCGGACTTCTGCATTTACCTCGACCCCGAGACCGGCACCATGGGCGCGTACGGGCCGCCGAAAAGCTTCCTTCAGGCTGGCCAACCGCCGAAGGTGCACGCCTTCTTCACCCAAGCACGTATCGACTGACCATGCGCCGTTCCGCCAACATGACCCTGATCGGAGCCTTCGTGGCCGGCGGGATCCTGCTCATCATCGCGGCGGTCATCCTGCTCGGCGCCGGCTCCTTCACCGGAGCCAAGCCCGAGGCGATCGCCTACTTCGACGATTCCGTGAGCGGGCTCGATATCGGCGCCCCCGTCAAGTTCCGCGGGGTCACCATCGGCAAGGTCAGCCAGGTGCTGCTCCACACGTCCGGGCAGTCCGCGGCCGACTACTCGGTGCCGGTCGTGATGGAATTCTCGCCCGACCTGCTGACCCGTCGCGGGCTCGACCAAGCCCTCCTGCAGAAGGAAGGCCTCGCCGGTTCGATCAGCAAGGGCCTGCGCGCCAAGCTCCAACAGCAGTCGGTGGTCACCGGCGTCCTCTACGTCGAACTGGATTACTTCCCGGATTCGACGTTCCGGCTCCACGCCAAGGACGGCCCGCTTCCTGAGATCCCGACCCAGCCGTCGAACCTCGGCGCCCTCACGAAAGCCATCTCCCAGACGCTCGACCAGCTGAGCCGCATCGACTTCGTCAACATCACCAAGAAGGTCGACTCGATCCTCGGGCGCATCGACCAAGGCGCCGCGCAGATCGAGTTCGACAAGATCAACGGCAACCTCGTCGCCGCGTCGGCCAACATCGCCAAGATCACCGGCGACCCGACCATCCCCAAGGCCGTCGCCGATTTCTCCGCCGCGATGCAGGGCATCGACGCCTTGGTGAAGAGGCTGGCGGGCAAGGTCGACCCGGTCGCCGACGATATCCGCGGCATGGCCGCCGCCGGCCGCAAGGCGCTCGAGCGACTCGACCAGACCTCGGAGCATCTGCGCACGCTGACCAAGCCGGGTTCGCCCGCCCGCCGCGACCTCGACCAAGCCCTCGCCGACGTGTCGGAGGCCGCCCAGGCCATCCGCTCGCTCGCCGACTTCCTCGAACGCAACCCGGAGACGATCATCCAAGGTCGCAGCAAGTCCGCCGCGCCGGCCGCCCAGCCCCAGGAGGCCCCGCCCGCCAAATGATGCTCCGCCTCGCCCTTCTCGGCCTGTCCGTGCTCCTCGGCGGCTGCATCATCTTCGACCAGAAGAGCGAAGCCGTCGTCTTCCATCAGTTCGCCGCGCCGGGCGCGCCGGCGAATCCGACCGCGGGACCGCAGCTCTTCATCCCGCGCGCCGCGATCCCGTCGGCCCTGCGTCGGCCCAACGTCGTGCTGCTCGACGACAACGGCTGGGTCCAGATCGAGGACGCCCATCGCTGGGTCGCCCCGCTCGACCGCGCCATCCCGGAGACCCTCGGCCGTCTCCTCGCCGCCAAGACCGGCGTCGTCACGACCTCCCAGACGCCTTCCGAGGACCATCGGGTGCTGCTGCTGACGGTCGACAAGATGGAGGTCAGCGCGCCGTCCGGCATCGGACGCTCGATCTTCTCCCTGCCCGGTGGCGCCGACGAACCGGCCACCGCGACGTTGCAACTCACCTGCCGCCTCGAGCAGTCCGACGGCAGGCTCATCGTCGCACGGACGTTCACCCACGCCAGCCCGCTCAAGGAACGGACGGCCGCCGCCTTCGTCCGGGCCCAGTCCGCCAACCTGGCGGCGCTCGCCGGCGAACTCGCGCCCTGGCTCCGCGCCCCGGCCCCGCCCTCTCCGCAATGACCACGCCTTCCTCCCCTCGCCCCAACGGCTTCTCCGAAGCCACCGGCGAGATCTGCTACGACCTGCCGTCGTCCTACATCCCGCACCCGGCCACCGGGCTGCTGCACCTGCCACGCTTCCTCGCCAAGATCCGGAAGCACCTGAAGGGCGAGCTCCCGAAGTCCTACCAGCGCAACTTCTGCAAAGGCTTCGACCGCTTCCTCTGCCTGCACCTCGGCGTCGACCCTGAACAGGTGATCGCCTGCGTGCGCGAAGCCCGCGACGAGGCGGACCTCGACGCCCGCCTGAAAGCCCTTTTCCCCGCCGACCTGCGCGTGCACGTCTGGAACCGCGAACTGGTCCAGAAAGGCATGAGCGAGATGGGCCGCGAAGCCCTCCTCGACGCCAAGCGCAAGATGAAGGCCGAACACCGTACCGACGTCATCTCTTTCGCCGACATGATCGACTTCGACGAGGGACGCATCCTGTGAACACATCCGACCCCCACCCTCATCGCCTGATCCTCCGAGGCGTCGCCCCGCTGCTGGCCTGCCTCAAGCATCACCCGAAGGCGCTGCGGGAGGTCGTCGCGACGGCCGCCTTCGCCCCGCACCTCGCCGAACATGACGCGACCTTCGCCGAGCTCGGCGTCAAGACCCGCGTCGTCGGTCCGCTGGAACTCGCCCAGACCGCCGAAGGCCCGTGCGCCGACGTGTGCGCCCTGACCATGCGCCCCGAACCCGGCCTGGCGCGCATCGCGGATTTCACGGAGTGGCGCGAGAGCAAGGAAAGCATCGTCATCGCGGACGGCGTCAGCGACCCCGCGGACCTCGCGGCCATCGCCCGCGGCATGGCGGCGTTCGGCCTGAAGCGGCTGCTGCTCTCCGGCGGCACCGAGAAGCTCGCCTACGACGCCGCGGCGTGGCACCTCGCCCGGGGCGCCATGGAGCAGCTGCGCCTCATGCGCGCCGCCGCCCTCGGCGGCCTGCTCAAGCTCGTCGAGAACCGCTGCTGCGTCGTCGCGCTCTCGCCGGACATGGGCCGCAAGATCGACCTCGCCGTGCCCGTCCGCGTGCCCGGCCGCCACCTAGCCCTGCTCATACCGGGCGGTCGCCTCGACCCGGACCTCCAGCCCAGGGTCGAACACTGCTACCGCTTCCCCGGCCTGGTCGGCCAGCCACCGCTGAGCCTCGCCGAGGTCGCCCCCTTGGCGCTCGCCTGGTTCGCCTCCACCCCGCAACCCCGTGCCGACGGCTTCCTGTCCCGCAAAAGGGCTCGCCACGCCAAGGACAAGGGTTCCAATCCCGCTAGCTGACCCCATGTCCCAACCCACGCCCGGCAAAGGCGAGAACGTCCTCTCGCTCCAGAACATCAGCCGCACCTTCTTCACGGCCCTGCAGCGCCAGCATGACATGCTCGCCTTCAGCATCGCCGGCCTGCACACGGCCGACCCGAAGGCCTACGAGCATTTCTCGACGGTCTCGCGCGTGATGCCCGTCCCGCAGGCCCACCTGCCGCCGGAGCAGATGCTCGCCTACGCCCGCGGCCTGATGCTGCGCACGACGATCAACGACCTGCTGACGCTCTCCTCGGAGTGCATGGCGCAGTGCTACCTGCTCTGCCTGTTCATCCGCGAACAAGGCAAGAACCCGCGGCGCGACCCGCTCGTCGAGAAGATCATCGGCGAGAAGCACCAGGCCTTCCTCAAGATGAACCTGCAGTCCCGCTTCACGGCGCTGGAGGAGGACTTCGGCATCGTCTGCGAGCTCGAAGACGGCATCTTCAGCCTCGCCGCCGCCCTGCGCGTGCTGGCCCGCGGCGGCCTCGTCACCAACGACGACATCACCCCGGACGGCGCGCTGACCCTGGAATTCAAGGCGATGAAGGACGTCGAGGTCCTGCCCGAGACGGCCGGCGAGGCCGCCGCGCCGACCCCGCCCCCCGGCGTCACGGTGCACGGCGCCGGCGACGTGGGCAAACCGAAGACCATCGCCCGCCTGAGCGACACGACGCGCACCTTCAAGCCCGGCGAGATCCTCGACCTGACCGACACCGAACTGCTGGGCCTCAACATCACCGTCACGAAGTTCGTCGACGGCCTCCTGCGCTCGGTCGACCACTTCGGCCGCGCCCAGCTCGGCGAAGGCGCCTAAGCGATGAGGGAGCCCGCGACGATCCCCCGGCGCGCCTGGCTGTGGGTCTTCGCGGCCTACCTGTTCCAGGCCATCCCCGCGGCGGTCCGCGACGAGGCCCTGCCGGTCGCGCTCAAGGACCTGGGTTATCCGGACGCCCGCAACACCCGGGCGGTCGCGCTCTTCGGGCTGATCGTCGGCTTCAAGATCCTGCTCTCCCCGCTGGTCGCCGGCTTCGACCCGCGCCGCTTCATCCTCACGTCCCAGCTCGCCATCGCGGCGGTCTTCGGCCTGCTCGCGGCCTTCCTCGGCGCCGGGGATGGTTCGACGATCGGGATCGTCGGGTGCCTCATCCTGCTCTCCCTGCTCGCCGCCGCGCACGACTTCGCGCTCGACGGCTATTTCGTCGCCGCGCTCGACGACCGGAGCCGCGCCACCCACGCGGGCGTGCTGAACGTCGCCACGAAGGTCGGGGCCGTGCTCGCCGGCCCGGGGCTCATCTGGCTCGTCGGCCGCATCATGGACCATGGCCCGCAGACGGCGGACGCCTGGTCCTGGGCGATGGCGGCGGCCTCCCTGCTCGCCCTGCTCACCCTCGGCGCCAACGCCTGGGGCTTGGCGGCCGAACCCCGGACCTCGTCCGACGTCACCACGGTGAAGGAACGCTTCGCGGTCATGCTCGCCGGACTCCGCTCGCTCGCGGCCGACCCGCGGCTCTACGCCGTGCTGGGGCTGATCCTGTTCTACCGCGCCAGCGAGGTGCACATGGCCCGCATCATCCCGCTCTTCTCCAAGACCGTCGGCCAAGGCGGGCTCGGCCTGGACAACGAGACCTACGCGTTCCTGCGCCTGCTTTCCGCCGTCGGCGGACTGGCGCTCGGCGGCGTGATCGGCTCGTTCGTCGTCGCCCGGCTCGGCCTGGGACGTTCGCTCCTCCCGCTCGGCGTGGTCATGCACCTGCCGCTGGCGGCGTTCGCCTGGCTGGCCTACGACGGCACGCACGACCTCCGCGTCATCGGCGTGGTCTTCGTCGTCGAATACGTCGCCTACGGCGCGGGCCTCTGCGCCCTCATCCTCGCGATGATGAAGCTGGCCGCCGGCCCCGGCGCCGCGGTGCGCTACGCCGCGCTCTCGACCTTCGCCCTGCTCGCCAATTACCTGCCCGGGCTCTGGGCGGGCCATCTGGCCGAGCGCCTGGGCTACGCCCAGTACTTCCTGTTCGCGCTCAGCCTCGCCATCCCCGGCATCATCTCGGCGGCGGTGGCGAAGCGCCACTTCGCGGAAGCCTGATCAGGCCTTCGGCAGGACGACGAGCTCCTGTTCGAACCGCGGGTCGAGGAACCGTCGGGCGAAGGCCTGCACGGCCGCTTCGTCGGTGAGCGCCATGCGGCGCTCCCACTCGGCGTCGAAATTGGCGCCCAGGCCGGCGACCTCGCGGACGAGCGCGCCTTGCATGCGGGCGCCCGCGGACTGACGGCCCTGACGACGGGAGACCCGCATCCGCCGCTTGGCGTCCGCGATCTCCTCCGCGCCGAACTGGCCCGCCCGCAGGCGGGCCAGCTCGAGACGCATCTCGGCGACGACCGCCGCCGCGGAGGACGGCGCGGTGCCGGCGTAAAGATAGAACATGCCCTGGTCGACGACCTCCACGCGCGTGGCGCCGACGAAATAGGCCATGCCCTTCTCCTCGCGGACGCGCCGGAACAGGCCGCTGGCCATGCCGCTGAGGAGTTCTTCGGTGACGTTCGCGGCGACGACCTCGTCGGGCGCGAAGCCGCAATGAGGGAACGCGAGCGCCACGACGGCCTGCTCGCCGGCGGCGCGCTCCTGCCGGCGGGAAGCGGCCGACGGCACGTGCAGCGGCAGGGAACGGCGGACGAACGCGGCCTTCGGCAAGGCGCCGAACCGGCGGCGGACGAACTCCAGGACCGCGCCGCGGTCGAAGGCGCCGCTGACGCCGACGACGAGGTTGTCCGCCACGACGAGCGAACGATGCAGTTCCGCGAGGTCGCCCGTTTCGATGCGGGCCAAGGTCTCGGGGGTGCCGCATGCGTCGACGGCGAGCGGGTGCGCGCCGAAGAACTGGCGCTGAAGGCGCAGACGCGCCTTCTCGACGATGTCGTCCTCCGCTTCGCGGCACGCGCTGATCAGGGCGGCGCGTTCGGTGGCGAACGTCTCGGGGCGGAACCGGGGCGTCAGCACGCCGTCCGCCACGAGTTCGGCGAGCTGATCGAAATCCGAACTCAAGGCCTCGCCCCAGAGCCCGCACGAGACCTGCGAACCGTGGTCCGCGAAGGTCGCCCCGAGGCTGTCGACCAGCTGGGCGACCTCCTCCTTGGTCCGACGGTCGGTATCGCGGGCGAACAGGGTGCCGAGCAGGCCGGTCGTGCCGCGCCTGGCTTCGTCTTCGTAGGCGACGCCGGCCGCCAGGAAGACGCCGAGGCCGGCCTTGGGGATGGTCGCGTCGTGCTGGAGCACCACGCGGACGCCGTTCTCCAGCGCCAAGGTCTCGAACCGATCCGGCGTGGCCGCCGCGGCGGCGGCCGGGGCGACGGCCCGGACCTTCGCCGCGCGCATCGTGCCGAGGGTCACGTGCTCAGGCCGCAGCCACTTGCGGGCCTCCCGGGTGAGGTCCTCGGGCCCCAGCCGGGCGAGATGTTCGACGCCGCGCAGCGGCCACGAGATGTCATGGCCGATCGTCGCGGCGTGGGCGAACCGGCCGGTCAGGCCATGGATGTTCTTCTGCCCGTTGACCATGCCCACGACGGACTGGCGGCGCACCTTGGCGAACTCGTCCGCCGTGACGCCGCGCTGGAGGAGGCCTTCCACGACCTCGGCGATGGCCTGCTCGACGACGGCCGTCGCGGCGTCGGCGTCGGCGTTCCAGCTGCACCAGGCGAGGCCCAGGTCCCGGATGCCGAAACCGGAGGCGTCGACCGCGTGGACGAGCTTACGCTTCTCGCGGAGTTCGCTCCAGAGCAAGGAGCTGTTGCCGGCGCCGAGCACGCCGAGGAAAAGGTCCGTCGCGAGACGACCTTCGTCGAAATACCCCGGGATGCGCCAGCTCGAGACGCCCTTCACGGTGCTGACCTCGCGCACGAGGTCGGCCCGGCGGACGCCGCCCTGAGGGGGTTCGAACTGACCCGGGGCTTCGGCGAGCGGGCGGCGGGCGAAGCGACCGAACCAACGTTCGGCGGCGGCGAAGGCTTCCTCGGGCGGCATGCTGCCGCCGAGCGCGAGCACGACGTTGGCCGGCACGTAACGTCCCGCATGGTAGGCGCGCAGGTCGTCGGGCGTGATCCGGACGAAGAGATCGCGGTGGCCGATGACGGGCTGGCGGAGCGCATGCGCGCGGACGGCCTCCTCGAGCACCGACTTGGCGAGCACCTGGTCGTGCTCGTCGTCGCACATGGCGATCTCCCGCAGGATGACCTCGCGCTCCATGCGGGCGTCGGCGTCGGTGATCAGCGGGTCGAAGACCATGTCGGCGACGGCTTCCATCGCGGTCTCGAAACCTTCCTGCGGGGCGTCGACGTAATACACCGTCCGGTCGAAGGTCGTGTAGGCGTTGGAAGCGCCGCCGCTGCGGTGGATGGCTTCGGTCAGTTCCCGGTTCGTGAAACGGCCGGTGCCCTTGAACACCATGTGCTCCAGGTAATGCGAGATCCCGGAGCCTTCCCAGCGGCCCTCATGGATGCTGCCCGTGCGCACCCAGGCCTGGACGGTGCAGAGGCCGATGCCGGGGCGGTGGGCGTAGATGACCTCGAGTCCGTTGGCGAGCACCCGCCGTTCTGGCAAGGGGCCGGCGATCTGGGCGAAACTCAGGCCTTCGAGGGTGGACATGGGGTGCAGGTATGCCCTTCCCGCGCCGGGGCGCAAGCGTGACCCGGCGGCGTCGCGGAGCACTCTGACATTGAAAACGCCACGGGGCCTCCGTATCACCGACCTTCGCGCGCCGCCCTTCGCGGACGCACCTCCCTCCTCCCGCTCCTTTCGATGTATATTCCGCCTGAAATCCGCGCCCAGATCGAAGAGGTCGAGCGCCGCGCCGGCCACCTCTGGAAGTTCCTCGACGTGCCCGGCAAGCAGGCCCTGATCGCCAAGCTCGAGGAGCGGATGGGCGCCGCCAACTTCTGGGACAGCCAGAAGGCCGCCCAGAAGGTCATCGGCGAGTGCAACGGCTACAAGAACATCGTCGGCCCCCAGGTGGCCTTCCGCCGGCAGATCGACGACGTGAAGACCCTCGCCGAACTCATCGCCGAATCTCCCGACGGCACCGCCGACGCCGAGCTCGAGGAGCTCCGCAAGCTCGCCGCCGACCTGCTCGCCGGCGTGGGCGACCTGGAGATCGCCTCCTTCCTGTCCGGACCGCACGACAAGTCCAACGCCATCGTCACCGTCAAGGCCGGCGCCGGCGGCACCGAGTCCAACGACTGGGCCGACCTGCTCTACCGCATGTACACGCGCTGGGCCGAACGCCGCGGTTTCAAGATCGAGGTCGAGGACATCGCCGAGGGCGAAGGCGCCGGCATCAGCCAGGCCACCTTCCGCCTCGAAGGCCCCAACGCCTACGGCTACGTCAAGGCCGAGCGCGGCGTCCATCGCCTCGTCCGCATCTCGCCCTTCGACGCCAACGCCCGCCGCCACACGTCCTTCGCCTCCGTCGACGTGGTCGCCGAGATCGACGACGACATCGACGTCGAGGTCAACGAAGCCGACCTGCGCGTCGACGTCTACCGTTCCAGCGGCAAGGGCGGCCAGCACGTCAACAAGACCGAATCCGCGGTGCGGCTGACGCACATCCCGACCGGCATCGTCGTGGCCTGCCAGCGCGAACGCTCCCAGGTCAAGAACCGCGCCCTCGCGATGAAGATCCTGCGCGCCCGCATCTACGAGAAGACCATCGATGACAAGCGCGCCGAGATGGAGAAGTATTACGGCGAGAAGGGCGACATCGGCTGGGGCAACCAGATCCGCTCCTACGTCTTCCAGCCTTACCAGATGGTGAAGGACCTGCGCACCGGGGTCGAGACGGGCAACATCCAGGCGGTCATGGACGGCGACATCGACGCGTTCATCAACGGCTGGCTGCGCGCCGGCGGCCCGCGCACGCGCAACAAGGACATCAAGATCGAGGACTGAGTCCTCCGCGCCATGCCCACCCGGGAAGTCCTCCGCCAGAAGCTCCTCGAGACCCCGCTCTTCGCGGAGAAGATCTGGAAGCTTTCGCCCGAGCCCTGGGCCCTGACCGAAGCCCAGGTCCGCGACCTCAAGCGCATCGGCGCGGCCTGCCTCAGCTACCATCGCGCGCTGGAGCGCCTGTACGTGCGTTCCTTCTCCGGCAAGAAGATCCTCCGCAACCGCGAGGTCTACGCCCCGTGGGTCGCCGAATACCTCGACCGCTACAAGCCCGCCGGCCTCGTGGCGCATGGCCGTCATCGCGCGGTGAAGAACCAGTGCCCTGTCGTCCTCCGCCCGGACCTCCTGATCACGGAGCAGGGCTTCACGATGACCGAGCTCGACAGCGTGCCCGGCGGCGTCGGCCTCACGGCCTACCTCAACGAGGTCTACGCCGAGGATTACCCCGGCGTGGTCGGCCGCACCGGCATGCCCGACCGCTTCATGGCGGCGCTGGGCCGGCTCACCCCGAAGGAGAAGTTCCCGCTGGTCGCGATCGTCGTCAGCGAGGAAGGCGCGACCTACCGGCCGGAGTTCGAGTGGCTGGGCGAGAAGCTGCGCTCCCTCGGTCATGACGTGCACGTCGTCGAGCCCTCCCAGGTCATGCAGATGGGCGACGGCTCCTACGTCCCCGTCGACGGCGCCCCGCGCCGCGTCGACATCCTGTACCGCTTCTTCGAGCTCTTCGACCTCGCCAACGTGAAGGGCGCCGACGGCATCTTCAACGCGGTCGAGGCCGGCACGCTGACGCTGACGCCGCCGATGAAGGCGTTCCAGGAGGAGAAGCTCGGCCTCGCCCTGCTCCACCATCCGCAGCTCGCCGAGTTCTGGAAGGAGAACCTGCCGGAAGACCACCACGAGGCCTTGTTCCGCATCGTCCCTCAGACCTGGATCATGGAGAAGACGGTGCTGCCCCCGACGGCGGTCCTGCACGCGCCGGGCGTCAACGGCCGGCCGATCCGCGAATGGCCGGAGCTGGCGGAAGCCTCCCAGCGCGAGCGCAACCTGATCATCAAGGCGAGCGGCTTCCACGAGACCGCCTGGGGCGCCCGCAGCGTGACCCTCGGCAGCGACGTCTCGCGCGAAGAGTGGCTGGAAGCCATCGACGCCGCGCTCGACCCCGAGAACGAGACCTTCCACGTGATGCAGGCCTACCACAAGCCCTCGCGCCTGACCCATCCGGTCTACGCCGACGACGGCGCGGTCGTGCCCGCCGAGGGCCGGGTCCGCCTCTGCCCCTACTTCTTCGTCGACGGCGACACCGTCGAGCTGTCGGGCATCCTGGCGACCTTCTGTCCGGCGGATAAGAAGATCATCCACGGGATGAGCGATGCGGCCCTGCTCCCCTGTCACGTGGTCGGCTGAGGGGCCTCCCTCGCCTTGCTTCCGGCGGGCTTTGCGGCCAAGGTGGGCCCATGAGACTCCTCGCCCTCGGTCTGTTCTCGCTCCTCGGCCTGCTCGGCGACCTCGCGGCCGCCGTCCGCACCAAGGTCGACCTGGTCAACCTGACCCCCGACATCCGCCCGGGCGAGAAGGCCCTGATCGCGATGCGCTTCCGTTGCGACCCGCACTTCCACATCTACTGGAAGAATCCCGGAGACGCCGGCCAGTCCCCCACGGTCGAATGGCAGGAGAAGTCCGGGACCACCGTCGGGGCCTTCGTCTGGCCCGGCCCCAAGCTGCTCGACCAGTCGGGCGTCTTCAACTTCGTCTACGAGGACGAGACCCTGCTGCTGATGGAAGTCGCCGTCCCGGCCGGAGCCAAGGGCGCGCTGACGTTCAAAGGCAAGGCCGAGTGGCTGGAGTGCGACGACACCGGCTGCTGGCCCCACGACAAGCAGGTCGAACTCACCGTGCAGGTGGGCGCCGGCAACGCGGCCTACAAATACGACGCCAAGCTCTACCCGGCGCTGCGACCCCGCCTCACGACGACCGCGACGAGCGACGGCAAGACCCTCAAGGTCGTCGTCCCGGCCGGCGAGAAACTCCCGCAGACCTGGTTCCCCGAGCGTAACTTCGTCGCCCCCACCGCCACGGCCAAGCAGAAGCAGGCCGGAGGGGAGATCTTCTTCGACCTCGCGGACGCCACCGAGAAGCTGGATTCCGGCGAGCTCGTCTTCACCACGAAAGCCGCCGACGGGGGCTTCGTCGACATCAAGGCCGTGCTCGGCGGCGCTCCGGCCAAGGCCGCGCCCGGCCCCGCCTCCGCGCCGACGAAGACCTCCGGCGAATGGCAGCCGTGGTCGCCGGAAGCGCAGGCCAAAGCCTTGGCCGAAGGCAGGACGGTCTACGTGGACTTCACCGCGCGCTGGTGCGCCACCTGCCAGGTCAACAAGCGCGTCTACTCGCAAGGCGACGTCGCCCAGGCGCTGGCGTCCGCCGGCGTGGTCATGCTCAAAGCCGATTGGACGAAGAAGGACGAGGTGATCGCGCAGGAACTCGGCAAGTACGGCCGCACCGGCATCCCCCTGAACGTCTTCCTCAAGGCCGGCCAGCCGCCCGCGGTCCTCTCCGAAGCTCTCACGGGGACCGAACTGCTCGCCGCCCTGAAATCCGTCGGCGAAGGCAAGGCCTATCAGGCCGAGGCGACCTCCCACTCTTTCTTCATCTGGCTGCTGCTGGCCTTCGGCGGAGGCATGCTCCTGAACCTGATGCCCTGCGTCTTCCCGATGCTCGGCCTCAAGGTGCTCGGCTTCGCCAAGGAAGCCGGCGCCTCGCGGCGCACCGTCGTGATCAACGGACTGCTCTACTCCGCCGGCGTCATCGTGAGCTTCCTCGCCCTCGCGGCGCTTATCATCGCGCTCAAGTCCGGCGGGGCTTCCGTGGGCTGGGGCTTCCAGATGCAGTCGCCCGGCTTCGTCCTCGGCACCTGCGTGCTGATGATCGTCCTCGGCCTCTCGCTCGTCGGCGTGTTCGAGATCGGCGTCGGCCTCGGCGGCGTCTCCGCCGGCGACGGCGACGGCCGGACCGCGACCTTCTTCTCCGGCGTGCTCGCCACCGTGGTCGCCACGCCCTGCACCGCCCCCGGCCTGGGCGCCGCCCTCGGTTTCGCCTTGGACAAAGACCGTTCGACGGCGGAGACGTTGCTGTTCTTCACGGTCATCGGCCTCGGCATGGCCCTGCCCTACCTGCTGCTTTCGGCCTTCCCCCGCCTCACCGCGCTGCTGCCCCGGCCGGGCGAATGGATGGAGTCGCTGAAACAGGGCATGTCGTTCCCGCTCTTCGGCTACGCGCTGTACCTGCTCTGGGTGCTCAACGCGCTCGTCGAAGACGGCAATTGGGTGCGCGACGCCTCCCTCGGCCTCGCCGTGATCGCCACGGCTTGCTGGGTGCTCGGACGCTGGGGCGCCTTGCATCGCTCCGATCTGGAGCGCGTCTCGGCTCGCCTCCTTGCCGGCCTGCTGTTCGTCGCCACCCTCGGCTACCTCTACGCGACGCTGCCCTGAGCGCCCGTCGTGAACAGCCAACAAAAAGGCCCGCCGATCGGCGGGCCTTCTGCTTGCCGCATCGGCCGCTCAGAGCGGTCCGAGATTGTTGACCGGAGCGGGCGCGGCGCCGGCGGCGGGCGCAGGGGCGGCGGCGGGACGGTTGGCCGCGGCGGCGCCGCCGTAGTTCACGTCGACGACGAGGGCCTTGCGGTCCTTGGCGCCGGACTGACGACCGGCGGCGGACTTGTCGGCCTGCTGGGAGCCGAGGGCCATGATCTCGCTGTTGGCCTGGTTGGCGCCGAGGCCGACGAGGTAGTCACGGACGGACTGGGCGCGACGATCGGAGAGGCCGAGGTTGTACTCTTCGGTGCCGAAATGGTCGGTGTAGCCGGCGATGATCACCTTGGTGCCCTTCACGCGGCCGGCGATGGCGTCCAGTTTGCCACGCTCGGCGGCCGAGACATTGTAGCGATCGAAGTCGAAGTAGACGGTGGCGAGGATGGCCTCGGGCGGGATGGTGCCGTTACGGATGGCGTTGGCCATGGCGTCATAGCCCGTCGGACGCGTGTCGAGGGTTTCGCCGTTGAAGCCGTTGCCACCCCGGCCGGAGGAGAGCGGCTGGAAACCGGCGGGGATGCGGGAGGTGCAACCCACGACGAGGGCGGAAAGGGCGAGAAGGAAGGTGAGACGCTTCATGGTGTGAGGGGAATAAAAGAACGGCGGGCGGGACTGGGCAAGCCTTGTCTCCTCAGTACCGAGGCACCTTGGGGTCGACCTTGAGGGACCATGCGTCGATGCCGCCCTGCAGGTTGGTGACGCGGGCGAAGCCTTTGGAGCGGAGGAACTGGGTGACCCGCATGCTCCGGCCGCCGTGATGGCACTGGACCAAGACCCAGGCGTCGGCAGGAATCTCCGCCAGGCGGGTCGGCACGGTGTTCATCGGGATCAGACGGGAACCCTCGATGCGGCACACCGCGTATTCATCGGGTTCACGGACGTCCAGCAGGACGGGCGGGTTCGGGCCGGCCAGCAGGCGGCTGGCTTCTTCGACGGAGATTTCGAGCGGGGTTGCGGACATGACGGGAGAAGGCGGGGCGCAGACCACGGGAGCGTAGGCGGTCTTGTCGAGGGTGCGGATCGTCGCGGAAGCGCCGCAACAAGGACAGGCGGGATCGGGGAGGATAGCCAGCGGGCGGGAGGAGCCTGCCTCGACGTCGACGACGCAGAGCCGGGATTGGCGACGCCGGCCCAGGACGACGGCGATGGCCTCGGACGCCATCCAAGAGCCGATGACGCCGCAGGTCGCCCCGAAGACCCCCGCATCGGCGCAGGTCGGGACGGAGGCGGCGTCGGGAATGACGGGGTACAGGCATCGGTAGCAACCGGCCCCGGGGAGGAACACTCCCACCTGGCCGGTGCCGCGCAGGACGCTGCCGTGGACGAGCGGACGGCGCCCGAGCACGCAGGCGTCGGCGGCCAGGAACCGCGTCGCGAAGTTATCCGTGCCGTCGATGACGACATCGTACCGAGACACGAGCTCGGCGGCGTTCTCGACGGTGAAGCCTTCCGGATGCAAGGCCACCTTGAGCCCGGGATTGATCTCGCCGAGGGACTCGGCCGCGGAGACCGTCTTCGGCAGCCCGAGGGTGTCGAAGCCATGGATGATCTGCCGATGCAGGTTGGAAACCTCGACCTTGTCGGGATCGGCGATGCCGATGAGCCCGACGCCGGCGGCGGCGAGGTAGAGCCCGACCGGCGAACCGAGTCCGCCGGCTCCCAGCAGCAGGACCTTGGCCTCCCGGAGGCGGAGCTGACCGGCTTCCCCGACCCCGGGCAGACGCATCTGCCGGGAGTAAAGGGCCTTCTCGTGGTCGCTGAGGCGCAGGTCCGCGGACATGGGGACAGTCGAACCCCCGCGGCGGACGGTGTCAAACCGCCCCTTCCACGTGTCGGATTGAATAATCGGCCGAGGTGTCCCAACTTGACCCCGTGGCACAGGTCTTCCTCGGCATCGATTACGGCTCCCGACGGGTCGGGCTCAGCCATGCCGACGAACTAGGCTTCGCCTTCCCCCTGCCCGCCGCGGTGGCCGAAGACGCGGAGGCCCGCTTCGCCCAGATCGGCAAGGAGATCGCCCGGCTGAAGGTCACCCTGCTCGTGCTCGGCTACCCGCTCTCCGTCGAAGGCGAGCGCACCAAGCGCTGCGACGAAGTCGACGCCTTCGCCGAGGAACTGACCCGTCGCTTCGGCCTGCCGATCGAGAAGGTCGACGAAGCCCTGACCAGCCAGGCGGCCGACGAACTCGGCGGACGCAAGGCCCGCTCGGCGCACGAACGCAAGCAGCAGGCCCGCACCGGCGAACGCGACTCGCGGGCAGCCGCCGTACTGCTGCAGGATTTCCTCAACAGCCGGGGCATCGGCGCCTGACCATGCCGCCCGCCGAGCCCAAGCAACCCTTCACGCCGAAGCTCGAACGCTTCCTGGCGACCGTCGCCTACGACGGTACCGACCATATCGGCTGGCAGGTGCAGAACGGCCGCCTGTCCATCGAGGGCGAGATCGAGGAGCGGCTTTCGCGCATCCTGAAGACGCCGATCGACATCCATGGCAGCGGCCGGACCGACTCCGGCGTCCACAGCGTCGGCCAGCGGTTCCACTTCGACGCCTTCTGGCCGCATCCCTGCAGCTACCTCGTCCACGCGATCAACTCCTGCGAGCAGAACGGCATCCTGGTCACGCACCTGCAGCGCGTGGCTCCCGGTTTCCACTGCCGCTGGCACGCCAACGGCAAACGCTACCGCTACGAGATCTGCGACGGCTATCCGCCGCCTTGGGAGGCCCGCTACTGCCTCGGGCTCGGCAAGAAGACCGTCGACGTGCGGCTCATGCGTCAGGCCGCCAAGCTGCTGCTGGGCAAGCATGACTTCTACGCTTTCGGCGCCAACCACGGGCAAGGCATGGAGAAGGAGAACCCGGTCAAGGAACTGCGCCGCCTCGACGTCCGGCGCCGCGGCAAGCGGATCACGATCGTCGCCGAAGGCAGCGGCTTCCTCTACAAGATGGTCCGCCGGCTCGTCGGCGGCCTCCTGCGGGTCGGCGAAGGCAAGATGCCGCCCGAACGCCTGGTGGAATACCGCAAGGAGCGCGTCATCACCTCCGAAGTCCCGACGGCCCCGGCCCGCGGGCTCTTCATGGAGAAGGTCTTCTTCGAGCCGGGTTCGCTGCGGAATCCGCGCCCGTTGCGCAGCCGGAACGAAGCGGACGTCAGCTCCGAGTGAGGGCCGGAGCTCGGTTTGGGATGGAAGCCCTCCGTCCGTCCGACTATGGCCTAGTCATGCGGCGTCTCGCCCTGCTCTGCCTCGCCCTGGTCTGCCCCGGCCTGCTGTCCGCGCACCCGGAGTGGAAGGAAGCCAACTGTCTCGGCGTGATCGACGAGCGCGGCGCGCTGACGCTCACGATCAAGTTCGACGTCCCGTCGTTCCTCGTCGGCCAGACGTCCAAGGACGCGACGATCCCGGCGCTGGACGAGCTCATGCGGACCCCGGGCCGGCTCGACGCGGCGATCGAACCCGGCCGGCGGCGTCTGCTCGACGGCCTGCGCCTGGAAGTCGACGGGCGCGAGACGCCGGTCATCCTCGTCGCCTTCCCCTCGGCGGAGGCCATCGCCGCGACGTCCGCCCGCCAAGGCGAAGCCGACCGTTATCCCGTGATGCTCAACGCCCGCCTGACGGCGTCGATCCCGACCAAGGCGACGCGGCTCAGGCTGAGCTTCCCGCCGGCGCTGGGCACGGTCTTCGTGAACCTGCGCAAAGGCATGGAATACCAGGTGGTCATGGCCGCGACGCCCGCCATGCCCGCCGAGCTGACCCTGGGGGAGTCGCCGGACGACTCCGCGGCCGCGACCGCTTGGAAGCTTTTCCTCGACGGCTTCGGACATGTGCTGCCCGACGGATGGGATCACTGCCTCTTCATGGTGGCCATGTTCCTGGGAGCCTCCACGGTCGGCCAGGCCTTGCGACGCTCGCTGGTCTTCACCCTCGGCCATAGCGTGACCTTGACCGCCGTCGCCATGGGCTGGCTGGGGCAACCGGGTCCGTGGATCGAACCTTTCATCGCGCTGACCATCGGCGTCGGCGGTTGGCTCGCTTTCCGCGGCCGCGGCCAGGAAAGCTCCGCCCTGCTCCTGCCCGCGGTCTTCGGCCTGGTGCACGGCCTCGGGTTCGCGGCGGCGGTCGCCGATAACCTCGCCAGCTGGTCGGCCGGCGACATCATCCTCATCCTGATCGGCTTCAATCTGGGCGTCGAAGCCGCCCAAGCCCTCGTCATCGGCGTCGCCGCGACCGGCCTCTGGGCCGTCCGCAGGGTCCGTCTCCCGGAAGCCGGGATCCGCCAAGCCCTGAGCCTGGCGGTGGCGCTCATCGGTTTCGGCGTCTTCCTCTGGCGCCTGCTCGGGCTGGGCTGATCAGAGCTGCCCTACGGGTCGCTTGCCGGCGTCGAGACGCTTGCGCTCGGACTCCGCGAAGGCCTGGAGTTCCTTGACGACCTCCGGTTGGGCGGCGGCGAGATCTTCCTTCTCACCCGGGTCCTTGGAAAGGTCGTAGAGAGCCAGTCCGATCTGGCGCTGGTGGGTCTTCGCGGGGTAACCGTCGCGCTCGGCCGGGATCATGTCGACGTAGCTGCGATAAGCATGCGGCAGATGGAGCTTCCACTTGCCTTTGCGGACGGCCTCGAGGCGGTCGCCATAATAGTAGGCGAAGGAATCCCGGCCGCCGGCCTTGCCTTCCTTGAGCACCGGCAGGAAGGAAACGCCGTCGATCTCGTTCTTGGGCGCGTCCGCCGCGACCGCGGCCAGCAAGGTCGGCACCACGTCGATGTTGGCGACCAGCGCGTCGGTCTCGCCGCCGGCCTTCACGACGCCGGGCCAGCGGACGATGAAGGGCACGCGCACGCCGCCCTCGAAGGTCGTGCCCTTGCCTTCGCGGAACGGACCGGCGGAGCCGGCATGACGTCCGAAGTTCAGCCACGGACCGTTGTCGCTCGTGAAGATGACGATGGTCTCCTGCTCGACCTTCTTCTCGCGCAAGGTACGCAGGACGGCGCCGACGGCATGGTCGAGATCCGCCAAGGTGTCAGCGTAAGGCGTGGCGTGCTTGCCCTTGAATTCCGACGATGCGCCGAGGGGCGTATGCGGCATCGAAGTCGCCATATAGAGGAAGAACGGCTGCGCCTTGCCGGCGTTATCCTTGATGAAACGGACGGCCCGCAACCCCTGCGAGGACGTCAGAGCGTCCATATCGACCCAGTCACGGGTGAACCCCATGGGATGTCCGTTCACGATGCGCGGCAGCTCCGGATACATCTGGCGACGGCTCTCGCCGGTTCGGCCGTAACCGCGGGGCCACATGTCATTCGAGTAGGGCGTGATCATCGACTCATCGAAACCGTGCGCCGGCGGCAGGAACTTCGGCGCGTCACCGAGATGCCACTTGCCGACCACGCCCGTGTGGTATCCGGCCTCCTTCAGGAGCGTACCCAAGGTCTGTTCGTCCGTGCTGAGCCCGATCTTGGAGTTCGGCCCGAGGGCCACGCCGCCGAGGCCGAGGCGGTTCGGATAACAGCCGGTCAGGAGCGCCACCCGCGAGGAAGTGCAGACGGCCTGCGTCGCCAGGAAACTCGTGAAGCGGAGACCATCCTTGCTGAGCTGGTCGATGTTCGGCGTGGGATTCTGCTTCGATCCGTAGCAGCCGAGGTCGGCCCAACCCATGTCATCGCACATGATGAGGACAATGTTCGGTCTTCCGGCGAGCAATGATACGCACCAGAACAAAACCAAGGTCGGGGTAAACCTCATGGACCCAGAACATAGGGTGATTCCCCTAGGTTCCAAGAACTATTATCAACTCAATTGACCTTCAGTCCCAGCTCCGCGCAGACCGCCGGGTGCTTCCGGGCCTTGTTGATGAACTCGTCGACGCCGAAGTCCGCCACGATGAAATCGCCGTAACGGAAGGACGGGCACTTGGACTGTCCGGTCAGGGAGACCAGCTGCCGCATCTGGTGCATGTCGGCGACGACGTCACGGACATCGAGCCGGACCCCCTGCTGGGCGAAGAAATCGAGCGCTTCGGTGCACCAAGGGCAACCAGGCTTGACGTAGAGGATCGGGAGCGGCTGAGGCATGCCCAAAAACAAGCGAGCCATGGTAGGTTTAGCAAGCGGAGAGGACGACCCGCCCATGGCGTTGACACCTTCCGACGGCCTGCTGGAAATAAAGCAACCCATGGAAACGATTCACGGCGCCCCGAGCTACACCCTGAAGACCCCCGAGGTCGAACTGGCCGTCACGCAGACCGCCGGTCACCTCGCCCCGGTGACCTTCCATCTGCCCGGCCTCAAGGCCAGCCCCTATTCCCTCTCGCCCTGGACGCCTTCGCAGATCGACCAGTCTCTGCCGAATCTGCTCACGTACCTGCGTGGCGATTTCCTCTGCCTGCCGTTCGGCGGACAACAGAAAGGCCCGCCCCACGGCGACACCGCCAACGCGCCCTGGCAGCTGGTGGCCGCGACGGCGACGACGTTGCGCCTCACGCAGACCGGCACGGACACCGGCGCCACGGTGGCGAAGCATTTCTCGCTCATCCCGGGCCACCATGCGATCTACTGCGAACACGTGATCACCGGGCTCGAAGGCCGCTGGAATTACGGCAACCACCCCGTACTCGATCTCTCGCGGGTGCCGGCGGGCGCGGCGCGCATCGCGACCTCCGCCTTCCGCTTCGGCTCGGTGTACGCGGGCGAGTTCTCCAATCCCGCCGCGGGCGAATCCGGCGTGCTCAAGCCCTCGGCCGAATTCGCCTCGCTCACGTCCGTCCCGATGAAGGACGGCACGCACACCGACCTGACGCATTACCCGGCCCGGCCCGGCAACGACGACCTGATCATGCTGGTCAACGCGCCCGCCACCGACGCCCAGCCCTTCGCCTGGACGGCCGTCACCTTCCCCGGCTACGTCTGGTTCTCCCTCAAGAACGTCGCCGACTTCCCCTCCACCCTGTTCTGGCTCTCGAACGGCGGACGCCCCGGACACCCCTGGGAGAAGCGTCACCTCGGTCGGCTCGGCCTCGAGGAAGTCTGCTCCCACTTCTGCGACGGGGTCGACATCGCCCGCGAGGACCGCCTCGCCGCCAAGGGCATCCCGACCAGCCGCCTCTTCCGCAAGGATGAGCGCGTCCGCCTCCCCCTGATCCAGGCCGCCGCCGCCGTGCCCGCCGCCTTCGGCCAGGTCCAGGGCATCGTCCCCGCCGGCCCGGAGTCCGTCCGGATCACGGGCGAAAACGGTCAGTCCGTGACCTGCCCCGTTAATTGGCAGTTTTTGAAGTCTTAAGTCGGCTTACTCAATTCTTGTCCCTGCCCACGCAGTCGCCTAAATCCGACCTCCCCGACCCTCCTTTTCCCCCACACATGTCCTCCCCTAAGATTGTCCAAGATCTCTCCACCAAGAAGACCGGCGTCGCCTCGCTCGTGGAGCAGGAACTCGCCAAGACCGGCGGCCTGCTGCGCCTCGCCCCGTGCTGGGTGCCGCGCTCCTTCCTGCAGCCCGGCAAGCGCCTCAAGCTGCACCCGGACGACCTCTACGCCTTCGGCCTGAGCCGCGGCGGCATCGACGAGCGCTGGTTCGCCTCCACCACGGAAGCCGCCAACGACAACCGCACCCCGGACGAAGGCCTCTCCTACGTCGTGATCGGCAAGACCCGCTTCACCCTGAAGCAGGCGGTCCAGGAATGCGGCGCCGCGCTCATCGGCTCCAAGATCTGGAACAAGTACAAGAAATGGCCGGTGTACTCCAAGTTCTTCGACAACATGGGGCCGATCCCGCACCACATGCACCAGAACGCCAAGCAGGCCAAGCTGCTCGGCCTCGAAGGCAAGCCGGAGTCCTACTACTTCCCGCCCCAGCACAACAACGTCGGCAACAACTTCCCTTACACGTTCATGGGCTTCGAGCCCGGCACGACCAAGGCCCAGGTCCGCGAGTGCATCGCCAACTGGCACAAGGGTGACAACAAGATCCTCGCCCTCTCCAAGGCCTACAAGCTCGAGCCCGGCACCGGCTGGCTCATCGACCCGTGCATCCTCCACGCCCCGGGCTCGCTCTGCACCTACGAGCCGCAGTGGGGTTCCGACGTGTTCGGCATGTACCAGAACCTCGTCGAAGGCCGCGAAGTGCCGTGGGCCCTCCTCGTCAAGGACATGCCGAAGTCCAAGCATCAGGACATCGACTTCATCGTGGACCAGCTCGACTGGGACAAGAACGTCGACCCGAACTTCAAGGACAACCACTACCTCGAGCCGGTCGTCTCGGTCGAAGGCGAGGGCTTCGTCGACAAGTGGATCGTCTACGGCAAGGTCGACAAGTTCCAGTACTTCACCGCGAAGGAACTGACCGTCGAACCGGGCGCCGAGTGCACCATCACGGACAAGGGCGCCTACGGCCTCATCTGCGTCCAGGGCTCCGGCACCATCAACGGCCAGGTCCTCAACAGCCCGAAGCTCATCCGCTTCAACGAGCTGACCGAGGACGAGTACTTCTGCACCGAAGCCGGCGCCAAGCAGGGCGTGACCTTCCGCAACACCTCCGCCACCGAGCCGCTGGTCTGCCTGCGCTACTTCGGCCCGGAAGTGAACCCGGACGCCCCCGCCATGGGCGCCTACAAGAAGGCCAGGAAGAAGTAAGCCTTCCCGTCCGCCCTCCCCTCACCCTACCCCCACGCCCATGAAACTGCACAACGCGATGTGGCCCGGCCTCGTCGGCAAGGAGCCCAACACCGACCACCCGCCGATCTCCCTCGAGCACATGCTCGACATGACCGTCGCCGCGAACGTCGACGGCCACAAGTTCGACGGCGTCGACCTGTTCCTGTTCCACCCGCACACCGACCCCGACATCTCCGAGGACAACCTCAAGAAGATGGCGGACCTCATCGCCTCCAAGGGCCTGAAGGTCGGCTCGCTCGTGGCGCCGGTCTGGGGCGGCACGGTCGGCGACTCCGCGATGGGCACCGACGAGCAGCAGCAGAAGTTCCTCCTCGCGATCGAGAAGGCCTGCCGCATCGCCAAGCTGCTGAACAAGCACGGCGTCCGCCAGTATGGCGTCATCCGCGTGGACTCCGCCGAGTTCGGCGTGCAGAAGTGGCGCGAGAACCCGAAGGCCAACACGGCCCGCATCGTCGACACGTTCAAGAAGGCCGCGAAGATCGCCGAAGGCCACGGCGAGCGCATCGCCGCCGAAGGCGAGATCTGCTGGGCCGGCATGCACTCGTGGAAGGCGATGCTCGACACCCTCGAAGGCGTCGGCATGCCGAAGACCTTCGGCTTCCAGGCCGACCTCGCCCACACCTACCTCTACCTGATGGGCTACAACGAGCCCGAGGCCGCCCTCCTCAAGGAAGGCTACACCTCGGAGCAGTTCTGGCCCGCCTACCGCGAGATGGTCGGCAAGCTCCGCCCCTGGACCATCGACTTCCACGTGGCCCAGAACGACGGCACCGTGCACGGCACCGGCTCCCACGAGAAGACCGGCCGTCACTGCCCCGCCGACGACGCCAACGGCAAGCTCGACATCCCGGCCTGCTCCAAGGTCTGGCTCGAAGGCGCCGCCGACCGCGGCATGAAGCACATCTGCTGGGACGGCTGCATGTTCCCGAACGCGACGCTCGAGAACCCGAAGACCTGGAACACCATCCTCTCCGCGATGGTCAAGGTGAAGCAGGCCCTCTGAGCCCCCCATACTCGATACTCCAAACCCTCATCCCCTCGAACTATGTCTAAAGCCATTCGTATCGGTCTCATCGGTTACGGCTTCATGGGCCGCACCCACTCCAACGCCTACTCGCAGGTCGGCCACTTCTTCCCGAAGGACAAGCTGACCACGGGCCACCACATCGTCCGCCAGGCCGTCTGCGGTCGCGACGAGGCCAAGGTCAAGGACTTCGCCCAGAAGTGGGGCTACGCCTCCTACGAGACCGACTGGCGCAAGCTGGTCGCCCGCGCCGACATCGACGCCGTCGACATCTGCACCCCGAACGACTCGCACGCCGAGATCGCCCTCGAGTGCATCAAGCACGGCAAGATGATCCTCTGCGAGAAGCCCCTCGCCCTCAACGGCGAGCAGGGCGAGAAGATGGTCGCCGCCGTCGAGAAGTCCGGCCTCCCGAACCTGGTCTGGTACAACTACCGCTTCCTCCCCGCCGTGACGCTCGCGAAGAACATCGTGGCCGCCGGCGAACTGGGCCGCGTGTTCCACTACCGCGCCAACTTCCTCCAGGACTGGACCATCTCCACCGAGCTGCCGCAGGGCGGCGCGGGTCTCTGGCGCCTCGACGCCGCCGCCGCCGGTTCCGGCGTGACGGGCGACCTGCTCGCGCACTGCATCGACACGGCCCGCTGGATCAACGGTGACATCACCGAGGTCTCCGCGGTCACCGAGACGTTCATCAAGGAACGCGTCCACACCGCCACGGGCAAGAAGCAGGCCGTCACCATCGACGACGCCGCGATCTTCCTCTGCCGCTTCGAGAACGGCTCGATCGCCCAGTTCGAATCCACCCGCTATGCCCGCGGCCACAAGGCGCTCTACACGTTCGAGATCAACGGCGAGAAGAAGTCCCTTCAGTGGGACCTCCACGACCTCAACCGCCTCAACTACTTCGATCACTCCGTCCCGGGAGATCGTCGCGGCTGGGCCAGCATCCACACGTCCGACGGCGACCACCCGTACGCCGGCAACTGGTGGGTCCCGGGTCTCTGCCTCGGTTACGAGCACTCCTTCACCCACGAGCTCGCCGAGTTCCTCAAGAGCCTCGACGACCCGAAGGCGCCGAAGGCCTATCCGGACTTCCGCCACGCCCTCGGCACCCAGTACGTCTGCGACGCCGTCCTGGAGTCCGCCAAGACGAAGCAGTGGGTTAAGGTGAAGAAGGCCTAAACCGCCCTCCAGCCGCCTTCCAGAAGCCCCGGATCACCCGATCCGGGGCTTCCTTATGCCCACAGGACTTAGGGTAGGGACGGCTCTCCGAGCCGTCCGGCGGCGGGCTCGGAGAGCCCGCCCTACCTGACACCCGATTACGCCACACGCTTGACACTAGACTGTTACCACTTACAACTGTCAGCAATATCTCCCTATGCCGCGTAAAACCTCCCTTTCCTACATGGTCTGCACCTACCACCTCTATCTCCTCAACCGTCACCTGTTCGTCGACCTGCCCGAAGGCCGTGCCTTGGTCGACACGGGCGCCCCCTTCAGCTCTTCCACCTCGGGTCGCCTGACCTGGCAGAACGAAAACCACGGGGTCAACAAGGGCGGCTACCTGGGCTTCACGTTCGACCAACTGTCCGCCGAGATCGGCGTGCAGGTCGACGCGCTGCTGGGCATGGACCTGCTCGCCCAGACCACCCTGCTCTTCGACGTGGCCCATCGCAGGCTCGCGGCCGGCGATGAGATGCCCGCCGGCTTCACGCCCCTGCCCTACGAGCACGCCCCGATGTCCGACATCCCGCTCTTCCACGTGGCTCTCAACGGCCAGCCGGCCCGCGTGCTCTGGGACACGGGCGCGCAGTATGGTTACGTCACGGATCGCAAGTTCGTGAAGGGCGCGAAAGCCCTGCCCGGCTTCAAGGACTTCAGCCCGATGTTCGGCGACCTGGACATCCCGCAGTCCTACGTGCCGCCGTTCACCCTCGCCGGCCATGATCTGCTCGAGACCGTCGGCGAAGCCCCGCACGTCCTCGGCGGCGGCGTCTCGCCCGTGCCGATGGGCCAGTTCCTGCGCGCCCTCGACATCGACGCGATCATCGGCCCCTCCTGGATGCCTCGCGTGAAGGTCTGGCTTAATCCTCAGGACCAGACGTTCGCGCTCGCGGTCTAAGGTCGGCGATCCCGCCGACAAGAAGCCCCGGTCCGCATCACGGCGGCCGGGGCTTTCGTCTTTCCGGAGATGGCTTACTTCTTCGCGGCGGCCTTCGGAGCGGCGGGCGAGTAGAAGCGGTTCATCTTGTCGAGGATGGCGTTCTCGACCGCGGCGCGGTCGATGATGCCGGTGTGGCGGTAGACGACCTCGCCGCCCGGAGCCACCACGATGGTGTGCGGGATGGGGCCGGGCATCTCCTTGTCCAACGCGGCCGCCAGGTCGTCGGCGCTGCCGGCGAAGAGGTAGCTGTTCGTGGTGCGGCCTTCCTTCTTGAGCGTGTTCTCGACCTTCTTGCTGAGGCCGGCGGCCTGCTTGAAGAGGAACGCCTCGGCCTTGGCCATGTCCTTCGGGTCGTCCATCGAGATGGTCACGAGCTCGAAGTCGCGCATGTCGAACTTGCGCGAAATCTCGACGAGGTCCGGGAACTCCTTCACGCAGGGCGGGCACCAGGTGGCCCAGACGTTGATCATGCGGTACTTGTTCGACTTGTTGGCGCGGAGATCGGCGATGCCGGCCTTGTCGATGAGCTCGACGGTGACCGGGGTCTTGGCCCAGGTCTCGTGCTTGGCGTCGTGCAGGGCCTTCTTCTCGCGCCACTTGGTGGAGCAGCCCATGGGCTTGGTCAGCTCGACCGCGACCGGCTTGCCGGCGAGGATGGCGTCCACGGCGTTCTGGCAGTCCTTGGATTTCACGGTGCTGTCGTCGTAGAAACGGGAATCGTCGAAGCGACCCTGGTAGCGGAGCTTCAGGTTCTTGTCGAAGACGAAGACGTGCGGGGTCGCGAGGCAGCCGTAGGCGCGGGCGACGGCCTGGGTGTCGCCGTCATACAGGTAGTCGAAGGTCCACTTGTTCTTCTCGGCGTAAGGCTTCATCTCGGCGTAGGAGTCGCCGAACTCGCCGTAACCGAGCTCGTCCTTGCTGAGGCCGTCCGGATGGTTGGGATTGATCGCGACGAGCTTCACGCCCTTGCCCTTGTATTCTTCGTAGAACTTCTGGAGGCGACGCTCGATGCTGTGCGAGGTCGGGCAATGGTTGGAGGTGAAGAGGACGACGAGCGCTTCGCCGCCGGTGTACTCGGCGAGCTTGTGCTTCTTGCCGTCGATCCCGAGCAGGTCGAAATCGGGTGCGGCGTCGCCGCTCTTGAGCGTGCGCATGTCGGGCGGGTTGCCGTTGACCAGACCAGGGGCGTCGGCGGCCCGGACGCCGACGACGGCGGCCAGGACGGCGAGGAGGGACATTAGGCTCTTCATGGGGATAAGGGGGTGACGGTTAGAGTCCCGAAATCCCTCGCTGTTCCAACCCGAAAATGGTCAGACCAACACGAAGGTCCGTCCCAGGTCCGCGGACGAGCCATCCTCACAGTCGACCAAGGTCAACGCCCCCGCCCGGACGTAAAAGACGGCCACCTGACGATACCGACGCCCGAACTCGACCGCGCCGGGCAGCCCTACGTTGACACCCCAGCCCGGCTCAAGATGGACGCCATCCGCCGAACCCCCGGTGAGACGATGCAGACGAAACCCGGCGGCCAGGAGCTCGGCCTTCAGCATGGCGTCGGCCGCGACGTTATCGGCCCGCGACGCCGCCCTGCCCTCGGGATCATAAGCGGTAAGGATCGCGAAGTCCGCCGGCCAATCGGAGGGCAACGGCCCACCCCGGAACACGGCCTGGGCGAAGAGACGTCGGAGTGACGGATTCACCCATCTAACTTCAGAGAACTCCCTTTCGGTGGCGATGGAAAACCCTTTGCCATCAGGACAGCCATCGCCTTCCCTGTCCTCATGCGACCCCTGCTGCTTACCCTGCTGACGGCCCTCACCCTCGCCGCCCAAGCCGCCCCGAAGCCGAACATCGTCATCATCCTGGCCGACGACCTCGGTTACGGCGATCTCGGCTGCTACGGCCACCCCACCATCAGAACGCCGAATTTGGATCGCATGGCCGCCGAAGGCCTGCGCTTCACGCAGTTCTACTCCGCCGCCGAAGTCTGCACGCCCAGCCGCGCCGCGCTGATGACCGGGCGCTACCCGGTCCGCTCCGGCATGGCCCACAACCAATACCGCGTTCTGCGCGCTATTTCCACCGGCGGCTTGCCTGCGTCCGAAGTCACCCTCGCCGAAGCGCTGAAGTCTGCCGGCTACGCCACGGGCATCATCGGCAAGTGGCACCTCGGCGTCTGGGCCAATAACCTGCCGCAGCATCACCCGCTCGACCACGGCTTCGATTTCCACTTCGGCCTCATGCACTCGAACGACATGAATCCGACGCCGGGCAATCCGCCCAAGGCAAACTCCCTCGTCGCGCAGGATCCGGCCTGGTGGAACGCCGCCCTCTACCGCGGCCGCGAGCTCCTCGAACCGCGCACCGACCAGACCCAGCTGACGAAGCGCTACGCGGAAGAGGCCGTGAAGTTCATCGGGGCGAACAAGGACAAGCCGTTCTTCCTCTACCTGCCGCACACGTTCCCGCACACGCCGCTCTTCGCGTCGGATCGCTTCAAGGGCAAGAGCCCGCGCGGCATCTACGGCGACGTGCTCGCCGAGCTCGACTGGAACGTCGGCGAAGTCCTCAAGGCACTCAAGGCCAACGGCGTGGCCGACAACACGCTGGTCTTCTTCACCAGCGATAACGGCCCGTGGACGCTCATGGGCACCGAGACCGGCGGCAGCGCCGGCCTGCTCAAGGACGGCAAGGGCAGCACCTGGGAAGGCGGCATGCGCGTCCCCGGCATCGCCTGGTGGCCCGGCAAGATCAAGCCTGGCGTGACCGACAACGTCGCCACCATGCTCGACCTCTACCCGACCGTCGCGAAGCTCGCCGGCGCGCAGGCCCCGACGGACCGCCCGATGGACGGCACCGACCTCTCCCCGCTCCTGCTCGAGGAACGCGCCGTCGACCGCGGCCTGTTCTGCTACTACCGCGGCGAGAAACTCTACGCCGCCCGTCTCGGCGACTGGAAGATCCACTTCATCACCCAAGGCTCCTACGGCGACCCCAAGCCGATCGAGCATGCCAAGCCGCTGCTCTTCAACCTCTCCGTCGACCCCTCCGAAGCCCACGAGATCTCCGCCGACCATCCGGACGTCGTCGCCCGCCTGCAGGCCGCCGTCGAGCAGCACCGCGCGACCGTCACGCCGGTCCGCAGTCAGCTCATCGACGTCGTCGCCAAGTAAGGGTTCTGCCTTCCCTCAGGGCCGTTTTCACCCTATTTCTTTCGTACGGGCCTATAGCTCAACGGTTAGAGCACGGAACTCATAATTCCTTGGTTCTGGGTTCAAATCCCGGTGGGCCCACTTACTTTCATCCAGCAGCCGTCACCTTCTCCCAGAATGGGAAATAGCCGCGGGTCGCGTGCGGGAAGAGACGAGTATCCCAAGGCCGTCGGCGCCAGGTGATGGCGATGCCGGCCTGGGCGAGGGCGGACTCGATGGCGAGAGCCTCGGCCAACCAAGGTCCGACGAACGGGCGATAAGCGACGACCCGCTTGAGCTGATGCTTCTGGGCCCAGTCGACCAGCGTCGCGGCGAGTTCGTCCGATGCCTCAGCGGAGACGTCAGCCCCGAAGTGCGCACCCGCCCGTGAGGCGCCGTCGTGCAAAACCGCCTGCGTCCAGTTGGCAACGGCATCCGACCAGCCGGCCTTCTTGGCCATAGGCTTGGGCCATGTGGCGTTAATCGCGACAAACTTGCCCCCGGACAGCTCTCCGCGTTCGACGGCGAGGTCTTCTGGGTGAACCCAGAGGCCCGCCCTACCCTCCTCCGCCTTGCTCCACAAGGGGTCTTCCGTCCACGGCGCGATCTTCGGCAGGGCCGGCTCCGTGATCGGAAACGCGGCACCGGCCAATTGGCCTGCCTGCGGTACGTGCCGGTCGTTGGTGTAGTGAGCGATATTGTCCGCCCGAGCGACATAGGTCTTCCCCGGCGTCTGCAGCCCGGCGACCCAGCGCCACGAGAGCGTATTGCTCGCGACATCCCCGTCGAGCAGGTGTTCGTAAAAGAACGCGGCACCGAGCTCCCACGGGAGTTTCAGCGTGAAGATCCAGATCGAGGCGAACCACATGCGAACGTGGTTATGCAGGTAGCCGGTGGCCACGAGTTCCTGAGCCCAGTCGTCAAAGCCCGCGATACCTGTACGTCCGGCGAGGGCGGCCTCCAGAGTCGACCTTTGCCCGGCGCTCAGCGAATCGCGCAGCCGCGGCACGGCTTGGACCCAACGCGACCAGGCCTCAGGACGATGCTCCAGCCAACCCTTCCAATAGGTCCGCCAGTAGATCTCCTGCACGAACTTCTCCACGGCCTCGAAGGACCAACGGGCGCGGGCCGCGGCGACGACTTCCTCTTCCAGCAGCAGGCGCTTCTGCACCCACGGGGATAGGCGAGAGATGTTCTCATGTCCGGGACGCACGAAGTTACGGTCTGCCGCATAACGCCCGGCAGCGGGAAGGAATTCCCCCAGACGCGCCAAGGCCGCGGCACGGGTCGGGAGGAAGTCCAGCGGTGAAGGCATGCCTTGAACTTAGCGGAAGCCGCCAAGTCCGCAAATGTCCCGCCAGATTATCTCAATCCGCTCAGGAGCCCTTGGACTTGGTCGCCTCGATCTGCCGGAGCAGCTCGTCGCGGCGGACCCCGCCCCGCAGGCGGTTCTGATCCGAGATCTTCTTTTCCAAGAGCTCGAGGTTACGGGCCGCACCCTCGTGCGTACGGGCCGCGACGGACCAACAAGCGAACGCTTCGGCCTCATCCTTGGGCACGCCCCTTCCCTGACTGTGGCAATACCCCAGATGGTTCAGCGCGTCCGGAAAGCCCTGCGCCGCGGACTTTCGGAACCAGTCGATGGCCTGCGCCTGATCCCGCGGGACGCCTTCGCCCTTGGCGTAAGACAAGGCCAGATAACATTGCGCCCGGGCATAACCCTGGTCGGCCGACTTACGGATCCACTCGATGGCCTTGGCCTGATCCTTGGGCACGCCGGCGCCGGTGGAGTAGCAGACCGCAAGGTTGTTCTGGGCGGGCGCATAGCCTTGCTCCGCCGCCAACGTCAGCCACCTGGCCGCCTCGACGAGATCCTGGGCCACCCCTTCGCCTCGGGCGTAAAAGCCCGCCATCTTGAAACGGGCGACCGCATCACCGGCCTCAGCCTTGACCCGCTGCTCCACGAACTGCGGAGGAGCCGCGTCCGCTTCATCCACCGGCTCCAGCACGATGATGAGCAAAAGCAAAGCGAAGACCGCCCCTACGAACGCGCAGAGGAACCAGAGCCATTGACGTGCCGGCGACCGAGCCATACAGAGAGCCTGCCGGCCCGACCGCAGGGGTCAAGCGGGCCAATGGGCTTGGCAGGAAAGAAGACTTCTCACAGAGTGTCGTCATGCGCCCCCTGCTCCCCGCCCTGCTCTGCCTGGCTAGCTTGGTCATGGCTGAAGATAAACCCGACCTGCCTATCGTCGACCTGTCGGCTCAGAAGGAACGTCAGGTGGTCATCGGCGCCGGCACGGCATCGCTCTACCAAGGCCATCCGACGACCCTGCTGATGCCGGACAACCGCACGATCTTCTCCGTCTGGTGCATCAACCATGGCGGCTCAGCCGGCCCGATGGCCCGCAGCGATGACGGCGGACTGACCTGGACGCGCCTCGACGCACAGCTGCCTAAGGGCTTCGCGACCCACCAGAACTGCCCGAGCATCTATCGCATCACCGACCCGGCCGGCAAAGCCCGCCTCTGGGTCTTCTCCGCCTCCCTCGGCAAGCGCGGCGGCGCCGGCATGCCCAGCATCATGAGCGAGGACGAGGGGAAGACTTGGAAGGAAATGCCTCCCCTCGGCTTCCCCTGCGTGATGACCTTCAGCAGCGTCGTCCGGCTCAAGGACGGCCGCACCCTCGGCCTTTATCACCGCGGCCCGGGCGGCGCCGACCGCGCTCCGCTGGTCACGCTCCAGACGATCACCGCCGACGGCGGCTTCACCTGGTCCGAACCGCGCATCGTCGCCGAAGTCGCCGGCAAGAACCCCTGCGAACCCTACGTCTTCCGCTCCCCCGACGGCAAAGAGCTCGCCTGCCTGCTGCGCGAGAATTCCCACAAGGGACGCAGCCTGATGATGTTCAGTCAGGACGAGGGCGCGACCTGGTCGACGCCGGTCGACACCAGCTGGGGCCTCACGGGCGACCGCCATAACGGCGTCTTCACGACGGACGGTCGCATGGTCGTGTGCTTCCGCGATCAGGCCATCAACAGCCCGACCCGGGGCCACTTCGTCGCCTGGGTCGGTACGTATGCGGACCTGAAGTCCGGCCGGCCGGGACAATATCGCGTCAAGCTGCTGCATCACTACGGCAAGCGCGCGGGCGACTGCGGCTATCCGGGCGTCGAACTCCTCCCCGACGGCACCGTCGTGGCCACGACGTATGTCAAATACGCCGACGGCCCCGAGCAGAACTCCGTGGTGAGCGTCCGCTTCAAGCTCAGCGAGACGGACGCCCTCCTGAAGCGTTAACGCGCGATGGGTTCCAGCGCGTTCAGGGTGCGCTGGTCCGGACGATCGACGCCGACCTTCACGGTATATCTACCCGGCGCGAACACCGGAGGAGCGAAGGCCGCTCCTCCCTGCAGGCGGCGGACGTAGATCGTCTCGCCCGTCTGCTCGGCGATGACCTGCACGACCGCCGGACCAGCAGGCAGCTCGACGGCCGGCAGATAGCCGGTCGGCCTGCGACCATCGTTGTCGGCGAGCGCGAAGGTCTGCGGCCAGCCGGGGAACTGCTGGCTGTCACCCTTCCGGGCATCGCTGAAACGCGGCCAGCACTCGAAGGTGACCTTGTCCTGCCTCAGGTCGAAGCGGGCCACGCCGTAACCGTCGGCCCGCTGCCGTTCGTCCTGGATGTCGCCCGGATTGGCGTAGGCCAGGACCGACATCCGATTGCCGAGTCCGTCGAAGTAATCGCCCGTCCACGGCAACGGACTGCCGGCCACGGCGTTCGGGCCGGCCTTCTCGTCCTTGGGATGCCACCATCGTCCGTAGATCGTGTTCACGAGCGCCGGGCTCGTCAGCGAATAAGGTCCGTCGCCGAAAGCCTCGATGCCATGCTTGACGGTGACGGCGAGATGCTGGTCCCCGCAGAGGTGGACCGCCTGCACGCGGCGCAAGGCCCGCAAGGCTTCGTTGCGGCCGGACTGCGGCCAGCCGTTGCAATCCAGGTCCGCGAGCAGGCGGTCGTCCCGCTTGCCGTGCATGTGGACGGCTCCGCAGAACGCGGTGGCGGACAGGACGGCCTTGCGCCGGACGCCGACCCAGTCCTCGGACCATGCCGCGAGGAACTTGAGCTGCCGCTCTCCCAGCAGCTGCAGGCCGGGGACGTCGATCGACTTCGGATCATACTTCTCGTCCGTGATGTGATCGGGGCGCGGGCCCTGCTGAGGGATCTTGCCCAAGGGACCGGACTTGAACTTACGGTCCTCCAGGATCGCGAAATCCATCCCACCGACCTTCAGGCGCGTGTAGTAGACCGAGATGCCCCGCTGGACCGGCGTCGGATCGAAGGCGTCCGGCAGATGCCAGGCCTGCTGGCGCTGGACCATGTTCACGTAGGCCACGGGATAGTAGTAGCCGCCGTCAGAATTGTCTTTCTGCACGGACTGCCTGCCGCCCTCGCCCCAGAGGTTCGGGTGCCCGACGTCATGGTCGTCGGGGATGCAGATCGTCGGCCGGTCCTTCATCACCTCACGGAACTGCAGCCCGAACTCGATCCAGCCGGCGGTGTGCTCGGTATGACGATAAGTCTGGTCGCCGGCGAAGAACAGGAGGTCGGGATCCTGGCGGAGAAGGTTGTCCAGGATCTCCGGACGGGCGCCGGTCGTGCGGCTTGAATTGCAGGACATGTTCGCGACGACGATGGTCGGCTTGTCGGCCGGGTCGCGTCGGACGAGTCCCTCGAACTTCGCCGCCTCGCCATGTCGCACGCGATAGGCGACATCCTTTGAACCGTCCCAGCCTTCGACGCGGAAGTGGGCGCTCCAGCCCGGGAACCGCACCGGCGCCTGGGCGACCTCGACCCACGCGTCGCCACGCTTCACCTCGAGCCGAGCGACCTTCGCCTCCTCCGGATAAAGCGGGTAGAGCTGAGCCGTCAGCTTCAGGACGCCCGCCTGCTGGGTGTAGAGCGCGAAAGCGATGACCTGATCGCGGGCGACCAGCATCGTGGGCGGCGGCGTACCGCCACCCTTCTTGCCTTTGGCCGGCGGCTTCTTGTCCCACCAGGCGCCCACGGCAAAGGAATCCAAGTTCGGGAAATCAGCGCCGAAGGGCTTGAGCGTCTCCGCGGGCGGGACCGGGGCGGCGACCAGCATCGGAATCACGAGAAATAGGAGCAATTTCATGAGGCACTTGGAATACCCCTTTTTGTTGAAAAAGTTTCCCTGCACGAGTCCTTTCGTCTTAATCGCCCTTATGAGAAGACTGCTACCCCTGCTCCTCGCCCTGACCTCGTTCGCGGCGGAAACAGGCTCACCCGTAGGCAAGTTCCAGCAACTGGAGACGACGCTCCCTTCCCCCTCCCCCCAGCGGCTGGCGACCGGAGCGCCTGGCGCTGGCTACTGGCAGAACCGCGCGGATTACGACATCCGGGCCGAACTCGACGACGAAAAGAAGACCCTCTCGGCCGAGGCGACGGTGACCTACCATAACACTTCTCCCGATGCGCTGGAATATCTCTGGGTCCAACTGGATCAGAACTATTTCGCCCAAGGCGCCGACTCCCGCGCCGCGCCCAATCAGAAACGGGGCGTCGACCTCAAGAAATTCAGCTACTCCGCCCTTGATCGCTTGCTCGCCTACCAGAAGTACGACGGCGAACTGATGATCACCCGGCTCACGGACGCCGAAGGACGCGGCCTGCCACACGCGGTCGTGAAGACCATGCTGCGCCTCGACCTGCCGAAGCCGCTGAAACCCGGCGAAGACTTCGTCTTCAGGATCGCTTGGACCTATCCGATCAACGATGCGAAGCGCATCATGGCCCGCACCGGCTACGAGTTCTTCAAGGCCGACGGCAACCACATCTACACCATCGCACAGTGGTTCCCCCGCATGGCGGCCTACACCGACTACGCCGGCTGGATCAACAAGCAGTTCCTCGGCACCGGCGAATTCACCCTCGAGTTCGGTGACTACAAGGTCGCCCTCACCGTACCGGACGACCACGTCGTCGCCGCGACCGGCCTGTTGAAGAATCCCGACGAGGTCCTTACGCCTGTCCAGCGCGAACGCCTCGCCCAGGCCCGCCAGGAGACCAAGCGCCCCGTCTTCGTGGTCACGCCTGAAGAGGCTAAAGCCGCCGAAAAGGGCCGCCCTAAAGGCAAGAAGACCTGGCGCTTCGAGGCCGGCAACGTCCGCGACTTCGCCTTCGCCTCTTCCCGTAAATTTATCTGGGACGCCATGGCCGTCGCGGGCACCCAGGTGGACGGCCAGCCGGTGATGGCGATGTCCCTCTATCCGAAGGAAGGCATGCCGCTGTGGGACAAATACTCCACCCACGCCGTCGCCCATGCGATCGAGGTATACTCCCGCCATACCTTCGACTACCCCTACCCGGTGGCCTGGTCCGTCAACGGCGCCATCGGCGGCATGGAGTACCCCATGATCTGCTTCAACGGACCGCGACCCGAGACGGACGGCACCTACCCTGAACGGACCAAGTATGCGCTCATCGGCGTGATCATCCATGAAGTCGGCCACAATTACTTCCCGATGATCGTCAACAGCGACGAGCGTCAGTGGACCTGGATGGACGAAGGCCTAAACTCCTTCCTGGAATCGCTCGCCGAAGCCGAGTGGGAGGACCATTGGAAGCCCCGGCGCGACAGCCGCGGCCTGATCGACTACATGCGCGGCAAGGACCGCGTCGCCGCGATGACGAACTCGGAATCCATCATCGACCTCGGACCCAACGCCTACGGCCAGCCGACCGCCGCCCTCACCATCCTCCGCGAGAACGTCCTCGGCCGCGAAGCCTTCGACCACGCCTTCAAGACCTACGCCCGCCGGTGGATGTTCAAGCGTCCCACCCCGGCCGACTTCTTCCGCACGATGGAGGACGCCAGCGGCGTCGACCTCGACTGGTTCTGGCGCGGGTGGTTCTATGGCGTCGACCACGTCGACGTCTCCGTCGACGAAGTCCGCTGGCTTCAGCTGGATACGCGCGATCCGGCCGTCGAAAAGCCGAAGTCCAAGGCCGAGCGCGAGGCGCTGCCGAAGAGCCTGAGCAAGGAGCGTAACGCGCTCCTGCCCAAGCGGGTCGACCGTTTCCCCGAACTGAAGGACTTCTACGACGGCTTCGACGAGGCGACCGTACTGCCCGGCGACCGCAAGAAATACGAAGCCTTGCTGAAGGAACTGGAGGAGGCCCGCATCGACCCCTCCCTGCTTCGGACCAAGCAGAACCTCTACGTCTTCGAACTCTCGAACGTCGGCGGACTGGTCACCCCGGTGCCGCTCCGGCTCGAATACACGGACGGCTCCCAGGAGGAACTGCTGCTGCCGGCGGAGATCTGGCGCTTCAACACGGAGAAGACCTCGAAGGTCCACCTGACCCCCAAGGAGCTCCGCTCGGTCACCTTCGATCCGCGTCAGGAACTGATGGATGCCGACGTGGAGAATAACTTCTGGCCGCGCCGAGCGGTGAAGACGAAGCTCCAACTCTTCAAGGACGAGAAACCGGCCAATCCGATGCGCGAAGTGACCAAGCCCGAGCCCGCCGCGGGCAAGGACGGGGCCAAGAAGTAAACCCGTCCAGACATGCGGACCGAGACCGAAGCACGACAACGACTCAATCCCTGGGATTGGCTGGTGCTAGTCGTGGCGGTCGTCTCGCTGCTGCTGGTGCTGCTGGAGACCTTCCTCCAGGTCCCGTCGAACCTGCTGCCGCTGCTCCGCGACCTCGACCGGCTGTCCTGCCTGATCTTCCTGACCGACATCATCGTGCGCTGGCGCCGCGAACGCTGGGCCGCCTCGTTCTGGCGCTGGGGCTGGGTCGACGTGCTGGCCAGCATCCCCTTCGACCCCGCCTTCCGCTCCCTGCAGGCCATCCGCATCTACCGTTTCATCCGCCTCATCCGGGTGCTCAAGAAACTGAACACCCTGACGTCCGGCACCTCCCTCAACGAGAAACTGCTCGCCCTGCCCGGCGTGGCGCTGGTCATGGTCTTCTTCAGCACGATGCTGATGGTCGAAGTCGAGCGCGGCGCCGCCGGCGCGACGATCAAGACCGGCGGGGACGCCCTCTGGTGGGCGCTGACGACCGTCACGACGGTCGGCTACGGCGACACCTATCCGGTGACCACCGAAGGACGCATCATCGCGGCCGTGCTGATGCTCATCGGCATCGCCCTCTTCGGCTCGATGTCCGCCATCGTGACGTCCAAGCTCATCCTGCCGAAAGAGACCCGGGACCACGAGGACCTGCGCAAGGAAGTCCGCGAACTGCACGCGGAAATCCGGGAACTCCGGCGTCAATTGCCGGACAAACCTAAGGACCCCCATGCGTAACCTTCTGTTCGCCCTCGGCCTCCTCGCCGTCGTCGGCCTGAGCGCCTGGCGCTTCCTGGCGCCCGCCCCGGCGCCGCGGAACCCCCTGGAACGAATGAAAACCGCCAGCCCGGTGGAAATCGTCCGGACGCCCAAGCCCGCCGCCGTGGCGCCGATCGAAAGACCGGCCCCCGCCGAGAAAGCCGCCGCCGTCCGCGCCCAGATGGAGGAACGCTTCAACGACCTGAAGGAAGAAGGCCGACGTGTCCGCCAGACCCTCCTCGAGTCAGACCCCAAGGCCGCCCAGGCTTACAACGAAGTGGTCCGACGTCCGGAATACCGCGCCCTCCTCGACCGCCGCCACCAGATCGAGGCAGCCTGGGCCACCGCGCCGGAACACGAACGCGAAGGCATGCTGAACGAGATGAACAGCCTCCGTCAGCAAGGCTTCACCTTGATCCTCGCGGAGATCCAGCGCCTGCAGAGCCAGCCTCCCGCGCCGGCGCCGGCGAGCGGAGGCGGCCCGACGCCGACCTCGGCCCCCGCGGCCGCGCCGGCCGCGGCGCCTGCTCCGCCGGTGGTCTTCCAGTAGTCCGGCTCAGGAGCCCCAGCTGAAGCGCTCGGGCACCCAGGCGTACTGGTCCCCTTTGGGCACGACCGTGCCGATGCCGGGCCAGGGCAGATGGAAGCCGAAGGCGCGGCTCTTCTCCTTGGCCATCCGCGCGAAGAGCTTCCGCCGGGTCCTCACCGCGGTCTCCGGATCATGGTCCATCGCGACGGTCCAGCCGACGTTGTCGAACATGAGCACGTGATGGTGCACGACGTCGCTGATGTGCACGAGGGATTCGCCCTCCGAACGGATCTCGAAGCAGGCGTGGCCGTCGGTATGGCCGGGCGCCGCGATGACCGTGACGGCGTCATGGAAAAGCTTCTGGCCGTCCTTGGCGATGACCAGCTGGTCCTTGAGGATGTCGAAGTTGCGGCGGACGGTCTTCACCATGTTCGGCAGCGGTTTCTTGTCGCGCTTCGACTTGGAGAAATCCGGATTCGGACCGCGCCAGAAATCATATTCCTCCTGCAAGAGGTAGATCTTGGCGTTCGGGAACGCCGGCTTGCCGTCGTCGACGAAGCCGTCGAGGTGATCGGAGTGCGAATGACTGAGGAAGCCGGTCGTCACCTGCCCGGGCCTGATGCCCAGCTGACGCAGACCTTCGGCCAGCCAGCCGAAATTCGGATTGGGGTGACGCTCGCCGAAACCGGCGTCGATCAGCGCGACCTCGTCGCCGATCTTCAGGCCCATGATGTTGACGTAAAGCGGCAGGGCGTCCAGACGCTCGCGGTTGAATTCCAGCGCGGCCTTCATCACGGGCCGGTCGGACTCCGGCCACATGAGGTCCAGTCCCTGCCGGAAGAGCATGTGCCCGTCGCTGATCGAGAAAGCCTCGATCTTGCCGATGTTGAACCTGTAGACGTAAGGGTTCGGCGGACGCTTCACGGGCGCCGGCTTCGGGGCGTCGGCCGCGGCGAGACGCGCGGTCGAGGCGAGACCGGCCAGTGCGAAGGCGGCGGAGCCGAGGAATTCACGACGGGAAGAGTGGGTGACTTCGAAGGCCATGGGGTGAGCCTGAACCTATCGCATGATGAACCGTCCTCCAGCCCAAAAGCCGGAAAGCAGGCAAACGCAAGGGGCGGCCCGCGGCCGCCCCTTGCCGGGAGAGGAATCCGACCTCAGCGGGTCAGCGTCACCGTGGGCGCCACCGTCACCACCGGTGCGGGCGTGGTGGTCACGTAAGGACGGCCGGGGGATTGCACCGTCGAGACGGTGAAGACCACCGAGCCGCGGGCGCCACGACGGAAACCAGGGGTCGACACGTTGACCTGCCCGAGCTCATTCGTGCGGAGAGCGGTCTGCCTCATGGCCACGAGGCCCGAGGCCGACACGTAGACGAGGGCGCTGCGGACCGGATTGCCGTACTGATCCTGGACGAGGATCGTCGCATTGGCGACATCCTGGACGGAGTTCCGACGCGAGAAGGAGCCGGAGATCAAGGCCAGGGAGCAGGTAGGCGCCCGCAGCGGGCCGGTCACGGTGACCGTGACGGTCGTGGTGGCCGAAGCACCCCGGTCGTCGACGACGGTGAGCGTCGGGTAATAGGTGCCGGGAGCCTTGTACCGGTGGGTGGCCGTGACGCCCGTGGCGGAGGCCGGGCTCACGTCCTTGAAGTTCCAGAGGTAGCGCATGATGACGCCATCGGGATCGCTCGAGAGGGTGCCGTTGAAGTTCACCACCGCACCTTGCTGCGTCTGGTAGTTGTAGGTGGTGTTCGTCGTGAGCGTCGCGTCGGCCACGGGCGGACGGTTGGCGGGATCGGGCCAGGAAGCCGTGAGGCTGTAGTAGCCGACAGAACCGTAATCGGTGTAACCTTCGGTCACGCCCGTGCCGTTGCCGATGCCGTCCAGCTCGATGTAATGGACGCCTTCCGTGGTCAGGCGGAGGGTGATGGGAGCGGGCGCCATGTTGCCGGCCGTACCGGCGCCGACATAGGTTCCGAGCACCGTACCCGCCGAATCCAGGACCCGGACCTGCAGACGGAGATTGGGCGCCACGAGGGAGACCTTCGGCGTGATCACGAGGTTGCCGCGACCCGCGTTGATGCGGATCATGTCCACGTCTCCCGGGCCGCTGATGACGCCGCCGACGGTCGTCGAGAGGCCGGGGGCGAACGTGGCGGTCTCACGGGTGTCGCCATGGTCGTCGGCGAGCAGCGGCACGCCGGAACCGGGATTGGCGATGGCGACGAGGTTGTCCTGCTGGCTGGTGGCGTTCTGGTATTCGCCCTTGGCCCACTGGTTGACGGGGCGGAGCCCATTGCCCATGATCGGAGACCAGGACATCGCGCCGGTGCCGTGGCCGCCGAAATATTCGCCGGTGCCCGGGTTCTGTCCCTGGTGGACGAGGCTCACCGTATGGCCGACCTCATGCGAAGTGACGCCCGCGATCAGCGCGGCGCTCCAGCTGCCTTCGGCGAAGGTGAAGCACGGGTTGTCGATGCTGTCGGAGAAGGAATTGAGGTAGGCGATGCCGGCGGCGGAAGTGTCGAACGCCTTCGGCCCGATGACGACGCGGATGCCGTAAGCGAGATCGCCGGGGCTGGTCTTGCGGAGACCTTCCACGCCCGGATCCTCGGTGGTCACGTCGACATTCCACGGCGCGA
>Ga0194123_10001122_pt1 | contig 42717 bp, 42 predicted proteins | sample TA2MahsurfametaG_5_FD_155479 | JGI IMG/M metagenome (GOLD analysis project Ga0194123, IMG submission 155479) | Freshwater microbial communities from Lake Tanganyika, Tanzania - TA2015023 Mahale A surface | ecosystem: Environmental > Aquatic > Freshwater > Lake | place: Tanzania: Lake Tanganyika... | reverse complement strand
AGGCTGAACAGCCCAGCTGATCACAACACCTGGTTTGATCTTGATCGTCTGATCAAGGTCAAACCAGCTACGGAATCCCCAAAGCCCCCCGCCCACGCGGGGGGCTTTTTGGTGTCGGTGAAACAGGTGGTGGCACTGGATCAGCAGAAGCTTGAGTCTCTGATTCGTGAAACCTGCGCAATGCGAGCGTCTCGTGCACGCTCTGATCTCCCTGCTGGAGCAGGGCACGGTGCCCTGGCGGCGGGAATGGGATCCCGTCAGCTCCGGACACCATGTGAACCTCCGCTCCGGCCGTCGTTACAGGGGCGTCAACCCCATCCTGCTGACCCTGGGCATGCATCAGCGGGGCTCGCAGCTGCCCTACTGGTGCGGCTGGGGTGAAGCCCGTTCGCTCGGTCTGTCCCCGCGCCAAGGCAGCCATGCCGTCATGGTGCTGCGTCCGCAACGGCACCAAGGGCAGAAGCGAGCGGGTTCAGCTGCGGCCAGCCCTGCTGACGCGCTCGACTGTGGTGCCGGTGCCGACGAGCGTGCCCTGCCGCCAGAGCTTCACGCCTGGGTCAGTTACTGCCCCGTGCCTGTCTTCAACGCAGCTGACCTGGTCGGCGATGCTCTGCCGGCCCTGGTGCAACGGCGGCAGGCAAGGGCCCAGGTCGCCCGGCGCAGCGAACCCGAACGCCTCGCCGGCGCTGAGGCGGTGCTTGCTTCCTGGCCCGCAGCGATCACGCATGGGGGTGAGCGTGCCTGCTACCTGCCGGCCTGCGATCGCATCGTGCTGCCGCCCCGTTGTGCGTTTCACAGCGCTGGTGCGTACTACGCCACCTGGGCCCATGAGGTGGTGCACAGTTCAGGGCACAGCAGCCGCCTCGGCAGAGATCTCTCTGGGTTGCCGTCGAGTGACAGCTATGCCCGCGAGGAGCTGATCGCCGAGCTCGGATCGGTGTTGATCGGCGATCGGCTCGAGATCGGCAGTGACCTGGCCAACCACGCCTCCTACCTCTCGAGCTGGATCAGCCAGCTGCGTGAGCGCCCCCCGCTTCTGCTTCAGGTGCTCAGCGACGCTCGCCGTGCAGCGGACCTGATCGCACCGGAGCAACCCGATAGCGCCCGCGCCGAGCCTGGCCATGGCGAATCGGACCCGTGTCGTGAAAGCCGGTGACTGGATTTGAACCTGCGACCTACTGATGACGTGCCGCCTGATCCATGGAATCTGCTTACTGTTGGCATGGCGACAGGATTGCTGCCATGCCGACACCAAGCCAGCTGGATTGGGCCGATTGCTCTGCCGTGGAACGTGATCCTCAGCGCGTCAGCGGCGCCTGGGTGTTTCGCGGCACCCGGATTCCCGTGGCGGCACTCTTCCAGAACCTTGAGGACGGAGTTCCTCTAGCTGAGTTTGCGGAGATCTTCCCGGGCGTGACGACCGAGCAGGCACGGCTGGTGCTCGAGCACGCAGCCAGAAGTACGGTCGTTGCCCTGGCGTAGTGCGCATCCTGTTTGACCAGGGAACACCGACTCCCCTGCGGCGATCCCTCACAGCCCATGTCGTGAGCACGGCCTATGAGCAGGGCTGGTCAACCGTGACCAATGGCGATCTGATCCGCCTGGCCGAGCAGCAAGGCTTTGAACTCCTGATCACCACCGACACCAACCTGCGCTACCAGCAAAATCTGCAGGAGCGCACCATCGCGATTTTGGTGCTCTCCACCACCAGCTGGCCGCGGATCAAAGCCGCCGCAGATCAGGTTGTGGACGTCGTGGCTGAATTGACAGGGGGCGACTACTGCGAATTCCGCATCCCCTGATGGGCAGCCACATCCAGTTCTTGATCAGCCTCGATCGTCCGATCAATCGCCTCCACCCAGCCAAGAAAAGCCGCCAAGCCTCCTGATCGAAGCGGAGGCCAGTGCTGCGTCCCAAGGGTGGCTGGCGGAATGGACCGCATAGAAAAATGAAAGGGCTCTGGTTGGTCAGCCGTAAGCGGGATGGATTGCCATTGGCCTTGCGCTAGCCGTTCCAGGTCTTGATCTGTAGGGCAGGTGCTTGGGTCACGAGGCGAGGAAAAGCGCGATCGGACTCGTTTTCCGGCCCTTTCAAACTATCTACGAAACACCCTGCAAAACCGGCTTTCAGAGAACGTCTCGTTGCATCACGCCGAGTCACTTGAAGACACCTGTGACACATGAAAAGCTCCCCCGAGATTCATTGCTTTGCAACGGCTCTGGAGGCCTGGCCGGATGCTGTCGTGAAAGCCGGTGACTGGATTTGAACCTGCGACCTACTGATTACGAATCAGTTGCTCTACCGCTGAGCTACACCGGCGCGGCCCACGAACCTACCATCACAGCCAGGGCTGGAGCTTGCTGTTTGGCATCAAAACCGAGGCCCCTTGATCCTGAACTCAAGGCCCGTCTGCTGCAGGAAGCCCGAACCCCCTGGCGGGGCCTCAGGCGGGCGCTGTGGTTCGCATTGCTGGCCTCAGCATCGGTCGGCCTGGCAACGATGGCCATGCGCAGTGCGGCGGGTTCAGAGGTGCCATCAGCTGATCTGCTGATCCAGGTCGGTGCCTTTGTCCTCTTCGCGGCCTTGCTCTGGTTCGACCGTCAGCGGGGCGCGTGAGGGTTGCTCTGCAGCGGCGAATGACTCCTGGAGCTGCGGCAGGTGCAACAGCGGCAATCCGAGATTGCGGGTGACGGTTGCAGCAGGTTGCTGGCCGCTCAGCAGCCAGATCGCCTGAACCAGTTGCTGCCATTGCCACACCATCAGGGCCAGCAGGGCACTGGCGGCCACAAGGCAGCTCAGTCGATCGGCGCCCTGCAGGGGGCTCAGCTGATAGGCCAGGGCCGCGGTGTGATCCAGCCAGCCCAGCAGCGGCAGCAGGGCGATCACGCCGGTGGCAAAGACCAGTTGCAAGGCGGGCAGTCGGGGCGCGCCTGCAGCGGTCGCATGCTCATCGATACAGCTCACCAGCAGCAGTGAGCGTGGATCAGCCGGCTTGCGCAGCAGCAGCAGGGCAGGGGCTGCGCCGCCCAGCCCCCAGGCCAGCAGGCGCTCGAGCTGAGGCAAGGGGCCAGGGTCGGCGCCTGCCAGCAGCAGCAACAACAGCAGAGCCTCGAGCGGCAGTGCCCCACCGTTGATCAGCTGAACCCAGAGGTAGGGCGCGCTGCGGAGGGACATGCTTAGCTCGCTTGGCTCAGGTGCTCAGGGTGCGGCGCTGGGTGACCAGCTTGTAGGCCTCGACACGATCGCCCTCCTGCCAGGAATTGAAGCGATCGCAGGCGATGCCGCATTCGAAGCCGGTGGCCACCTCCTTGACGTCGTCTTTGTTGCGGCGCAGGGAGTCCAGATCCCCTTCGTGCACCTTTTCTTTGTCGCGCCAGACGCGCACCTTGCAGTTGCGCTGCAATTTGCCGGTGGTGACATAGCAGCCCGCCACCGCGTTCTTGCCAATGCTGAACACGGCACGCACTTCGGCTTCGCCGAGGGCTTCTTCGACCAGCTCGGGTTCGAGCAGGCCTTCCATGGCCAGCTGAATGTCTTCGAGCAGTTTGTAGATGACGTCGTAGTCGCGCACATCGACACCGGTGGCATCGGCAGCACGCTTGGCGCCCGGTGCCATCGAGGTGTTGAAGCCGACGATGACGGCTCCAGAGGCGGCAGCCAGATCGACATCGGTCTCGGTGATTTCGCCTGGCGCCGACAGCAGGACACGCACCTGGACCTCGCCCTGGGGCAGCTGCTCGAGCGAACCCAGGATGGCTTCGACCGAACCCTGCACGTCGGCCTTGAGGATCAGGTTGAGCTCCTTGAGCTCGCCCTCGCTCGCCTGGCCTGACATCGAGGCCAGCGACACCCGGCGCGAGGCCATCTGCTGGGCCAGGCGTGTGGCGCGCGCCTCGCTGGCGCGATCGCCCACCACGGCGCGAGCTGCCTTTTCGTCGGGGTAGACCTCGAATTCATCACCGGCTGTGGGGACCTCGCTGAAGCCCAGGGCCTCCACCGCATAGGACGGTCCAGCTTCCTTGACCCGTTTGCCGGTGTCATCGACCATGGCCCGCACCTTGCCCAGCACGGGGCCCGCGGCCACCACATCGCCAGCGCGCAGGGTGCCGTTCTGAACCAGCAGCGTGGCTACAGGGCCCTTGGCCTTGTCGAGGTGAGCCTCGATCACGGTGCCCTTGGCCATGCGGTCGGGGTTGGCCTGCAGGTCCTCCACTTCGGAGACCAGCAGGATCATCTCCAGCAGGGAGTCAACGTTGTCGCCCTTGATGGCGCTCACCGGCACCATCACGGTGCTGCCACCCCAGTCTTCGGCGACCAGCTCGAGGGCGGAGAGCTCCTGCTTGACGCGGTCAGGGGAGGCCCCTTCCTTGTCGATCTTGTTGATGGCCACCACGATCGGCACCTCGGCGGCGCGGGCGTGGCTGATGGCTTCAAGGGTCTGGGGCCGCACGCCGTCATCGGCAGCGACCACCAGCACGGCCACGTCAGTGACCTTGGTGCCGCGGGCCCGCATGGCGGTGAACGCTTCGTGGCCAGGCGTGTCGAGGAAGGTGATCTTGCGCAGGTTGCCCGCATGGGGCACCTCCACCTGGTAAGCGCCGATGTGCTGGGTGATGCCGCCCGCTTCGCCAGCAGCCACCCGCGTCTTGCGAATCGCGTCAAGCAGGCTGGTTTTGCCGTGGTCGACGTGGCCCATCACCGTGACCACCGGTGGCCTGCGGATCAGATGTTCGAGGTCGCTCTCCTCGATCATTTCGACGGTCTTTTTGGCGGCTTCCTGGACGTCGTCTTCGAGCACCGGAACACCGAACTCTTCAGACACCGCTTCGATCGTGGAGAGATCGAGGCTCTGGGTCACCGTGGCGATGATCCCTTTGAAGAAGAGGCTCTTGATGATTTCAGAGCTCTCGACGCCAAGCTTCTCGGCCAGCTCCTGCACGGTGAGGTTGCCCTCGGGCACCACCAGCATTTCGGGCCGCACGGCCTGGGCCTCGCGCGAAGCGCGCAGCTCCATGGCGCGGCGGCGCTGACGCTGGCGGGTGGTTTCTTTTTTGCGCTTGCGCACCGCCACCGTTGGCTTGGCGCCAGGGGCTGATGCGGTGCGGGGCTTGGCTGGGCGGGCCAGGCTGGCCTGCAGCACCACAGCTTCCTGTTCGCCGGCGTAGCCACCGGTTTCGGCGGTGAGGGCATCATCGTTTTCGCCGATGATGTGCACCTTGGTGCGCTGCTTCTGCGGCGAGCGGCTGCGCAGAGCTTCGAGCTTGGCGCTGTCGTCCCAGTCAGGTCGACGCGCCCGGGGTGCGGCTCCGGCGGGTAGCGGTGCGCGGAAGCCAGGCCTGCGGGGGGCGCTGGGCGGGGTGGCGCTGGGGCGCACCACATCGGTGCTGCCGCCATCTGCTGCAGCCGCTTCACCGCGTTCACCTGGCCTGCGTGGTGGTGGGGCCGTGGGACGCCCTGGCGAGGGTTTCTGCAGCTGCATCAACTCGCCTGGGGCCATGGGCCGGCGCATGCCCGCAGGCATGCCGGGGCGGCTCGGCATGCCAGGGCGCTCGCCCGCACCGCTGCCATCACGGCGGATCGGCTTGCCAACCAGCTCAAGCGGCGTTTGAGCTGGACGGCCACCTGTTGACCCCCGGGCACCAGGCGCGGTGGGCCTGCTGCCGGGGGCTCCAGGCCGGGTGGGCGCCGGTGCGCCAGGACGGCTGGCGGCCGTCGTGGGGGCGCTGATCGGCTTGCCGATCAGTTCAGGGCGGCTTGGCCTGCTGGGCGCCGGGGCTCCCGGTCTGGCCGGCTTGGCCGCAATCACCACCGGTTTGTTGGGTAGCGCCGGCCTGCCAGGTGCATTGGGAGCGCCGCTGCGGCTGGCAGGCCGGCTCGGCGGGGGAACCTGTCGTGCAGGTGCGGCGGCGGGTTTGGCCACAATCTGCGGCTTGGGGCTCGTCGGGGTCACCGCCGCGGGTGCTGCGGGTTTGGCGACGGGTTGCTGCGGCTTTTGCGGCGCGGCGGCTGGCGCTGCAGGCCGGGCCGGGGCCGCAGGCTTGGCGGGTTGGGCTGGCGCCGCTGGCTTGCTGACAATCTGCGGCCGGGCCGGTGCGGGCTGAACAGCCTTGGCTTGCGCTGGTGCCGGCGCCGCAGCGACCGCCGGGGTCGTCGGTGCGGCTTTCTTGAGCGAGAGGATGGCCTTGCTGGTGCCGGCGGGTTTGGCTGCAGCCTGAGCCTTGGCAGCGCCGTTGCTGCCGCTGATCAGGTTGCGAATGCGCTCGGCTTCGTCATCGCTGATCGAGCTGCTGTGGCTCTTGGCAGCGACCCCGAGCTTCTCGGCAGCGTCGAGCACGTCCTTGTTGTCCAGGCCCAGGTCCCGGGACAGCTCATAAATTCTCACTTTGCCGCTGCTGGTCATTCAGGTCTCCGAAGGGCGGTGCCTGCAGACCCTGAAGGTCGTTGGGCTTACCGGGCCGCGCGCACTCTGCGGCCAATGGTCATCTTGCCTCAGAGGAGGCTTCAGCGCTGTTGCTCAACCGCGTTTCGAGGCGATTGAGGATGGAATCTGCAACGGGGACGCGCAAGGCCCGTTGCAATCGCTTGTGCCGCCTTGCCTCCTCAAAACAGAGAGGCGTCGGGCAGAGGTAGGCCGACCGGCCTTGTCCTTGGTCTAACGCCAACCCTCCACCGGCGAGGCGGATCACCCGCCACAGCTGGTTGCGATCAACCAGCTGGCGGCAGGCGACACACCGGCGCAGCACGGGGGCGGCGCTCACCGGGCCCCGTCCTCGTCGTCTGCGGCGTACTCCTCGTCATCCTCCGGTAGGGGATAGAGCTCCCGCAGGCGAGCGTCCTCTTCAGCCCGAGCAGCCTGTTCAGCTTCAAGCCTGGCTTCGGCCTCGTCCTGCAGGGCTTCTTCTTCCTGACGCTGGGCGATCAGCTCGGCCACGACCGCATCTTCGGAGGCCTGGTCGTATTCGCTGGCGTTCTTGATGTCGATCTTCCAACCGGTCAGCCTTGCTGCCAGGCGCACGTTCTGACCTTCGCGGCCGATCGCCAGGCTGAGCTGATCAGGCGGCACCAGCACGTGGGCGTGCTGCCCTTCGGGATCGACAAGCCGCACCATCTCGACCCGGGCGGGGCTGAGCGAGTTGGCGATGTACTGGCCGGGATCCTGCGACCAGCGGATGACGTCGATCTTTTCGCCGCGCAGTTCGTTGACCACCTGCTGAATGCGGGAGCCGCGCGCACCAATGCAGGCACCGACCGGGTCGACCTCGCGCTCGACGCTGTCAACGGCCACCTTGGTGCGGGGACCCACCGAGCGGCTGGGTGGGTTGGCTTCGCGGGCCACCGCCACGATGCGCACCGAACCCTCCTGAATTTCAGGAACTTCGTTCTCGAACAGGTAGACCACCAGGCCGGCGTTGGCGCGGCTGATAAACAGCTGCGGCCCGCGGCGCGGCACCTCGCTCACCTCCTTGAGGAACACCTTGAAGGTGGCGTTGGCGCGGTAGTTGTCGTTGGGCAGCTGGTCGCGGCGGGGCAGCTCAGCCTCCACCTCGGGCCGGCCCAGGCCGCTGCTGACCGCCATGATCACGCTCTGGCGCTCGAAGCGGATCACCCGGGCTGTGAGCACGGGGTCCTCAAGATCGGCGAACTCTTCCTGGATCATGCGCCGCTGCTGGTCGCGCAGCTTCTGGGCCAGCACCTGCTTGGTGGTGGCAGCGGCCATGCGCCCGAAATCGTCTTTCTCAGGGGTGACATCGAGCACCACCGTGTCGCCGATCTGGGCGTCCTCGGCCACCTGACGCACCTCGTCAATGGCGATCTGGTGGTCTTCGCTTTCGACCTCTTCAACAATGATCTTGGAGGCCAGAACCCTGTATCCCTCTTCGTCGAGGTCCAGGCCCACGTCGAAGTTGGAGAAGTACTCCTCATCGAAGGGGTCTTCGCTGATGCCCAGGTAGAGGGTGCGGCGGTAGCGCTCGTATCCCTTCAGCAGGGCTTCGCGCAGCGCGGCCTCAACAACGGCGGGAGCAAGTTTCTTCTCTTCGCTGATGTCCTCGATGAGGTTGTTGAGACCGGGGAGTAGGACCAGGGCCATGGCACAGGTGATTCAGTTTTGAGGTGATTCAGTTGTCGGACTGCGGTGTGACCAACCTGACGCTGATCACATCGCTGCGCTTGATGCGTTTCGGCCGCCCACGCATGTTGAGCTGCACGATCTGCTCGTCGCGCTCCAGCAGAAGCCCCTGGCTTCGCTGCTCAGCTCCCTTGGCATCGCGGTGGAGCACGTCGACCGGGAAACCGCGAAAGCTGCGGAAGTCTCGATCGCTGTGCAGTTCCTCGCCGATTCCGGGACTGCTGATTTCTAAAACATAGGCTCCCGCGAGCAGATCGCTGGCTTCGATGGCTTCAGCAAGCGGACTGCTGAGACTGGCGCACTCGTCGAGACTGATGTCGCCGCCATCAAGACGTCGCACCGTCACCTGCAGGGTCAGGGGTATGCGGTGGCTCAAAAGATGCACACTGAGCACCTCGTAACCGGCTGGCTGCGCTGCGCTGCGAGCCAGCTCCAGCAGTTGCTCGATCGGCGGATGGCTCATGCGGGGGGCTGGGTGTCCTGGCTGAGGTTGGGCATCTGGATTAGGGGAGCTTCGTCAAAGCCATCGCCCGGTTGGGCCACACCCCGCAATGCGGGGTCCTGATTGAGGCATTGACGCTTCTTGTCATCGCTGTTGAGGAACTGGCAAACCCGTGCCCACAGCTTGGAGCGGGTGCCCGGCCCGCCATTGCTGAAGTACACCAGGTCATTGCCGCCGGCCATGCCCTGAATCTCCACTTGGCACAGGCTGCAGCGCTGACGGCTGCCGGGTGGGATCGAGGTCATGGCCCTCAAACGCAGAACAATGCAACTTAGGTGCTTGTTGCAGCTGGCGATCAGCGCTCTGCCCTTCAGGCGCTTCTAGCCTTGGCAGCCAAAGCACCGCTGTGCGTTGAGGACCTTCACCACGTGATGAACCGTTGCTTTGCTGCTCTGCTGGGCCTGCTGGCGGCTGCGCTGCTGTGCATCGCTCAGCCCGTCGCGGCTGAGCCCCTGGCCGACGCTGATCAGCCAGCTCCAGCCCACAGTTTTGTGGCGGAGGCGGCACGTGCCGTTGCCCCGGCGGTGGTGCGCATCGACACCGAGCGTTCGGTGGCAAGCCAACCCTTTGATCCAACGCTGTTGGATCCGATGTTGCGCGACCTCTTTGGCGACCCGCTCGGCCCACTGCGCGAGCGCGGCCAAGGTTCTGGGGTGATCTTCGATGCCGATCAGGCTCTGGTTCTGACCAATGCCCATGTGGTCGATCGGGTCGATCGGGTCGAGGTCACCCTCGCCGATGGGCAGCAGCTCGACGGCGAGGTCATCGGCGCCGATGCCATCACCGACCTGGCCGTGGTGCGCTTGCCCAAACAGTTGCCACTCAAGGCTGCTCCCCTGGGAGATTCTGAGGCCCTTGAGGTTGGCGACTGGGCCATTGCGCTGGGCAGTCCCTATGGCCTCGAGCGCACGGTCACCCTCGGGATCGTCAGCAGCTTGCACCGTGACATCAATGCCCTTGGCTTTGCCGACAAGCGATTGGATCTGATTCAGACCGATGCGGCCATCAACCCCGGTAACTCTGGTGGGCCGTTGATCAACGCCGCTGGTGAGGTGGTCGGGATCAACACCCTGGTGCGCACCGGTCCCGGCGCTGGGCTCGGGTTTGCGATCCCGATCAACCTGGCGCGCAACGTGGCCGGCCAGCTCAGCACCGGCGCATCCGTGGTGCATCCCTACCTCGGGCTGCAGTTGGTTCCGTTGACCGCGCGTCGGGCCCGCGAAAACAATCGCGATCCTGATGCGCTGCTGTTGCTGCCTGAGCGCGATGGGGCCCTGGTGCAGCGTGTGGTTGATCACAGCCCCGCCGCAGAGGCTGGGCTGCGGCGGGGTGATCTTGTTGTCGCCGCCGCCGATCAGCCGGTCCACGAACCCCGCGATCTGCTCAGGCAGGTCGAGGGCTCGACCGTCGGCCAACCGTTGCCGCTCACGGTTGTGCGCGGGCAGAGCGAGCTTCAGCTCGCCATTCGCCCGGCGGCGTTGCCCCAGAGCGGTTAGGGCTGCCCTTGCTACGGTCGCGACCCCGACCAAGCTGAGATGGCCGATCTGCAAGACCAGATGAAGCAGGCTGTGGCCATGGCCGCCACAGAGCAGATTCAGAGCGGCATGGTGGTGGGCCTGGGCTCAGGCTCCACTGCAGCACTGATGATTCAGGCCCTTGGGGCCAAGCTCAAACGCGGTGAGCTGAGCGACATCATCGGTGTCACCACCTCGTTTCAGGGTGAGATGCTGGCCGCTGAGCTGGGCATTCCCTTGCAGAGCCTCAACGCCGTGGACCGCATTGACCTGGCGATTGATGGTGCCGATGAGGTCGATCCCTCGTTTCAGTTGATCAAAGGCGGCGGGGCTTGTCACGTGCAAGAAAAGCTCGTGGCCGTGCGCGCCAAGCGTTTTGTCGTGGTTGTGGATTCCACCAAGCTGGTGGACACGCTCAACCTGGGTTTTCTGCTGCCCGTCGAGGTGCTGCCAGGGGCCTGGCGTCAGGTCCAGGGCCAGCTGCGCGAGATGGGCGGCGATGCCCAGTTGCGCATGGCGCTCAAAAAGGCTGGTCCTGTGGTCACCGACCAGGGCAACCTGGTTCTTGATGTCAAATTTTCTGGTGGCATTAGCGATCCACAGCGCCTGGAAAAGGACATCAACAACCTTCCCGGGGTGCTCGAGAACGGACTGTTCGTCAACCTGACCGATCAGGTGCTCGTCGGCGAAATCTCCGCTGGCAGCGCTGCTGTGCGCGACCTGGTGAAGCGCTGAGCCACGGTGTCTGCAGCGGGCTCAGTGCAGCCGCCGGCGCACCGATTCGGCGTGGCTGTGCAAGCCTTCGCTCTCGGCTAGAGCGATCACCGCGTCCCCGGTGGCCTCCAGGGCTTCGCGGTTGAAGCGGATCAGGCTGGTGTGCCGCAGGAAGGTTTCGACGCTCAGCGCCCCGGCAAAGCGGGCTGTTCCGCTGGTGGGCAGGGTGTGGTTGGGTCCAGCCAGGTAGTCACCAACGGCCTCTGGCGTGTGCGGGCCCATGAAGATGGCGCCAGCGTGGTGGATCTGCTCGGCCAGCGCTTCGGGCTCTTCAACCATCAGCTCGAGGTGCTCGGGGGCAAAGCGATCACTCAGGGCCGCGGCCTCCTCAAGATCGCGGCAGATCACGATCAGCCCCCAGTCGCCGATGGCCTGACGGGTGATTGCGGCACGGGGGTGGCCCTGCAGCTGGCGCTCGATCTCCAGCGGCACCGCGGCGGCCAGCTCAGCACTGGTGGTCAGCAGGATCGCCGCAGCCAGGGGGTCATGTTCGGCTTGCGCCAGCAGGTCAGCGGCCACCAGCTCGGCCTTGGCGCCGGCATCGGCGATGACCAGAACTTCGCTGGGCCCGGCCAACGAATCGATTGAGACCCTGCCGTAGACCGCTTTTTTGGCCAGGGTCACGTAGAGATTCCCCGGTCCGCTGATCACATCGACTCTCGGGATCGATTCAGTCCCGTAGGCCAGAGCCGCAATGGCCTGAGCCCCGCCCACCCGGTAGAGCTCCTCAATACCGGCCAGGTGGGCGGCGGCCATCACCGTGGGGTTGGGCAGGCCCGCCTGGCCGGGCGGAGTGACCATCACCAGCCGTTTGACCCCGGCCACCTGGGCTGGTACGGCGTTCATGAGCACCGTGCTTGGGTAGGCCGCCCGGCCCCCTGGCACGTACAGACCGGCGCGTTCGACCGGGCGCCAGCGGCGTCCAAGCAGCTCGCCGTGGGGACCGCTGAGCCGCAGGTCGCTCGGCATCTGCTGCCGATGAAAGGCCTGAATGCGCGTGTGGGCCAGCTGCAAGGCCTGTTGCAGCTCAGGCGCGGTGGCCTCCCAGGCTGCGGCCAGCTGCTCCTGTGGAATGCGCAATGGATCGGGCCGCACCCCGTCAAAACGTTCGCTCAGCTCGAGCAGGGCCTGATCACCCTGTTGGGCCACCTGCTGCAGGATGGTGTCGACGCGCTGGGCGGCCTCGATCATCTGCTGGGCGCTGGTGCGCGCGGCGATGCGCTCGAGCTGGGCGGCTGCGGCGTCACCGCCTTGCATGCAGGCGATCGTTGTGTCGGTGGAGGGCAAAACGACCATTCAGGCCAGCGCTGCTGCGAGATCAGCACGCTAAAGCCGCAGCTGATCACCCGTTCGCCCGGGGGGTAGGATCTTGGTTTGCCGTGCAACGCGTCTAGTCGCCTGTGGCCAATAACAAGTCTTCGAAGAAACGCATCGAGATCGCCGAGCGCAACCGCCTGCGCAACCGCAGCTACAAATCGGCTCTGCGCACGCTGATGAAGCGCTGCTTCACGGCCTGCAGCGCCTACAGCCAGAAGCCAGGCAGCGATGCCAAGGCAGCGGTTGAGCAATCGATGAGTGCTGCTTTCAGCAAGATCGACAAGGCGGTCAAGGTCGGCGTGCTGCACCGCAACACCGGCGCCAATCAGAAGTCGCGTCTCAGCGCTGCCGTCAAGAACGCGGTGGAGCCGGCAGCTGCCGTCAAGGCCTGAGCTGTTTGCACAGCGTTGAGGTGAGCTGGCATGGTGCCGTCCATCGCCCCGATGGCTGATGCGGTTTCAGGGGCAGGCCTCACCCCTCCCCTGGTTGATTCCCATTGCCACATCGTGTTCCGCAATTTCGATGCGGATCTCGATGCGGTTGTGGATCGTTGGCGCCAGGCGGGGGTGGTGGCATTGGTGCATGCCTGCGTTGAACCCAGCGAGATTCCTGCAATCCGCGCCCTGGCTGACCGATTTGAGGAGCTGCGTTATTCGGTTGGGGTTCATCCCCTTGATACCCAGCACTGGCAACCAGACACCGTGCAGGTCCTGCGCGAAGCAGCCCTGGCTGACCAACGCGTTGTCGCGATCGGCGAGCTGGGCCTCGATCTGTTTCGCGACACCAACCTCGATGAGCAGCTCGCGGTGTTGGAACCCCAGCTCGATTTGGCCTGTGAGCTTGATCTGCCGGTGATCGTGCACTGCCGCGATGCGGCAGGGCCGATGCTGAAGCTCCTGGCTCAGCGCGCCGCCCGCGGCAACTGTCCACGGGGGGTGATGCATTGCTGGGGCGGCACCCCTGATGAGATGGCTGCTTTCCTGGAGCTGGGCTTCTACATCAGTTTCAGCGGTGTCGTGACCTTCCCCAAGGCAACGGACACCCATGCCTGCGCCCAGCAGGTGCCGCCTGAGCGCTACCTCATCGAGACCGACTGCCCATTCCTGGCGCCGGTGCCGCGCCGGGGCAAGCGCAATGAACCCTCCTATGTCGCGGCCGTTGCCCAGAGGGTGGCTGAGCTGCGTGGCCAGACCCTTCAGGAGGTGGCCATTACCAGCACGCGCAACGCGGCAGCCCTGTTTGGTCTGCCACTTCACAATGTATGATGTTCCATTGGCCTGGACGCTGAAGCGATCCTTGTTGACCACGCCTACAGCCTTGAAGCGAGCTGGATAGAGAGAGCCTGCGCTGCTGCTGCTCCCCCTTCGGGTGGAGTGGTGCGGTGCTGTTCTTTCTCTTTCGTTGCTTCCAGGTCCGATGGCCCCTGGTGACTGACTGGCCAGTCTGAACAACCCAATCCACCCGTTCCTGCAGGTTCACCGCATGAGCAGCGCGATCCAGGTCGCCAAGACCGTTACTTACCTGCCCGATCTGGTGGAGGTGCAGCGCGCGAGTTTCAAATGGTTCCTGGAGAAGGGCCTGATCGAGGAGCTGGAAAGCTTCTCCCCGATCACCGACTACACCGGCAAGCTTGAGCTGCATTTCATCGGTAGCGAGTACCGCCTCAAGCGACCCCGCCATGATGTTGAAGAGGCCAAGCGCCGCGATGCGACCTTCGCCTCGCAGATGTATGTGACCTGCCGTCTGGTCAACAAGGAGACGGGCGAAATCAAGGAGCAGGAGGTCTTCATCGGCGAGTTGCCGCTGATGACCGAGCGGGGCACCTTCATCATCAATGGCGCCGAGCGCGTCATTGTCAATCAGATCGTGCGCTCGCCCGGCGTTTACTTCAAGGATGAGCAGGACAAGAACGGCCGCAAGACCTTCAACGCCAGCCTGATTCCCAACCGGGGCGCCTGGCTCAAGTTTGAGACCGACAAGAACGATCTGCTGCATGTTCGGGTTGATAAAACCCGCAAAATCAACGCCCACGTGTTGATGCGGGCCATTGGTCTGTCAGACAACGACGTGCTCGACAAGCTGCGTCACCCCGAGTACTACCAGAAGTCGATCGAGGCGGCCAATGACGAGGGCATCTCGTCAGAAGACCAGGCCCTGCTTGAGCTCTACAAGAAGCTGCGCCCGGGTGAGCCGCCGTCAGTCAGTGGTGGCCAAAGCCTGCTGCACAGCCGTTTCTTTGATCCCAAGCGCTACGACCTGGGCCGCGTTGGTCGCTACAAGATCAACAAGAAGCTGCGTCTCACCATTCCTGATGCGGTGCGCACCCTCACGCCTGAGGATGTGCTCAGCACGATCGATTACCTGATCAACCTTGAGCTCGATGTCGGCGGTGCCAGCCTCGATGACATCGACCACCTTGGGAACCGCCGCGTGCGCTCGGTCGGTGAGCTGCTCCAGAACCAGGTTCGTGTTGGCCTCAACCGCCTTGAGCGCATCATCAAAGAGCGCATGACCGTTGGCGAGACCGAGAGTCTCACCCCGGCGCAGTTGGTCAATCCCAAACCACTGGTGGCGGCCATCAAGGAGTTCTTTGGCTCCAGCCAGCTGAGCCAGTTCATGGACCAGACCAACCCTCTGGCGGAGTTGACCCACAAGCGCCGCATCAGCGCCCTAGGCCCCGGTGGTCTGACCCGGGAGCGCGCCGGCTTTGCCGTGCGCGACATTCACCCCTCGCACTACGGCCGCATCTGCCCGATCGAGACCCCGGAAGGCCCCAACGCCGGTCTGATCGGTTCGCTGGCGACCCATGCCCGGGTCAACGAGTACGGCTTTATCGAGACCCCCTTCTGGAAGGTCGAAAACGGCATCGTGCTGAAAAAAGGCGATCCGATCTACCTCTCGGCTGACCTTGAAGACGAGTCGCGCGTCGCCCCTGGTGATGTGGCCACCGATTCCGATGGGCGCATCACCGCTGAGCTGGTGCCCGTGCGCTACCGGCAGGACTTTGAAAAGGTCCCCCCCGAGCAGGTGGACTACGTCCAGCTCTCACCGGTGCAGGTGATCTCGGTGGCGACCTCGCTGATTCCATTCCTGGAGCACGACGACGCCAACCGCGCCCTGATGGGCTCGAACATGCAGCGTCAGGCCGTGCCCCTGCTGCGTCCTGAGCGCCCGCTGGTGGGCACGGGTCTTGAGACCCAGGTGGCCCGCGACTCGGGCATGGTGCCGATCACCCGCGTCAACGGCACGGTCACCTTTGTCGATGCCACGGTCATCGTCATTCGCGATGAGCAGGGTCAGGAGCACACCCACTTCCTGCAGAAGTACCAGCGCTCCAACCAGGACACCTGCCTCAATCAGCGCCCCATCGTCAAAGAAGGTGATCAGGTCATCGCCGGCCAGGTGCTGGCCAATGGCTCTGCCTGCGAGGGCGGTGAGATCGCCCTTGGGCAAAACATCCTGCTCGCCTACATGCCGTGGGAGGGCTACAACTACGAGGACGCGATCCTGGTCAGTGAGCGTCTGGTCACTGACGACCTCTACACCTCGGTTCACATCGAGAAGTACGAGATCGAGGCCCGTCAGACCAAGCTCGGCCCCGAGGAGATCACCCGCGAGATTCCCAACGTTGCCGAGGAGAGCCTGGGCAACCTCGACGAGATGGGGATCATTCGCATCGGCGCCTATGTCGAGAGCGGCGACATCCTGGTGGGCAAGGTCACGCCGAAAGGCGAATCCGATCAGCCTCCTGAAGAGAAGCTGCTGCGCGCGATCTTCGGCGAGAAGGCACGCGATGTGCGCGACAACTCGCTGCGGGTGCCCAGCACCGAGCGCGGTCGTGTGGTTGACGTGCGCATCTACACCCGTGAACAGGGCGATGAGCTGCCCCCGGGCGCCAACATGGTGGTGCGGGTTTACGTGGCCCAGCGCCGCAAGATTCAGGTCGGCGACAAGATGGCCGGCCGCCACGGCAACAAGGGCATCATCAGCCGCATCCTCCCCCGTGAGGACATGCCCTACCTGCCCGATGGCACCCCGATCGACATCGTGCTCAACCCCCTGGGTGTGCCGAGCCGCATGAATGTGGGCCAGGTGTTCGAATGCCTGATGGGCTGGGCCTCTTCGCACCTGGGTTGCCGGGTCAAGGTGGTGCCCTTCGATGAAATGCACGGAGCCGAAAAGAGCAAGCAGACCGTGCAGGCCTTCCTTGAGGAGGCCGCCAAGCAGCCTGGCAAGGACTGGGTCTACGACCCCGAGAACCCCGGCAAGATCCAGCTGATCGACGGCCGCACCGGTGAGGCCTTTGACCAGCCCGTGACCGTGGGCTATGCCCACATCCTCAAGCTGGTGCACCTGGTCGACGACAAGATCCACGCCCGCTCCACAGGCCCTTACTCCCTGGTGACCCAGCAGCCCCTGGGCGGCAAGGCCCAGCAGGGCGGCCAGCGTCTCGGCGAGATGGAAGTGTGGGCGCTCGAGGCCTACGGCGCCGCCTACACCCTGCAGGAACTGCTCACCGTCAAATCTGACGACATGCAGGGCCGCAACGAGGCGCTCAACGCCATCGTCAAGGGCAAGCCGATCCCAAGGCCCGGTACACCCGAGTCGTTCAAGGTGCTGATGCGCGAGCTTCAGTCCCTGGGCCTCGACATCGCTGTGTACACCGATGAGGGTGCTGAGGTGGATCTGATGCAGGACGTCAATCCGCGTCGCAGCACTCCCAGCCGTCCCACCTATGAATCCCTCGGCGTCGCTGACTATGACGACGATTGAGTGTTGATTGATCGCTGACTGATCACGGCCTGCCCCAAGGCAGCCCCGTCATCCCCTTACCCCTTTCGATCGCCGCGAGCGCCGCCAGCCGATGTCCAACAGCAACCTCCGCACCGAAAACCACTTCGACTACGTCAAGATCACGCTCGCTTCCCCCGAGCGGATCATGCAGTGGGGGCAACGCACCCTGCCCAATGGGCAGGTGGTGGGCGAGGTCACCAAGCCGGAGACCATCAACTACCGCACGCTCAAGCCCGAAATGGACGGGCTGTTCTGCGAAAAGATCTTTGGTCCCTCCAAGGACTGGGAATGCCACTGCGGCAAGTACAAGCGGGTGCGTCACCGCGGCATCGTCTGTGAGCGCTGCGGCGTTGAGGTGACCGAGAGCCGCGTGCGCCGTCACCGCATGGGCTTCATCAAGCTGGCGGCTCCTGTCAGCCACGTCTGGTATCTCAAGGGCATCCCCAGCTACGTGGCGATCCTGCTGGACATGCCCCTGCGCGATGTCGAGCAGATCGTCTACTTCAACTGCTATGTCGTCCTGGATCCAGGCGATCACAAGGACCTGACCTACAAGCAGCTGCTGACTGAAGACGAGTGGCTGGAAATTGAAGATCAGATCTACGCCGAAGATTCCGACATCGAAAACGAGCCGGTCGTCGGCATCGGCGCCGAGGCCCTCAAGCAGCTGCTGGAAGACCTCGATCTGGCCGAGATCGGTGATCAGCTGCGCGAGGAGATCGCGGCCAGTAAGGGCCAGAAGCGGGCCAAGCTGATCAAGCGTCTGCGTGTGATCGACAACTTTGTCGCCACCAATGCCCGTCCCGAGTGGATGGTGCTTGATGTGATTCCGGTGATTCCACCGGATCTGCGCCCGATGGTGCAGCTCGATGGTGGTCGCTTCGCCACCAGCGATCTCAACGATCTCTACCGCCGGGTGATCAACCGCAACAACCGTCTGGCGCGCCTGCAGGAGATCCTGGCCCCAGAGATCATCGTGCGCAATGAAAAGCGCATGCTGCAGGAGGCTGTCGATGCCCTGATCGACAATGGCCGCCGCGGGCGCACCGTGGTCGGTGCCAACAACCGTGCGCTCAAATCGCTCAGCGACATCATTGAGGGCAAACAGGGTCGTTTCCGCCAGAACCTGCTGGGCAAGCGGGTCGACTACTCAGGCCGCTCGGTCATCGTTGTGGGTCCCAAGCTCAAGATGCATCAGTGCGGTCTGCCCAAGGAGATGGCGATCGAGCTGTTCCAGCCGTTCGTCATTCACCGCCTGATCCGCCAGAACATCGTCAACAACATCAAGGCCGCCAAGAAGCTGATTCAGCGTGCCGACGATGAGGTGATGCAGGTGCTCCAGGAGGTGATCGAAGGCCATCCGATCCTGCTGAACCGTGCTCCGACGCTGCACCGCCTCGGCATTCAGGCGTTTGAACCGAAGCTGGTCGACGGCCGTGCCATTCAGCTGCACCCGCTGGTCTGTCCCGCCTTCAACGCCGACTTTGACGGTGACCAGATGGCCGTGCACGTGCCGCTGGCGATCGAGGCCCAGACCGAGGCCCGCATGCTGATGCTGGCCAGCAACAACATTCTCTCGCCGGCCACCGGTGAGCCGATCATCACCCCGTCGCAGGACATGGTGCTGGGGGCCTATTACCTGACCGCCGAGCAGCCCGGCAGTGCCAAGCCTGAATTTGGCGATCGCAGCCGCACGTTCGCCAGCCTTGACGATGTCATTGCAGCCTTTGAGGAAAAGCACCTCGGCTTGCATGACTGGCTCTGGGTGCGCTTCAACGGCGAGGTCGATACCGAGGGTGAGGCCTCAGAACCTGTCAAGAGCGAGACCCTCAGCGATGGCACGCGCATTGAGCAGTGGCTGTACCGCCGTGACCGTCTCGATGACGACGGTGGCTTGATCAGTCGCTACCTGCTCACCACCGTGGGCCGCGTGGTGATCAACCACACGATCATCGACGCCGTGGCTGCCACCTGAGACCCGGCAGAACGTTCTTTAGTCCCAACGCTCCATTCATTCGCCCGCAGCCATGACCGCCACTCCCGCCAAGAAGACCAGCAAGAAGGGCAGCAAGAAAGCCGCTGAACAGGCCGCTGCGGCCGAAGCCCAGGCGCGCGCCGCCAAGGCCCTGAGCCGTCAGGCGCCACCCTTTCGCAATCGGGTGATCGACAAGAAAGCCCTGCGCAATCTTGTTGGCTGGGCTTACAAGCATCACGGCACGGCAGCGACCGCGTCGATGGCTGACGATCTCAAGGATCTTGGCTTCCGCTATGCCACCCAGGCAGCGGTGTCGATCTCGGTTGATGACCTGCGCATCCCTGGTGACAAAGCCGCTCTGCTGGAGGAGGCCGAGCAGCAGATCACCGAAACCGAAGAGCGTTATCGCCTCGGCGAAATCACCGAGGTGGAGCGCCACACCAAGGTGATCGACACCTGGACCGAGACCAACGAGCGTCTGGTGGCGGCGGTGCGTCGCAATTTCAACGAGAACGATCCGTTGAATTCGGTCTGGATGATGGCCAACTCTGGTGCTCGGGGCAACATGTCCCAGGTGCGTCAGCTGGTGGGCATGCGCGGCCTGATGGCCAACCCCCAGGGCGAGATCATCGACCTGCCGATCCGCACCAACTTCCGTGAAGGTCTGACGGTCACCGAATACGTGATCAGCTCCTACGGCGCCCGCAAGGGTCTGGTCGATACCGCCCTGCGCACTGCTGACTCGGGTTATCTGACCCGCCGTCTGGTGGACGTCGCCCAGGACGTGATCGTGCGCGAGGAGGATTGCGGTACCACCCGCGGCATTCCCATTGATGCGGATGACAAAGGCAAGTTCGCCAGCAAGCTGATCGGCCGCCTGGCCGCAGAGCCGGTGCTGGATGCCGACGGCGCGGTCCTGGTCGCGCGCGATGGCGAAATCGATGCTCCCCTGAGCCGCCAGATCGAAGCTGCTGGGGTCAAGACCGTCGTGGTGCGCTCGCCGCTCACCTGTGAAGCCTCACGCTCGGTCTGCCGCAAGTGCTACGGCTGGGCACTGGCCCACAACGAACTGGTGGATCTGGGCGAGGCGGTCGGCATCGTTGCGGCTCAGTCGATCGGTGAACCGGGCACCCAGCTCACCATGCGCACCTTCCATACCGGCGGTGTGTCGACGGCCGAGACCGGCGTTGTGCGCTCCCAGGTCGACGGCGTCGTCGAGTTCGGCCCGAAGGCCCGCGTGCGCCCCTACCGCACCCCCCACGGTGTTGAAGCCCAACTTGCCGAAACCGATTTCACCCTGACGCTCAAACCGAGCGGCAAGGGCAAGATCCAGAAGCTCGATATCACCAACGGCTCGATTCTGTTTGTGGGCGATGGTGAGACCGTCGCCAATGACATCATCCTGGCGCAGATTTCCTCCGGTGCCACGGTCAAGAAGAGCGTGGAAAAGGCCACCAAGGACGTCATCTGTGACCTCGCCGGTCAGGTGCGTTATGAGGAGGCGATTCAGCCCAAGGAGGTCACCGACCGCCAGGGCAACATCACGCTCAAGGCCCAGCGTCTCGGACGTCTGTGGGTGTTCAGCGGCGATGTCTATAACCTGCCGCCCAATGCCCTTCCGGTGGTCAAGGGCAACAAGGCGGTCAAGACCGGCGAGGTCCTGGCCGAGAGCCGTCTGGTGAGCGAGTACGGCGGTGCCGTGCGCCTGCGCGAATCGGCTGGTGACTCCCGCGAAGTGCAGATCGTCACCTCCAGCCTCACCCTCAAGGACTGCAAGCTGGTGGGTGAATCGACCCATTCGGGCGAGATCTGGCACCTCGAAGGCAAGGACAACATCCGCTACCGCCTCAACACCGCTCCCGGCAGCAAGATCGGCAGCGGTGAGGTGATCGCCGAGCTGGCAGATGATCGCTTCCGCACCCAGACCGGTGGCATCGTCAAGTTCGCTCCCGGGCTGTCGATCAAGAAGGCCCGCAGCGCCAAGAACGGCTATGAGGTGAGCAAGGGCGGCACCCTGCTGTGGATCCCCCAGGAAACCCACGAAATCAACAAGGACATCTCCCTGTTGATGATCGAGGACGGTCAGTGGATCGAAGCTGGGACTGAAGTTGTCAAAGACATCTTCAGCCAGACCGCCGGCATCGTCACCGTCACCCAGAAGAACGACATCCTGCGCGAAATCATTGTTCGCTCCGGCAAGCTTCACCTGGTTTCCGACAGCAAGGCCTTGGCCAAATACGGCGAGGGCAAAATGGTCAATCCCGGCGAAGAGATCGCCAAGGGCCTCAAGGCTGAGGCCATGGTGTTTGTCGAAGCCGTCGACACCCCTGAAGGTGGTGCCCTGCTGTTGCGCCCGGTGGAGGAGTACTCCATCCCCGATTCAGCCCACTTGCCTGAGCTGGCATCCGTCAAGCAGAGCGGTGGCCCCAGCCTGGGCTTGAAGGCCACCCAACGTCTGGCGTTCAAAGATGGAGAGCTGATCAAGAGTGTTGAAGGCGTTGAGCTGCTCAAGACGCAGCTGACCCTTGAGACCTTCGACACCACGCCGCAGATGACGGTTGATGTCGAGTCCGTGCCCGACAAGCGCGCCAAGACGATCGAGCGTCTGCAACTGGTGATTCTCGAAACCCTGCTGGTTCGCCGCGACACGCTCTCCGATGCCAGCCACGGTTCCACCCACACCGAGCTGCAGATCGACGACGGTGCCAGCGTTAAGAGCGGTGATGTCATCGCCACCACCCAGATCCTGTGTAAGGAAGACGGTGTGGTGCAACTGCCCGATCTGGTGGAAGGCGAACCCATTCGCCGCCTGATCGTCGAGCGTGTCGGTGATACGCGCACGATCGATCTGGGTTCTGCCAAGCCCGATGTGAAGGTGGCCCAGCGCATTGTTGATGGTGATCTGCTGGCCAAGGGTGTTGCGGCACCGTGCTGCGGTCAGGTCGAAGCCATCAACGGCAGCAAGCTGACCATCCGTCTGGGCCGCCCCTACATGGTGTCGCCCGATTCGGTCATGCACGTGCGCGACGGCGAGTTGGTGCAGCGTGGTGATGGCCTGGCCCTGCTGGTGTTTGAGCGCCAGAAGACCGGCGACATCGTGCAGGGTCTACCCCGCATCGAAGAGCTTCTCGAGGCGCGCCGCCCGCGCGAATCGGCCGTGCTCTGCCGCAAGAGCGGTGTGGTGCAGATCAAGCAGGGCGATGACGACGATTCGATCACGGTGTCTGTGATCGAAGGCGATGACGTCATCACCGAGTACCCGATCCTGCTCGGCCGCAACGTCATGGTCAGCGATGGCCAGCAGGTCAGCGCCGGTGAATCGCTCACCGATGGGCCGATCAACCCCCATGAACTGCTCGAGTGTTTCTTTGAGGATCTGCGTGGCCGCAGGCCCACCCTCGAGGCGGCCATGGAGGCGATCTCCAAGCTGCAGTTCCGCATGGTGCAGGAGGTGCAGAACGTCTACAAGAGCCAGGGCGTCTCGATCGATGACAAGCACATCGAGGTGATCGTCCGCCAGATGACGAGCAAAGTGCGCGTTGAAGACGCGGGCGACACGACCCTGCTGCCGGGCGAGCTGATGGAGCTGCGTCAGGTTGAGCAGACCAATGCCGCCATGGCGATCACCGGTGGGGCACCTGCTGAGTTCACCCCGGTTCTGCTCGGCATCACCAAGGCCTCGCTCAACACCGACAGCTTCATCTCGGCGGCCTCCTTCCAGGAGACCACCCGGGTGCTCACTGAAGCCGCCATCGAAGGCAAGAGCGATTGGCTGCGCGGCCTCAAGGAGAACGTGATCATTGGTCGCCTGATTCCTGCAGGCACCGGTTTCAGCGGCTTCGAAGAGGAGCTGCGGGCCGAGGCTGGTCCCCACCCCGACATTCTCGAGGAGGAAAATGCCGGCTACCGCCGTATGGCCAATCTGCGTCCGGACTACACCGTGGAGATGCCAGCCCCAACGGCCGCTGCCGCTGTCCTCGATGATCCTTCCGATGAGGATCTCGAGGCCACCCGCAGTCGCCATGGCATCGAAGCTGCCGGCAGCTCCTATGCGGCCTTTGCCCGCCCCAGCCTCGATGAGGTGATGGAAGAAGAGCTGATCGCCGATCCTGATGCGCTCGAGGGCCTTCAGGAAGAGGGCTTGCTCAGTGATGAGTGAGCCAAGCGGTCAGCTCAGCACCTAGCGTCATCGTCATGACGACTTCTTCAAGCGCCAAGACGGAGCTCGGCACCCCGGTGCCGCAGCGCCGTTTGCCGCGCTACGGATTCCACCTTCATAACGAGAAGCTCAACGGTCGGCTGGCCATGCTTGGTTTCATCGCCCTGGTGGCGCTGGAAGCCAAGCTCGGCCATGGCCTTCTGGTCTGGTGAGCGAGGCCGCTCCCATTGCCCTGTTGGGCATGGGAAAAGCCCAGCTGGAGCAGTGGGCCCAGAGCCACGGTCAGCCTGCGTTTCGCGGCAGGCAGCTGCACGACTGGATTTACGCCAAAGGCGTCAGCCGGGTCGAGCAGATCACGGTGCTCTCCAAGGGCTGGCGAGAGCAGTTGGTGACCTCGGTGCCACCAGGTTTGTTCGACTGGACGGGGCGTTCACGCGAGTTGCACCGCAGTGTGGCTGCCGATGGCACCACCAAATTGCTGCTGGCCACCCCCGACAATCTCAGCATTGAAACGGTCGGGATTCCGGCCGCCGAGCGGCTCACGGTGTGTGTCAGCTCCCAGGTGGGCTGCCCGATGGCCTGCCGCTTCTGTGCCACAGGCAAGGGCGGTTTGCAGCGCTCCTTGGCCGTTCACGAGATCGTCGATCAGGTGCTCTGGGTGCGTGAGGTCATGGGCATCCGCCCCAGCCATGTGGTGTTCATGGGGATGGGCGAGCCGCTGCTCAACCTTGACGCCGTGCTCGCTGCGATCGCTTGCCTGTGCAGCGAGCTGGGCATGGCCCAGCGGCAGATCACGCTCAGCACCGTCGGCGTGGCCAACACCCTGCCGCGGCTGGCCGAGCTGGCCTTGGCGCGCCTGGGCCGTGCCCAGTTCACCCTGGCGGTGAGCCTGCATGCCCCTGATCAGCGTCTGCGCGAGGAGTTGATCCCGACCGCCCATGCCTACCCGATCGAGGCCCTGCTCGACGACTGCCGCCGCTACGTCGCGATCACCGGGCGCCGCGTCAGCTTTGAGTACATCCTGCTGGGCGGGCTCAACGATCAACCACGCCATGCCGAGGCCTTGGCACGGTTGCTGCGCGGCTTCCAGAGCCATGTGAATCTGATCCCCTACAACCCGATCGACGAGGAAGCCTTCAGACGGCCCGAGCCTGCCGCTGTGGCCGCCTTCTGCCAGGTGCTGGCTGATCGGCATGTGGCCGTGAGCGTGCGCGCGAGCCGGGGGCTCGACGCCGACGCTGCCTGCGGGCAGCTGCGCAGACGATTGGCCGCAACCCTGCAGCCGGCCTAGCGTCGGGCCTTCTGGCTACGGCCCGATGGCTCTAGTCGACTGGCTGATCCTGATCGGCTACCTGGTGCTCAGCCTGGTGGTGGGTCTGTGGCTGGCACGGCGCAACCGCGATGAGGCCGACTACTTCGTGGCCGGCCGGCGGCTCACGGGTTGGTTGGCCGGGGCTTCGATGGCCGCCACCACGTTTTCGGTCGACACGCCGCTCTATGTGGCAGGTCTGGTCGGGGTGAGGGGACTGGCCGGCAACTGGGAATGGTGGAGCTTCGGCGTTGCCCATGTGGCGATGGCGGTGGTGTTTGCGCCGCTGTGGCGGCGCAGCGGAGTGCTGACCGACGCCGCCTTCACGGAGTTGCGCTACGGCGGTGCCGCGGCGGCCTGGTTGCGTGGGATCAAGGCTTTTCTGTTTGCACTGCCGATCAATTGCATTGGCATTGGCTATGCCTTTCTGGCGATGGCCAAGGTGAGTGAGGCCCTCGGCCTGGCGTCGACCCCGGCGGCCCGTCTCACCCTGTTGACCTGCGTGGGCCTGCTGGTGCTGATCTACACGGCCGCCGGTGGGCTCTGGGCGGTGGTGGTGACTGACATGCTGCAGCTGGTGCTGGCGCTGGCCGGCGCCATCGCTGTGGCGGTGTTTGCCGTGCAGGCTGCCGGTGGCATCGACACCATGCTGGCGAGCCTGCGGGAGCTCCAGCGGCCAGAACTGCTGGCCCTGGTGCCGTGGCAGCTTGAGGGTGCACGGTTGAGCTGGCTCGATGGGGCTGGCATCTCGCTGCCCACCTTCAGTGCCTATATCGCCCTGCAGTGGTGGAGCTTCCGCCGCAGCGACGGTGGCGGTGAGTTCATTCAGCGGCTGCTGGCCACCCGTGACGAGCGGCAGGCGCGCATCGCCAGCTGGGTGTTTCTTGCCGTCAACTACCTGTTGCGCAGCTGGCCCTGGATTCTGGTGGCACTCGCTGCTGTGGTGCTGCTGCCGGAGTCCACCGACTGGGAGCAGAGCTATCCGCTGCTGGCGGTCAAGCTGCTGCCGCCGGTGGCGCTTGGCCTGGTGGTGGTGTCGTTGGTGGCGGCCTTCATGAGCACCGTGAGCACGGCGGTCAACTGGGGTGCCAGCTATCTCACCCACGACCTTTACCAACGCTTCCTGCGACCCGCCGCAGCGCAGCGCGAACTGTTGCTGGTCGGCCAGCTGGCTTCGGTGTTGCTGGTGGCGCTCGGGGTGTTGACCGCCCTGCTGAGCAGCAACATCGGCACGGTGTTTCGCCTGGTGATCGCCATCGGCACAGGCCCTGGGGTGGTGCTGGTGCTGCGTTGGTTCTGGTGGCGGATCAATGCGGCGGCCGAGTTGGCGGCGATGCTGGGCGGCTTCCTGGTGGGTTTCTGCACCTCGGTGGTGCCGTTGCTGCGCATTGATGACTACGGTCTGCGGCTGCTGGTCACCACGGTGGTCACGGCCGTGCTCTGGATTCTGGTGATGCTCGCCACGCCGCCCGAGTCGGCGGCTGTGCTGGAGCGCTTCGTGCAGCAGGTGCGGCCCGCCGGGCCGGGCTGGGCCGGCTGGCGGCGGCGCTGTGGGGTGGAGCCGCAGGAGAGCCTGCTGGATCTGATCAGTCAGTTGCTGCTGAGCTGTGCGGTGCTGTTCGGAGCCCTGCTGGGAATCGGCGGTTTTCTGCTCAAGCTGCCCCTCTGGGGCTGGGGAGGGCTGGTGGTGGCCAGCCTCGGGGCGGCTGGTCTGCAGCAGCGGTTGGTGTTGCAGCGCTGGCTGCGGGCTGGCACGCGATGATGCGCGCTGGCTGCGAGCACCGTTGACCGTGCAGTTCTTTCGATCCACCCTGTTGCCTGCCGCCATCGTGCTGCTGTTTGGCCTGGCCCTGTTTGCCGTGAGCGCCCGCATTTGGCTGCCCGGCGACATGCTGGCGCCAGCACCCATTCAGTGAGGCAGGGCCGTTGAGCGCGCAGGAGCAACCAGTCTTTGACGGCTCCAGTGGACCTGCCTGGAAGCCGTATGACGAGAACGCCAGTCATGAGCTGGTGCTGGATCCTGACGTGCTTGCTGCCGAGCTGGCGCAGGAGCTGTTGGGCGATCCCCTCGACGACATCGAGCCCGATGAGATCGCCAGTGCCGATGCCGCTGCCGAATGCGACCTCGGCCTGACCCTGCTTGGCGGTGATCACGATGCGCGCCTACAGGGGCTGCGCATCTTCTGTGAGCACCGCGATCCGCGGGCGATCCCGAGGTTGCTGCCTTTGCTCGAGGCGCCCTGTCCGATCGAGCGCATGAGCGCGGTGTATGCCCTGGGACGCAATCCAACGCCACTGGCGGTGGAGCCGTTGCTCGCGCTGTTGGCGAGCGACAGCAATGGCTATGTGCGCAAGGCGGTGGCCTGGAGCCTCGCCAACTTTGCTGATGCACCGGTGCTCCATCCGTTGATCCGTTCACTGCAGGTCGACGTCGCGGCTGTGCGCCTTTGGGCCGCCACCTCGTTGGCCGATGTGGGTGCCACGGGTCCGGCCAAGGCCGATCCAGCGGCGGCCCAGTTGCTGCAGAGCCTGCGCATCGACAGCGAAGCGGCCGTGCGCAGCAACAGCGCCTGGGCGCTGGGGCGGCTCTATCCCGATCTGATCGAGCCCCGGCAGCAGGCTGTGGTGCAGGCCTTGCTGCAGACCTTGCTCGCCGACTCGGAAGCCAGCGTGCGCGATGAGGCGCGTCTGGCGCTCGAGCAGCTTGAGCAACCCCAGGTGCTGGAGCAGTTGCAGACCCTGGTCGATGAAGGTTTGCTCAACTGAGTCAACCCCAGCGCAGCGCCGCTAACATCCATCAACTCGCTGGCGTGTGCTTGGCCTTACAGCCCTCGCTCCAGACCATTCGGTTCCGCATTCGCTCTGATGGCCGTGTCGAGGAGACCGTTGAAGGCCTCTTTGGCAGCGCTTGCGAGCGGCTGACTGAGCAGATCGAGGCTCGCCTCGGGACCGTGCAGCAACGCCAGCCCACGGCAGAGGCCTACCAGGCCACGGCGTTGACCTCCCAGCTCAGCGCCTGCCTTGAGGCCGCCAGCACCACCCCGCTCCCCTGATTTCTTGCCCGGTAGCGATGTCGCACTTCAGCACGATCAAGACCGAGTTGCGTGACCGCCAAGCCCTTGAGGCTGCACTCGGCGCCTTGGGCCATTCCCCTGTGGCTGGACCGCGTCAGGTCAGGGGATACCGCGGCCAGCAGGATCAGGCCGAGCTTGTTGTCTCGCCAGAGCAGGGCGGCGATTTTGGTTTCCGCCTCAATGCCCAGAGCGGAACCTATGAGCTTGTCGCCGATCTCGATCTCTGGTCGCTGCCGGTCCCCCCAGAGCGTTTCTTGAGCCAGCTCAACCAGCGTTATGCCCTCGAAGCGATCCTCGCTGCCAGCAAAGCCGAGGGTTTTCAGGTTGCCGAACAGACCAACAGCGACGACGGCTCCATTGAGCTGGTGGTGACGCGCTGGAGCTGAAGCCCAGCGGCCGATGACGGTCGATCCCTCGCTGGCGTTCGATGTTGAGTCCGGTGGCTCCCGGCTCAACCCAACAGGCCTCGAGCCTCTGCTCGGCGGGGTCTTGCGTCAGCGTGCCGTGTGGGTCGATGAGGCGGTTTGCATCGGTTGCCGCTATTGCGCCCATGTGGCCTCCAACACCTTTGTGCTGGAACCTGACCTGGGACGTTCGCGGGCCATCAGGCAAGACGGTGACAGCACCGAGCGAATCCAAGAGGCGATCGACACCTGCCCGGTGGATTGCATTCATTGGGTCAGTTACGACGAGCTGCCCACGCTCGAGCAGCGTCTGCGCGAGCAGGAGCTGCAGCCGCTTGGCTTGCCAGCTCCTGCGCGGTTCAAGCGGACCCTGCCCCGTCCATGACGCTTCCCAGTGGCTGTTTGGCCGGTAGCCCCACCGCCCTGGGGTACTGACGCGGGCAGCCTTGCTTGGGCCGCAGCGTGATCGCGGTGCGCTGGCCGCGTCCGGCGGGCAGCTCGCAGCGCATCACCTGCTCGATGCCGGCATTGAGGCTGCGTGCTGCTGCTGAGAGCTGGCGTTGATCAGCGTCTGACCATTGCCCTCGGTACAGCAGGGCTTGGCCGTCGGGTTTGAGGAGCGGCACGAGATACTCGGCCACCACTGGAGCGGGAGCTACGGCACGGGCGACAGCCCAGTCGAACCCGCCGCGCCAGGGGGCGCTGCGTCCCAGCTTTTCGATCCGCTCACTGCAAAAGTGCAGCCTTGGCGCCAGCCCAAGGGCTGCCGCCATGGCGCGTACGGCTTCGATCTTGCGGTGCACCGAGTCGACCAGGCTCAACTCGGCTTCGGGTAGGGCAATGGCCAGCGCCAGACCCGGAAAGCCCCCGCCTGTGCCGACATCGATCAGCCGCAGCGGGTTGCCATCGGTGCTGGCGCTGTGCTGGGCGCGCAGCACGGCAGCCATGGGCCAGAGGCTGTCAAACACCTGGGCGATCCAGTAGTCATCCCCTTCGACCAGGCGCGTCAGGTTGAGCCTGCTGTTCCACTGTTGCAAGTGCTGCTGCAGCTGCACGAACAACTCCAGCTGCTGGGGGCTGGGTTGCCATCCCAGCCGTTGCCACAACGGCGCCATTGGATCAGTGCTCACGCAGGGCTGAACCGGCAAGGGTTCTGCCCTTTCTAGGATCGACCAAACCCCAGGGCCATGACCGCTCCCAGCCATTACCAGCGGCTCGGTGTTCCGGACCATGCCGATGCTGATGAGTTGCGGCAGGCCTTTCGCCGGCTCAGCAAGCGCTATCACCCCGACACAACGGCCCTGCCACCTGCAGCGGCTGCCGTTGCCTTTGAGCAACTGCAGCTCGCCTACAGCGTGCTCAGTGATCCCCAGCAGCGTCGCCTCTACGACGCGTCACGGCAGCTTGAGGCTGCGCCGCAGCAGCAGGTTGCGCTGCCCAATCAGGTGCGCCGGCCCCTCTCGGGTGGGGAGTGGCTCGCGTTGCTGCTGTTGCTTGTGGCCGCTGTGTTTGCGCTGGTGCTAGGGGTGGGTCTGGCCTGGCTGCGTGGGGCCGATCTGATGCAATGGCCCAGTTGGTGGCTGGAGGCCAGGTGAGCACGATGGGTGTCCAAGGGCCTGATGAGCCGAGTCCCCAAGGTGGACTGCCGGAACCACAAACCCCGCTGTATCACCATCCGCTGCCTGAGCTGGAAGCGTGGTTGCGCAGTCTCGGCGGGCGTCAGCGCGCCAACCATTCCAGTCAGTGGGATCTGCATCAGCCGCAGTGGAGCGCCCTGGTTGAATTCGACGTCGAAGAGCTGCGCGTGAGTTGGTTGCAGGACGGCCAACAGAGCGTGCGCCAGTTCCCCTATGGCCTCTCAAGAGCCGATGTGGAGGCGGCGATTCTGGCTGGCCCATGAGGCAGAGCCGCCAAGCGCGTTGAGACAGAACGTCGGCCGCTTGCCATGATGGAGAGGTTCAGCAAGCTTTTGCGGGCCACGCCATGGCTCCCGCCCGATTCAACCGCTCTGATTCCAGCTCTCGCGGCAGACGTTTGGTGTCGCGCAGGTTTCTCAGTGACACTGAGCTCGACTCGAAGCGTTCGCTGAACGAACGTTGCCGCGCCTGGGGGCCTGGCGAGATGTTTGCCGAAGGCCAGTGGCAGGCGATTCGCGTGCAGCTGGAGCGGCAAGGCTGGCACCCCTCCCAGATTGAGCTGGTGCACGATCAGCTGCGTCAGGGTTGGCCCCTGGCCACGGCCAAGCTGCACGCAGCGCGGTTGTCGGGTCACTGCCCCATCAAGGGCCTGAGCGAATCTTGATCACGCCCCTCAGCGGCAGATCTCGCTGCGCCGTTCAGCCGGGCCTGACCAGGGCCCGCAGTTGACCCAGCGCACCACCGACAGCTCGAAGTCGGTGAACAGCACCAAAATCGCTCCGCATAGAACAAGCACCACCAGAGTGATGGCGCTGTGACGCTTCTGCATCAGCACCGCTGTGACTGTTGCAAGGCTACGAGCCGCTGCCGCAGCACAACATCGGGTTGCTGCTGCTGCCACTGCTGCGCCAGGGCAGCGGCGCACAGGGGCTGAATCAGTGGCAGCTGGGCCACAACCGGTACCCCAGCGATCGCCTCGAGGGTGCGAGGGTTGTCGGGGTGCGGCGGGCCATTGAGCACAAGCCCCAGCACCGGAATCTGCCGCCGCTGCAGGGCTTCAAGCGACAGCAGGCAATGGTTGAGCGTGCCAAGGCCGCTGCGGCCCACCAGCAGCACCGGCAGACCCCAGCGTTGCAATTGCTCGATCTGCAGCCAGTCGCGCCTCAGCGGCACCAGCAGCCCTCCTGCGGTCTCAACGATCAATGGGCCTGCGCAGTGGGGCAGTTCGAGCCGCTCAGCTTCGATCGTGACCCCGTCGTGCTCGGCAGCCCAGTGCGGTGACACCGGGGCTGTGAGCCGGTAGGCCTCATCCAGCACCCGCTCAGCCGGAAGATCGAGCAGCTGCTGAACCCGGCTGCTGTCGCTGCCATCGGCAAGCCCGCTTTGCACGGGTTTCCAATAACAGGCCTGCAGGCCCTGCACCAGCCAGGCGCTGATCACGGTCTTACCGACGTCGGTGTCGGTGCCGCACACCACAAGCTGCAGGGGCTCAGTCATGGCTCAGCGTTGTTCGCCTGGGCGTTGTGCCAGCAGCATCAAGATGCGCCAACTGACCTGCTCATCGGCAGGCCAGTGGTTTAGCAGTTGGCGCCATTGGCCGGGGCGCAACGGGGGGTGGTCGCTGTAGCTGGCTCCCAGCTGCTGCAGCTGTCTGAAAAAGGCGCGTCCGCCCGGGCCGTAGCGAGGGCTGAACTGCATCTCCTGGTGATGCCTGAGCGCCAGCACGCTGCCTGCGCTCTGCAGCAGCTCACTGGCAGCGGGCAGCGGCCAGGCGGTGCATGGCACCTCGGCGCGACTGGCCGCCTGGTGCCACTGGGCAAAACTTCCGGCAACGGGGACGGCCACAACCAGCCAGCCACCTGGCGCCAGCGCCTTGGCCCACTGCTTGAGAGCTGCTGCGGGTCGGCTGAGCCAGTGCAACCCGAAGCTGCTGGTCAGCAGGGCGCTGCCCTGAAGGCAGGCCGGCAGTCCCTCATTGAGATCCCACAGCAGCCGTTGTGTGGTGGATCCAGCCAGTGGATTGTGTTGCAGCAGGGCTGCGCTGCCATCGAGTTGCAGCAGCTGATGCTGCGGGGCCAGTTGCTGCAGGGCTTGACCCACCAGGCCGCTGCCGGCGCCCAGATCGGCCATGGGCCCTGCAGGCATCGGCAGCGCCGCGATGCGGCGTGCCAGCCGCCAGGCCATGGCGCGCTGCAGGCCAGCGTGCTGGTCGTAATGCTGCGCCTTGCGGCTGAAGTGTGTGCAGATCGACGCTGCTGTTTGCCTCATGACTGCACAAGAGCGCCAATCCAGGCGTTCACCATGGCAATGGTCGGCGTGTCGATCAGGCCATGGCCGGCAGCACCAAAGCTGAGCACATCGGCCTGTGGCAAGGAGCGCTGCAGCTCCTGCCGTGCTGCCGGGGCCACGATCTGGTCAGAGCCTGCTTGAAGCAGCAGCACCTTGGCGTCCGGGGGAAATCCAGCGGGCAGCGAGCTGCTCTGGGCGATCAGGTCCAGGTCCTGCTGCAGCAACTCCAGCCCGGTTGGACGCAGCGGTTCAGCGGCGGGAGAGGCTTGCAGCAGCTCGGCCGGTGCGGGGGCGGCCACCTGCTCAAGGAAGCTCTTGAGCATGCGTTCGGGCTCTGGGCCCCGCAACTGGGCGGCCATGCTGGCCAGGGCTGCCGCGATGCTGCGCCCTGCGCGACCTTCAGGAACAAAGCGGGCAAAACTGGTCAGCAACACCACCGCATCGGCTGCGGCCAAGACCTCTGGCGCAAGCAGATGGGGCCCCAGCGAATGGGCAATCACCACGTTTGTGGCAGTGGCGCTCTGCCAGGTGGGTTGCCTTGCCGGTAGCCGGCCATAGCCCCGTTCGCCGCAGCACCATGTCCAGCCCTGTTGCTGCCAGCTGGGCAGCCATGGATCCCAGCTGCGGCTGTCGCCGCACCACCCATGCATGGCAACCAACTGAACTGGATCGCTCATGGGACCCCCAGGGCGCCAAGCAGGCGGCTCAAGCTGCCGGCCGGCAGGTCATGGCGCAGCACGATCCTCAGTCGGGCGCTGCCCTGGGGCACGGTGGGCGGGCGGATGGCCACACACAGCAGGCCCTGGCGCTCGAGCCGCTGTTGCAGCTCGAGCGCCCGCTGCTCGCTACCCACCAGCAACGGCAGAACGGGCCCGTTGCCGGCCGGCCTGGGCCAGCCCGCTGCGGCGATCGCCTGCCGCCAGCGCGCGGCGCGCTGTTGCAGCAGCAGTGCAGGATCCTGCCCGCTGCTCTGCTGCTGCTGAATCCAGTGCACCGCCGCCGCCGCACCAGCTGCCAGGACCGGTGCCAGGGCCGTGGTGTAGCGGAAGGCGCCGCTGCTCTGCAGCAGCCATTCGATGGTTGTGGCATCGCCCGCCAGGAAGGCCCCGCCGCTGCCCAGCGCCTTGCCGAAGGTGCCGCTGATCAGCGCGATGCCCGGCTGGCCGTAGCCCAAGCCCCTGCCGCCGCTGCCCATCACCCCAAGGGCGTGGGCCTCGTCGAGCACGAGCGCTGCGCCATAGCGCTCACACAGGGCTACCAGCGCCTGGGCATCGGGACTGGTGCCTTCCATGGAAAACAGGCTCTCGCTGAGCACCACCAGGCGCTGCTGGGCCGAGGCGCCGCGGGCCGTGTTGAGGCGGCGTTCAAGATCGGCCAGATCGTTGTGGGCAAAGCGCTGCAGAGGCGCGCCACTGCAACGCACCCCAGCCAGCAGCGAATGGTGGATCAAGCGATCGGCCAGCACCAGGCTGTGGCGATCAGCCAGCGCGCTCACTGCGGCAATGTTGGCTTGAAAGCCGCTGGGAAACAGCAAGGCCCGTTCACGCCCCAGCCAGGCGGCGAGAGCGCTTTCGAGTCTGACGTGCACGGCACGGGTGCCGCTGACCAGCCGCGAGGCGCCAGCACCGAGGCCGCTGCAGCTGAGCTCCTGTTGGGCCGCGGCGAGGATCGCCGGGTGGCCGCTCAGGCCCAAATAGTCATTGCTGCTCAAATCCAGCAGGGCTGCTGCTGGCTCCTCTTGGAGGTCTGTCTCTTGGGGTGTGAGCTGGCAGCTCTGCCCTGGGCAGAAGCTCCGCAGCCGGCGCCTGCTGGCTACAGGTACCGCTGTGGCTGCGCGCAACAGGGCCTGCTGCCAAGGCTGCAGAGCGGCTTCACTGTCCTGACGGTTCGGCAGGCCCATGGGGCTCAGTCTGGTGCAGCGGGGTGCCGGGCCGCTGGCCTGTTGATCTGGCCAATAGGATTGCTGCAGAAGCGGTTTGCTTACCGTCGCGCGCGCATCGGCCATCGATCTCCAGGGTTCTGAGGCTCAGCCTGAGGGAACCGGCGGGGTACCTCCGCTTGCGCACTTGTTTCCCTTTGCGCTGGATGGCTTTCAGCTTGAAGCGATCGATGCCCTCAACCAGGGGCAATCGGTCGTGGTCAGCGCCCCCACTGGCAGCGGCAAGACCCTGGTGGGCGAGTACGCCATTCACCGCGCCCTGGCCCACGGCCAGAAGGTGTTTTACACAACCCCGCTCAAGGCGCTCTCCAACCAGAAGCTGCGCGACTTCCGCGAGCAGTTCGGTGTCGACAACGTCGGCCTGCTCACCGGTGATCTGAGCCTCAACCGCGAGGCGCGGATCGTGGTGATGACCACCGAGATCTTCCGCAACATGCTCTACGCGGAGATCGACCACCCCGACAACGACCCGCTGGCCGATGTCGAGGCGGTGGTGCTCGACGAGTGCCACTACATGAACGATTCCCAGCGCGGCACCGTCTGGGAGGAATCGATCATTCACTGCCCGCCTGCTGTGCAGCTGGTGGCGCTCTCGGCCACCGTCGCCAATGCCGGCCAGCTGACCGACTGGATTGAACGGGTACACGGGCCCACGCGGCTCGTGCTCAGCGATCACCGGCCGGTGCCCTTGAGCTTCAGCTTTTGCAGCGCCAAGGGCCTGCACCCCCTGCTTAACGACGAGGGCACGGGCCTGCATCCCAACTGCAAGGTGTGGCGAGCCCCCAAGGGCAACAAGCGCAAGGGGCCCAAGACCCCCAAGCCGCCCCAGCCCGAGGCACCGCCATTGGGTTTTGTGGTGGCGCAGATGGCCGAGCGGCAGATGCTGCCGGCGATCTATTTCATCTTCAGCCGCCGCGGCTGCGACAAGGGGGTGCGCGATCTGGGCAAGGTCTGCCTGGTCAACCCCGACGAACAGGCCCGCATTCAGGCCCGGCTGAACACCTTTGTGGCCGCCACACCTGAGGCCGTGCGTGAGGGGGGGCATGCCGACGCGCTCACGCGGGGCATCGCTGCCCACCACGCGGGTGTGTTGCCGGCCTGGAAGGAGCTGATTGAGGAGCTGTTTCAGCAGGGGTTGATCAAGGTGGTCTTCGCCACCGAGACCCTGGCCGCCGGCATCAACATGCCGGCTCGCACCACCGTGATCTCGGCGCTGTCGAAACGCACCGAGCGGGGGCACCGCCCTCTGATGGGCAGCGAGTTTCTGCAGATGGCGGGCCGGGCCGGTCGCCGCGGTCTCGACTCCCAGGGCTATGTGGTCACGGTGCAGAGCCGTTTTGAAGGGGTGCGCGAGGCCGGCCAGCTGGCCACAGCTCCGGCCGATCCGCTGGTGAGCCAGTTCACCCCCAGCTACGGCATGGTGCTGAACCTGCTGCAGCGCTACGACCTGGCCAAGGCCAAGGAGCTGGTCGAGCGCAGTTTCGGCCGCTACCTGGCCACGCTGGATCTGGCCGACGACGAGGCCGCCATCGCCGAATTGCGCGAGCTGCTCGAGCAGCTCGAGGACGGCTCGGGCGATGTGCCTTGGGAAGACTTTGAGGACTATGAAAAGCAGCGCGGCCGTTTGCGTGAGGAGCGGCGCCTGTTGCGCATCCTGCAGAACCAGGCCGAGGAGACCCTGGCCCATGAGCTGACCCTGGCGTTGCAGTTCGCCAGCGAGGGTTCACTGGTGAGCGTCAAGGCGCCCCAGCTCAGGGGCCGCGTCTGTCCGGCGGTGATCGTGGAGAAGGTCAGTGGGCCAGGGCAGTTCCCCCTGCTGCTGTGCCTCACCGACGACAACATCTGGATCCTGCTGCCCTGCTCAGCGGTGGTGAGCCTGCACGCCGAGCTGAGCTGCCTGCAGGTGAAGCAGCTCGATGCTCCCGAGCTGCGCCATGCCGGTGAGCTGCGCCATGGCGATCAGGCCAGCGGCGGCCTGGCGTTGGCGGTGGCCTCGATGGCTCGCCGCCACGACATGCACACCCCCCAGTACGACCTGGCGGCTGAAGTGCAGGCGCAAGCCCAGCTGGTGCAGGCTCTCGATGAGGAGCTGGAGCTGCATCCCGCCCACCGCTGGGGTGATCGCAAGCAGCTCAAGAAGCATCGCCGCCGCATGGAAGAGCTGGCCCTTGAGCTCGAAGAGCGTCAGCGGTTGCTGCACTTCAGGTCGAACCGCCACTGGGACACGTTTCTGGCGTTGATCGAGGTGCTGCGTCATTTCGGGGCCATGGCGGGTGACGAGGGCCTCGATCCCACCGAGATCGGCCGCACCGTGGCAGCCCTGCGCGGCGACAACGAGCTCTGGCTGGGCCTGGCGCTGATGAGCGGCCACCTCGATGAGCTGCCGCCGCCCGAGCTGGCGGCGGTGCTCGAGGCGATCTCCACCGAGGTGAACCGGCCCGACCTGTGGTGCGGCTTCCCGCCGCCGCCCGCGGTCGATGAGGCCCTGCACGACCTGCGCGGGCTCAGGCGCGAGCTGGGCCGCCAGCAGGAGCGGGCCAAGGTGGCCTTCCCGATCTGGTGGGAGCCCGAGCTCACCGGCCTGGTGGAGGCCTGGGCCCGCGGCGCCAGCTGGAGCGATGTGATCGCCAACACCTCACTCGATGAGGGCGATGTGGTGCGGCTGCTGCGCCGCACTGTCGACCTGCTGGCCCAGGTGCCTTACTGCGAGGCCGTGAGCCAGCAGTTGCGCGACAACGCCCGCGCCGCCCTCAAGGCGATCAACCGCTTCCCGGTGTGCGAGCTGGAAGACCTGCTGCCCAAGGCCCCGGCGGCCATCGAGCGGCCCAAGCCTGAGCTCAGCGATTTCGCCAGCCCCCACAGCGACGTGGTGGGTTGAGGCCTGGACTGTCCGCAGCAGTCCACGGCAGACCCGAGTCCTTGTGTTCCGCATCAGGCTTCAGATCCTCAATCACGTCACCACCTCCTGCGGCGAATCGCCGAACAATTCGATGTATGGCTGATAGCAGAAGCGCCGGTGGCGTTTCTGCCCTGTCATCTCCCGAAGGATGCCCAGGGCTTCCAGCCGGGCCACCAGGCTGTTGGCGGCGGGGTAGGTGGTGGCAATCAACTGTTCAATCGCGTTCACACTCACGATCGGCCGGTCAAACAGGCTCTCCAGCACCCGGTGGCCGTTGGCGGCGGCGCGGCCCAAGTGGTCGGTGATCAGGGTGCGGTGCTCCTCCCGCAACGCCAGGATGCGGCGGGCTGTGAGGCTCGCCTCCTGGCTCACCTCGGTCACACCCCGCAGAAAGAAGGCCAGCCAGCCCTCCCAGTCGCCCTGCTCACGCACAGCCTGCAAATGGTCGTAATAGGCCTGGCGGTGCCTCTTGAAGTAATGCGAGAGGTAGAGCACCGGCTTTTGCAGAATGCCCTTCTCGGTGAGCAGGAAGGTGATCAGCAGCCGCCCCACGCGACCGTTGCCATCCAGAAAGGGATGGATGGTTTCGAACTGGGCATGGGCCAGGCCGATGCGTATCAGGGCCGGCAGATCGTCCTGAGCATGCAGAAACTGCTCCAGAGCGCCCAGCGCCTGCGGCAGCTCCTCCGGGGGTGGCGGCACAAACGTGGCCGTGGCCAGGCTGCAGCCGCCGGGGCCGATCCAGTTTTGGCTGCGGCGCAGCTCACCAGGCGTCAGCCGGCTACCGCGCACGCTCTGCAGCAGTTCGGCGTGGATCTCGCCGATCAGCCGCATCGACACCGGCAAGGTGGCCAGTCTCTGGAGGCCATGGTTCATCGCGCGCACATAATTCACCACCTCATCCACATCGCGCGGCAGGCTTTCGGCGCCAAAGAGGTTGGCCTCCGCCGCCAGCAGGTCCTGCAGGGAGCTCTGGGTGCCTTCGATCTGGCTGGAGAGCACGGCCTCCTTGCGCACATACATGAACACGAACAGATCGGGGTTCGGCAGGGTTTCCACCGAGCCATCCAGCCGGCCCAGGGCTCGATCGGCCTGGGAGAGCAGCACCTGCAGCTCGCCGCTCAGCTGCAGCGGCGGATCGGGTGGCAGCGGCGCCGGATGAAAGGCCCGGTAGCCCGAGGGCTGGCTGCGATAGGTGCCGGCACGATCGGAGCGGACTTGCAACATGGTGTCGACAGCCTTTCCTATGGACCCATTTGGCCTCCATGGTAAGCACAGCCTTTAATATGGACAGGCATTGGAGCGTGTGGTTGTCGCTGCCTTGTCCATGGCTCCTCATCACCCCACTCCCACCAGCAGCCCATCCAGCAATCCTTCGGCCTCTTTCTCGATGGCGAGGATGTCGGCGCTGATCTCCTCGAGCGTGCCCAGGGGCTGCGGTTTGTAGAAATGACGGGTGAAGCTGTCTGGCCTCTGTCCTCACCACAGGATCTGGCAGGGGAAGCTGGCGAGCTGGGGATCGGCGCTCAGCAGCACGAGGTGCTCGAGTTCGGCCTGGGCGGCCAGCATGCGGTCAAAGGGATCGCGATTGGGCTGGGTGTAGCTCCCGGCTCGGATCGCATGGGCGAGGGCGATCGGCAAGGGTTCAAAGCCATCGGCCTGCAGCAGCGACGGGAACGCGCTGATGGCACTGCTCAGCTCGGGCAGCTTGCCCTGGTGGTGCTTGAGGCTCAGCTCCCAGGCTGAGGCGGTGCTCACCAGCACCCTGGCGTTGGGGTTGCTCAGGATGGCCAAGACCGCTGGCGAGAGGCGATCGGGTTCAAACCACCACCACAGCAGCCCGTGACTGTCGAGCAGGTAGCTGGTTTCGATCACAGCGGGCCGCTCTCCCAGTCGGCGAGCTCCTCGGAGGTGAGCGGCTCCAGCAGCGCATCGGGTTGGCTGAGTGGTCCCTGGCTGCGCAGACGTCCGGGGATCCGTGTGGGGGTGGGTGCTTCCAGCGGCATCAGCCGCGCCCAGGGTTTGCCGGCTTTGGCCAGCACGATGGTTTCGCCGGCATGGGCCTGGTCGATCAGCCGCGACAGGTTGGTTTTGGCTTGGTGCACATTGACCAGTCGCATGGGCGCCTGTAGCGGTCTTGGTTAGCTTAGGGCTGGACTAAGTCCGCGGCCGCAGCACCAGCCACACACACAGCAGCAGGCCACCGGTACTGAGCACCGTGTAGATCCAGTCGGCGTAGGGCGTCCAGAACAGGGCGGGATGGGTGATGGCCGCGCGCAACAGGGACAGGGGCTCGAGATCACAACCCATCACAACCCATCACAACACGGTTGGCGCTGCTCGAGCACTGTTCGCACAGTGGGGGTCGTGGTGAGCGCAAGCTCTGTCATGGCCTTTCACGAACTGGGCGCGCTGTCGCCGGCTGCAGTGGCGGCCTTGGCCGACACCTGCGAAGCCCTGATCACGGCCGAAGGACGTGAGCAGGCCAGCCAGCGCGAGCGCCAGCTGCAGCAGCAGCTGTTCACGATGCTGCTGGGCCGACCCTGGCCCAGCCAGGTTTCGGCGGCCGTGCCTGCTGGACTCTCCGGATTGATCACCGGCAGGCGCCAGCGGCAGCAAGTGATGCAGCTGCTCACCGTGCTGGCCTTTCTGGAGCCCCGGCTGGATCAGGCCAAGGTGCAGGTGCTCGAGCGGGTGGCGGCCGAGCTGCAGGTCGAGGCGGCGGTGGTGGCCGACCTGGAGCAGGTGTGCCGCAAGCACGTGCTCAAGGCCTTCGGCGATTGGTACCGCCGCACCTTTCACGACCTCAACAACGACGGGGTTGTGCAGGGCTATGGGCGCTTCATCCTGCCGATGCTGGGCCTGGGGATCGATCAGGCCCATCTTCAGCGCTACCAGGCCCTGGCGCAGGCGCCCGCCGGCAGCTTTGGTGCAGCGCTGCAGGCCTACTACGACCACAACGGGTTCCCCTACCCCGGGAGTCGCAAGGGGTTGCCTTACGACTACGTGGCCATTCACGACGTGCACCATGTGATCGGCGGGTATGCCACCGATCCCCAGGGAGAGCTCGAGGTGCTGGCCTTCAGCATGGGCCTGTTTCCGGATCACGCCCTGTTGATCGCCCTGCCGGCCCTGCTGCAATTTCAAATGGGCATTGCCGATCCGCTGGCGGGCAGCGTGGCGCCCAAGCTCACCGATCAGCTCGATGCACCGGCCTTTGCCGTTGCGCTGCAGCGTGGGGCCGCAGCCAGCGGCCCGATCCGCGATTTTCACTGGGATTTCTGGCCCTGGATCGAGCGGCCGCTGGATGCGGTGCGCCGCGACCTGCAGGTCGCGGGCTGAAGCCGTGATGAACCCCTCCCGCATTCGCATCCTGGCGGTGGGCAAGGTGCGCAAGGGCTGGGTGAGCGAGGGCGTTGAGCTCTACCGCAAGCGGCTGCCGGGCCTCGAGGTCGTTGAGCTGCGCGATGGCGGCATGGCCCGCGAGGCCGAGGCGATCAGCGCCGAGCTGCGCAGCGGCGAGCAGCTGGTCGCGCTCTGCGAGGAGGGCCAGACCTATGACTCCATCGCCTTCGCCAAGGCCCTCGAGGGCTCCGGTTCCGAGCGGCTGGCGTTTGTCATCGGTGGGGCCGATGGCCTGGACCCGGCGCTCAAGGCCCGGGCCCACTGGCGGCTGAGCCTTTCGCCGATGACCTTCCCCCACGAGCTGGCGCGGCTGCTGTTACTCGAGCAGCTGTACCGGGCTCTGTCGATTCAGGAGGGCGGGCCGTATCACCGCTTGGGCGCTTGAGTGGGGTGGTGCTGCGTCGCCCCTCTGCCATGACCACCATCACCAGCCGCTACGACGGCGGCCTGCGCTGCAGCTCCAGCCATGGGCCGTCGGGCAGCGAGCTTGAGACCGACGCCCCCACCGACAACCAGGGCCAGGGGGAGCGCTTCTCACCCACCGACCTGGTGGCTACGGCCCTGAGCACCTGCATCCTGACGATTCTGGGCATCGTGGCTGCGCGCCATGGCTGGGCCCTCGAAGGGGCCAGCGCCCGGGTGGAGAAAACCATGACGGCCGAGGCGCCCCGCAAGATCGCCCTGCTCGAGGTGTGGATCACCCTGCCGGCGGGGCTCGATGACAGCCAGCGGGCGCTGCTGCAGCGGGCCGGCGAGGGCTGCCCGGTGAAGCTGAGCCTGGAGGGTGCGGTGCCAATGCGGTTGCATTGGGCTTGACGACGCATCCACTCCTTTGAGCGACGCAACCCTGTGGCAGCGGCTGCTGCCACAGGCCCTGGGGGCGGCGGTGAGCCCCCTGCTGCTGCTGGGTCAGCTGGCCCAGCTCATCGGCTCTGACACGCTGCGGCTGCAGCTGCGCCGCAGCGCGGCCTATTTGCTGGGGGCTTCGTTGGTGGTGGTGATCTGGAGCTGGATCGGCGGCTGGATCGCCAACCGTCTGCCTCAGAACCAGGGCGGTCCGGATCCAGTGGCAGCGGTGGTGCAGTTGATGCTCGGGCTGGCACTGGCCTGCATGAGCCTGCGGATCCTGGTTCGCAACGAGAACGGTTCGCTGGCAGTAGAAGCCACTGACACGGCCGAAGCCAAGCCGGCGTCCCTGGGGCTGGAACGGGCACTGCTGAGCGGAACCAGCCTGATGGCGGTCAACCTCACCTCACTGGTGCTGTTCCTGCCCGCATCGCAGGACATCGGCCGCTCTGGTCTGCCTTGGCCAGTGCGCCTGTCGGCCTGGCTCGTGCTTGATCTGCTGACCTTGCTGCCTGTGTGGTTCCCGCCGTTGCTGCTGCTGCTGAGCGGCACGGCAGGTCACCGGCTGTTGCGCTCACTGGGGTCGTGGGTGCAGCTCCACCGGCGCAGCATCGACGGTGCCGTGGCCGCTGGATTTGCAGCGCTGTTGCTTGCCCGTGGCCTGGCTGATCTCTAGGGCGCGCGAGCGTGCCTCAGATCGCCAGCCGCTCCCAGATCACCCCCAGGTTGGCCTGGTGCAGCTCGGTGGCAAAGCACTCCGCCAGCTGCGCGGGGCTCAGCTTGGCGGTGACCTCGGGGTCAGCCTCGAGGTTGGCTTTGAAGTTGCCGCCTTCGGTGTTCCAGGCGGTGTGGGCGTTGCGCTGCACAATGCGGTAGGCGTCTTCGCGGCTGATGCCGCTCTCGACCAGGGCCAGCAGCACCCGTTGGCTGAAGACAACCCCGCCATACACATTCATGTTGCGGGCCATGTTCTCGGGATACACCCCCAGGCCCTCGATCACGGCGGTCATCTCCCTGAGCATGAAGTGCAGGGTCACCGAGCAGTCGGGCAGCATCATGCGCTCGACCGAGCTGTGGCTGATGTCGCGTTCGTGCCACAGGGCGCAGTTCTCCAGCGCCGCCACCACGTAGCTGCGCAGCACCCGCGCCAGGCCGCTGATGCGCTCACTGCGAATCGGGTTGCGCTTGTGGGGCATGGCCGAGCTGCCCTTCTGGCCCTTGGCAAAGTTTTCTTCGACCTCGAGCACGTCGGTGCGCTGCATGTTGCGGATCTCGGTCGAGAACCGCTCCAGGGCGGCGCCCACCAGGGCCAGGGTTTGCACGTAGTCGGCGTGCCGGTCGCGGGCGATCACCTGGGTGCTCGCAGGGTCTGGCATCAGGCCCAGCTTGGCGCAGGCGATCGCCTCGACCCGGGGGTCGGTGTTGGCGTAGGTGCCCATGGCACCACTGATCTGGCCCACGCTCACCACCCGCTCGAGTCGCTCGAGCCGCTCGCGGTTGCGCTCCACCTCGGCCAGCCAGCCGGCCAGCTTGAAGCCAAAGGTGATCGGCTCGCCGTGGATCGCATGGCTGCGGCCGATCATCACCGTGGCCTTGTGGGTGCGGGCTAACGCCCTGATCGCATCAGCCAGCTTGTCGAGCTCGCTGCGCAGCAGCTGCACCGAAGCTTTCATCTGTAGCGCCAGGCCGGTGTCGAGCACGTCGGAGCTGGTCATGCCCACATGAATGTGGCGGCCGGCATCACCCACGTGC
>Ga0194123_10001121_pt1 | contig 42718 bp, 36 predicted proteins | sample TA2MahsurfametaG_5_FD_155479 | JGI IMG/M metagenome (GOLD analysis project Ga0194123, IMG submission 155479) | Freshwater microbial communities from Lake Tanganyika, Tanzania - TA2015023 Mahale A surface | ecosystem: Environmental > Aquatic > Freshwater > Lake | place: Tanzania: Lake Tanganyika... | reverse complement strand
GTGACAGGCTTGCGCCAACCATTTCGGCCCTAGCGCGCGCTGCTGCCATGACCGCCTCTCTGGCTTCCGCTCCGGCAACCGAGGCAGCGATCAATCCCCGTTACGACACGGTGATCCGCCGCCGCAAAACCCGCAGCGTGCGCGTGGGTGATCTGTGGATGGGCAGCGACCACCCGGTGGTGGTGCAGTCGATGATCAACGAGGACACCCTCGATATCGAAGGCGCCACCGCCGGCATCCGCCGGCTGCACGAAGCCGGCTGCGAGATCGTGCGGGTCACCGTGCCGTCGCTGGCCCATGCCAAGGCGATGGGTGAGATCCGCCAGCGGCTGGAGAGCACCTACCAGCCGGTGCCGCTGGTGGCGGATGTGCACCACAACGGCATGAAGATCGCCCTCGAGGTGGCCCAGCACGTGGACAAGGTGCGCATCAACCCGGGCCTGTTCGTGTTCGACAAGCCCGATCCCAACCGCACCGAGTTTTCAGAGGCGGAGATCGCGGCGATCGGCGATCGCATCACCGAAACCTTCGAGCCGCTGGTGAAGCTGCTGAAGGAACAGGACAAGGCTCTGCGCATCGGCGTGAACCACGGCTCCCTGGCCGAACGGATGCTGTTCCGCTTCGGCGATACCCCCCTGGGGATGGTGGAGAGCGCCCTGGAGTTCATTCGCATCTGCGACCGGCTCGACTTCCACAACATCGTGATTTCGATGAAGGCGTCGCGGGCGCCGGTGATGCTGGCCGCCTACCGGATGATGGCCGACCGGATGGATGCCGAAGGCTTCCACTACCCGCTGCATCTCGGCGTGACCGAAGCCGGCGACGGCGACTACGGCCGGATCAAGAGCACCGCCGGCATCGCCACCCTGCTCAGCGAAGGCCTGGGCGACACGATTCGCGTGTCGCTCACCGAGGCGCCGGAGAAGGAGATCCCCGTTTGCTACTCCATCCTCCAGGCCCTGGGCCTGCGCAAAACGATGGTGGAGTACGTGAGCTGCCCCAGCTGCGGCCGCACGTTGTTCAACCTGGAGGAGGTGCTGCACAAGGTGCGCAGCGCCACCGCCCACCTCACGGGCCTGGATATCGCCGTGATGGGCTGCATCGTGAACGGCCCTGGTGAGATGGCCGATGCCGATTACGGCTACGTGGGCAAGACCCCCGGTGTGATTTCCCTCTACCGCGGCCGCGACGAAATCCGCCGGGTGCCCGAGGCCGAAGGCGTGGAGGCGCTGATCGCTTTGATCAAGGAGGACGGCCGCTGGGTGGATCCCTGACGGATTCTCCGGTTTTCCCTCCTTCCATGGCCCGAATCAGGGGCTAGTTTGAGTTCATTGCAAGAGCTCAGGAGCTCGTTGATGGGCAGCATTCGGGGTAAGCGGGTCCTGGTGCTGGTGGGTGTGGGTGCGCTTGGGGCCGTGGCCCTGCCGCCCCTGCTGGCACCCAGTGCTGCGTCGTTGGTCACCGATAGCCCCAAGGAGGTGATCGATCAGACCTGGCAGATCGTTTTTCGCGACTATCTGGATGTCAACGGCAAGTACACGCCGGAGAAATGGCGCAACTTGCGCCGCCAGGTGCTCTCCAAAACCTATGGCAGCTCCAAGGAGAGCTACGAAGCCATCCGCGGCATGCTCGCCAGCCTGGATGATCCCTACACGCGGTTCATGGATCCGCGTGAGTTCAAGGAGATGCAGATCGACACCTCCGGTGAACTCACCGGGGTGGGCATCCAGCTGAGCCTCGATAAAGACACCAAAGAGTTGGTGGTGGTGAGCCCGATCGAGGGTTCGCCCGCCTCCAGGGCTGGTGTGATGCCCAAAGACGTGATCCTCTCGATCGACGGCAAGAGCACCAAGGGCATGTCGACCGAGGACGCGGTGAAGCTGATCCGCGGCCAGGCCGGCTCCACGGTGACTCTGCAGTTGCGCCGCGACGGCAAGGTGGTGGATACGCCTTTGGTGCGGGCGCGCATTGAGCTGCACGCCGTGGATAGCCAGGTGAACACCAGTGCCGACGGCACCCGCATCGGTTACATCCGCCTCAAGCAGTTCAACGCCAATGCCGCCAAGGACATGGCGGATGCCCTCAAGAAACTCGAGGGCGAGAACGTGCAGGGGTATGTGCTCGATCTGCGCAGCAATCCCGGCGGTTTGCTGATGGCCAGCATCGCCATTGCGCGCCAATGGATGGATGAGGGGGTGATCGTGTCCACCAAAACTCGCGACGGTATCCAGGACACGAAGCGCGCCAATGGCCGCGCCCTCACCCAGCGCCCGCTGGTGGTGCTGGTGAATGAAGGCTCAGCTAGCGCCAGCGAAATCCTCTCTGGTGCTCTTCAAGACAACCACCGCGCTGTGGTGGTGGGCGAGAAGACTTTCGGCAAGGGCCTGGTGCAATCGGTGCGCGGCCTCTCCGATGGCTCCGGCATGACCGTGACCATCGCCAAATACCTCACCCCCAACGGCCGCGACATCCACAAGCACGGCATCGACCCGGATGTGCGCGCCAAGATCTCGGCTCAGGAGGCTCAGAAGCTGCGCCTGGAAGATCTCGGCACCGCCAAAGACAGCCAGTACCGCGCTGCCGAATCCACCCTGCTGAAGCAGGTGAAGGCCAGCAATGGAGTCACGAAGGCCAAGCTCTACAACCCGTCCAGCGCCAATGTGCCGGCGGCACTGAATGGAGCCGGCAGCAGCCGCTGAGGCTGCTGCTTTCGGGCAGGGTCTCAGGCGGCGCTGCCCACGGGCTGCATCAGGCCGCCACCGGGGGTGGAGTCGTCGTCGTCGTTGCCGGTATCGCCCTGCAGCAGGGCAAACACACCCAGGGCCACCAGGCCCACGAGCGAGGAAATCAGGCTCAGGCCGCCGCTGCCGAAGCTGGAACCCAGATCGATCACCTCGCCCAGACCAGCGCCCATGAGAGCCCTTAACAGAAGTTCTCACAATTGTAACGGACTTTTGCGCGTCTGAGAGAGCTGGTCTGAGTGGGCGCCAGCCCTGCAGCTGGCTTGGCTTCAGACCGCCAGCACGGCTTCGTTTTTGGCCTTGAGCTGCTCGGCGCGCTGGGCGTCGGTGAGGCCATCGGCGCCGGGGACCTGCTCGGCCATCTGCTTGAGCCAGGTCATCAGCTCCTCCACCTGCTTCTCCATCGGCAGCACCCCCAGGCCGCGGGCCAGCACTTTCGAGGTGGTGCCGGAGCCGGCCTGGAACACCAGCCGGCCGTGCAGGTGCTGCGGCAGCCCCTGGCGCAGCAGCCGGAAGGCGGGCTCCTCCATCGGCGTTTCCAGGGCGATGTTGGGTTTCTCCGGTTTGATGCGCGAGAAGCCGCAGCGCTTGGCCAGCAGCTTCAGCTCCATCAGTTGCAGTAGGGAGATCACGGGCGCCGGGATCGCTCCATAGCGATCCACCCAGTCGGTGGCGAGCTGCAGCAGCGCATCCGGGCTGTTGCAGTCGGCCGCGGCGCGGTAAGCGGCCATCTTCTCGTCGTTGTCGGCGATCCAGTCGCCGGGGATGAAGGCGGTGATCGGCAGATCGATCTGGGTGTCGTCCACAGCTGGGATGTCCTGCCCCTGGATCTCGGCCAGCGATTCCTGGAGCATCTCCATGTAGAGGTCGAAGCCGATGGTTTCCATCTGGCCGCTCTGCTCCACCCCCAGCAGGTTGCCCACGCCGCGGATCTCCATGTCGCGCATGGCGAGCTGGTAGCCGCTGCCCAGCTGGGCAAATTCCTGGATGGCCCGCAGCCGCTGCCGCGCCGCCTCGCTCAGGGAGGCATCACCGGGATAGAAGAGCCAGGCATGGGCCTGGATGCCGCTGCGGCCCACCCGGCCGCGCAGTTGATACAGCTGAGCCAGGCCGAACTTGTGGGCGTCCTCGATCAGGATCGTGTTAACGCGCGGGATGTCGAGGCCGCTTTCCACGATCGTGGTGCAGAGCATCAGATCGGCTTCACCGGCGTTGAAGGCCACCATGGCGCTCTCCAACTCGCCCTCGGCCATCTGTCCGTGGGCCACCAGAAGCCGCAGGCCCGGGATCATCAACCGCAGCCGCTCGGCCACCTCTTCGATCCCCTCCACCCGGGGCACCACGTAGAAGATCTGGCCGCCGCGGTCGAGTTCCTGGCGGATGGCGCTGCGCACCGCTTCTTCATCGAGGGCGGCGAGGTGGGTTTTGATCGGACGGCGCAGCGGCGGCGGCGTGGTGATCAGGCTCATCTCGCGCACGCCCGAGAGGCTCATGTAGAGGGTGCGGGGGATCGGCGTTGCCGAGAGCGTGAGCACGTCGACGTCTTTGCGCAGGGCCTTGATCTTTTCCTTTTGGTTCACGCCGAAGCGCTGCTCCTCATCCACCACCAGCAGGCCCAGCTGTTTGAACGTGGTGCTCTTGCCCAGCAGCTGGTGGGTGCCCACCACCACATCCACCGTGCCTTCGCCCAGCCCTTCCTGGATCGCCTTGCGTTCGCCGGCGGTGCGGAACCGGTTGAGCAGGCTCACCTTGATCGGATAGGGCGCAAAACGCTCAGACAGGGAGCGCCAGTGCTGCTGCGCTAACACCGTGGTGGGGGCGAGCATCGCCACCTGCTTGCCGGCGGTGACGGCTTTGAAGATGGCGCGAATCGCCACTTCGGTTTTGCCGAAGCCCACATCGCCGCACACCAGCCGGTCCATCGGCTGGGGTTTTTCCATGTCGCGCTTCACATCAGCGATCGCCTTGAGCTGATCGGGGGTGGGTTCGTAGGGGAACGACTCCTCGAGTTCGCTTTGCCAGGGGCCATCGGCGGGGAAGCAGAAGCCCGCGGCCTGGTGACGCTCGGCGTAGAGCTTCACCAGATCGAGCGCCACCTTGCGCACCGCTTTGCGGGCCCGCTCTTTGGCCTTGCTCCAGGCGGTGCCGCCCATGCGGTTGAGATCAGGCGGCTGCTCGGTGGTGGCGCGATAGCGGCCCAGGCTGCCCAGCTGGTCAGCCGCCACCCGCAGCAGGCCGTCGGCGTACTGCACCACCAGGTAGTCGCGCGATTCGCCGCTGATTGCCAGCTTCTCGAGCTTGAGGAATTTGCCGATGCCGTGGTTGCGGTGCACCACGAAATCGCCAGGCCGCATCTTGTTGGGATCCACCGTGCGGCTGGCGGCCTTGCGGCGCCGGCGCACGTAGCCCGTGGCGGTGAGCGATTGCTGGCCGAAGAATTCCCGGTCGGTGATCAGCGCCAGCTTCCAGGCCGGCAGCTGCAAGCCCTCCAGCTCTGCGGTGCCCTTGGTTTTCAGGGCCACAGGCGTGTTCTGTTCGATCAGCCGATCGATCGAGGCCACATCGCCCGGGTTGGGCACGAAGCGGCTGATGCAGTCGTGCTCCTCCAGCAGCGCCACCGCCCGGGTGGGCTGGGCTGAGAGCAGCCACACCTTGGCCTTGTCGCGCTGGAAGCCCTTGATCAGCTCGGCGAGCTTGCCGAACTGGTTGGGGTAAGCCGGCACGGGCCGGCTCGCCAGATCGAAGCTGTTGGCGTGGCTGTCGCTTTCATGCAGCTCCGCCAGATCGAAACCGGCGAAGGCTTCGGTGGTGGCGAGCGCTTGTTCGGGTGCCCGATGCAGCACCGCCGGCAGCTCCACACCCAGCTCGGCGCTCACTTCGCTGTGGTGGTCGCTGGCGTGATCGAACCACTGCTGGCCGTGGGCCAGGCAATGGCGCCGTTCATCCACGGCGATCAGCGTGTTGGCGGGGAGATAGCTGAGCAGTGAGGCCGGCTCACTCCAGGCCAGGCCCATCAGCCGGCGCATCCCTTCCGGTGTGCCGCCCTCCAGCAGTTGCTCCAGCGCTTCCGGGCTGAGCAGCTGATCCAGCCCATCGGGCATGCCCTCGCGCAGGGCTTCTGCGATCAGCGGGCCGTAGCCGCTGGGGGTGAGGCGCACCACCTCGATCGGATCGAGGGAGCGCTGGCTGGCGGGATCGAATTCCCGCAGCTTCTCCAGCTCCTCCCCGAAAAATTCCAGCCGCACCGGCAGCTCGGCGCTCACCGGGAACACATCCACGATGTCGCCGCGGCGGCTCCAGCTGCCCTCCTGTTCGATCGCCGTCACCCGCTCGTAGCCCAGGCGCGTCAGCGTGTCGCTCAGCTGCTCGAGATCCACCGTGTCGCCCTTGCGCAGGCTCAGGCACTGGGCCTTGAGGGCTGCCGGCGGTGGGAGGTGCGGCTGCAGTGCCCGTTCGGTGGCCACGATGGCCAGCCGCTGGCCGCCGGTTGCGTCCAGCAGTTCGCTGAGCACCTGGAGCTGGCCCCAGGTGATTTCGCTGGTGGGATCAAACGGTTCGTAGGGGCTGCCCTCGCTGGTGGGATAGAGCTGAGCGCTGCTCCAGCCCATCAGCTCCAGCAGCGCGGCCCAGCGGCCTGCTTCTTCCAGGGTGGGCACCAGCACCAGCAAGGGCGCCTCGGCCGCGCCGGCCAGGGCGCTGCTCACCAGGGCCCGTGCCCCGCGCCCGGCACCGCTCAACCGCAGCCGCTCCGGGCGCTGGCTGCGCTGCAGCACCTCACCGGTGAGCGGAGCCTGCTGCAGCTGACGCACCAGGGCGGTGAGGGGCATGGAGCTCAATCGGCACAGCGAGGCATCCTCGCAAGAATGGGTGGATGGCTAGCGCTCCAGCTCGCTTCGGTTGCCTGAGCAGGGTTGCAGCGCTGGCGCTGCTGGTGGTGGGTGGAGCGGCCCTGAGCCTTCTGGCGGAGCGCCCGAACCCCCAGGCCCTGGCATCCAGTGGGGACTTTGTGCTCACCCCTGAGCGCGAGCAGGGCCTCTTCGCTCAGCTGGGTGCCGGTGATCGGGCCTGGGTGCCGCGGGCGGAGCCGATTCCCGGCGGTGGCACCCGCTACGTGTATCAAAAGCGCCCGGATGAGCAACCGCTCACCCTGGAGCAGATCAAGGCTTTGATGCGGGATCCGCCAACGTTCGCGCTGGAGCGATCGGTGATCCGCCAGTTGCTCACGCAGATGCGGCACTCGGGTGTGACGGTGCTGCTGGGCCCGCCCCGCAAACAGGGTGCGGCGGGTGAATGGGACCCAGCCCGGGGCGTGTTGCGGATTCGCCCCAATATTCCTTCCAAAGGCAGCCGTGAATTTGCTCGGGTGCTCAACCACGAAGCCATTCACGTGGCCCAGAGCTGTCGCAACGGGGCCCTCAGCGCCCACCCGAAGTTGCTCGGCCTATCGCGGCAGGTGCAGGGTGCAGCGCGGCGCCACCTGCAAGAACCGCTCTACCGCAACAGCACGGCTCTGGAGCGGGCTTTAGAGGAAGAGGCCTACGCGAATCAGGACAACCTGCAGCTCGGTGTTCGGCTGATCACGGCACATTGCCGCTTGGGGTTGGGCATGGCTCCAGCCCGCAGCAGCCACCCTCCAGCTGGAGCCATCCCTTGAGCGCACCATCCATCAGCTGCACCCTCACCGGCGTGTGGGCATTGCTGGGCAAAGTGCCGGCGTAGTGGCCATGGGCGATGCCGCGGGCCCAGCCTCTCCCGCCTGAAACGGCAGCGCTGCGCGGCGTGAGCCACACCAGGCGATGGGGGGCCAGCTCCACAGCGGCTTGGGCTGGTTCGCCGGCAGCGGGTTTGCGGGCCAACCGCCAGGTGCGGCAATGGTCACCGGTCTCCAGCAGCAGGTCGTAGTGGCAGCCGCTGGGATCGTCTGGGGCGCCGGTGTGCTCCAGCAGGGCGTAGCGGGGCATCGGTTGGCTCAGGCTCCGGCCGCGCTCATCAGCGATTCTTCCAGCAGCATGTTGAACTGCAGCAGCTGCTCATCGCTCAGCTGCTGACGGCTGCTCAGCTGAAAGGTCTGCTCCAGCAGCTCCCGGCCGCGGCTGGCATCCCATTGCAGGCTGCGCAGCAGTTGATCGGATTGCTCGAGCAGGTCTTTGCGGCGCAGGGGCACGGGCGCGCTGTTGGGATCGCAGCCATGGCTCAGGCTGCGCAGGCAGCGCAGGTAGCTCACCAGATCGGCATAGGCCGTGAGCCGATTGCGGCTGGGGTGGCCGAAGGCCCGCTGCAGGTACTGCCCCTCCTGGCTGCGATCCCAGCCGATGCGCTGCAGTTGCACATCGAGCTCGGCTAGCTCATCGCTCCAGTCTTCGGGATCAGCCGGGGGTTCCACGGTGCCCCCTAGGGGGAGTGGTTCGGCTGGGGGGCTTGCTTCGGTTGCGCTGAACAGGCTGGGCTGGGGCGGCGATTGGGGCTCCGGCCCAGCGATCTGCACCGGCTCGATGGTTTCCACCAAGGGGGGAGCTGCTGGCGTGGCTGCTGGCCGGATCACTGGATGGCGAACCGCTGCATTCGCCGCTGGAGCTGCGGCCGGCTCTGGGGCTCCAGTCGGGGACGCAGCCACCAGGCGCTGCTGCAATCGGGCGATCGCCCGCTCTTCCGCCTCCTCCGCACCGGCCGCTTCACCGAGGGCACTGCCCAGGCAGCTGGTGCCCTGCCAGGCGCTCGCCTGCACCACCCGCTGGCCGGGCTCTGCGTGCACGAGGCGCACCTTGAGCACCGGGGGGGTCTGCATCAGCGGGGCAGGGCGTTGATCGTTTCTAGACTGCCCGCTTCAGGAATCCTCTGCACGGCGCGATGGAAGCGGAGTCGATTCCTTCTCTTTCACCTCTGATCCAGGCGGCTGATCAGTGGGGTGAATTGCTGCTGCTGTTGCCGTTGCTGGTGGCGTTGGAAGCCGTGCTCTCGGCCGACAACGCCATTGCCCTGGCTGCGATCTCCCGGCAACTGCGCGATCCACGCCAACAGAGCCAGGCTCTCAATTTCGGTTTGGGGCTGGCGCTGGTGTTTCGGCTGTTGTTGATCGCTGTGGCCCGCTGGGTGCTCGATTTCTGGCCGCTGCAGCTGCTGGCTTCGGGTTATCTGCTCTGGCTTTGCATCAGCAACCTGCTGCCCACAGGGGAGGCGGCTGCAGAAGCGGAGCCTGATCACGCTCCCGAGCCTGGTTCCCCTCATCACGACCGCGGTCTGCTGGCGGTGGTGGGCACCCTCGCGCTCACCGATCTCGCCTTCTCCCTCGACAGCGTGGCTGCGGCGGTGGCGGTGAGCGACAACCTGCTGCTGGTGATGGCGGGTGGGGTGATTGGCGTGGTGGCGTTGCGGCTCACCTCGGCGCTGTTCATCCGCTGGCTCAGCGTGTTTCGTCATCTCGAAACGGCGGGCTATCTGGCGGTGGGCCTGGTGGGTGTGCGGCTGCTGGTTCGCCTGGCGGCGCCAAACCTGGTTCCGCCGGAGTGGGTGCTGCTGGCCTTGGTGGGGATGCTCTTTCTGTGGGGCTTCTCCAGCCGCTTCCCCACCGCTGATCCCGGCGAACTCACCCCCTGACCGGCATGCACGTGGAATTGCGTCAGGCCGGCAGCAACCGCTTGCTCGAACGCCTCGACCTCGACGACATCCCCCAGCCCGGCCGCTGGCTGGTGGTGGATGACCGCAGTTTTCTGGTGCTGCAGCGTCATCACCGCTATCAGCTGCGCAGCGGTCGCTACGAGCTCAGCTGCATTGCCTTGCAGGTGAAGGCCCAGAAGCAGCCCGCCGATGCCCGCTGGTGGCAGGGCCGCTGGGTGATCGGGGATCCCAGTTGCACCTACAACGCGCGCAGCCCCCTGCTGCGCTGCGCCGTGCTGCCGGAGGGGCCCTGCGATCGCTGCGCGCATCACACCTCTGCCCCAGACACCACGGCGGCAGCGGAGCCGTGATGGGTGAGATCACCATGGCAACCGATTTCCAGGCAGCGCACATCGGCCGTTGTGTGGCCGGTCATGGTGTGGCGTCGGGCCGGGCTGCCGATAGCCCCTACCCCGCCGGCACCATCAGCCTGCAGGCCCCGCTGTTTGCGCGCCACGGCATCGACCTCAGCCCGTATCAGCAGGCCACGCTCAATCTCGATTTCAGCCCCGGCGAATGGCGCCTGCGCCAGCCCGATCACCAGGTGGAGCAGCTGCTCTGGAGCGATCGCCATCCCCCGGAGACGTTCTCCTTCTGGCGCTGCCGGCTGCAGCCGTTGGATGCGCGCCTCGCTGCGGTGGATGGCCTGATCTATTACCCCCACCCGGAAACCAAGCAGGCCCACCACCAGCCGGCGGCGCTACTGGAAGTGCTGGCCCCGCCCCTGGGAGCGCTCGTGCCCGGTGAGCAGTTCCATCTGTGGGTGGATGGGCGCCGCTGCCGCCTGATTCAGCCGGCGCGGCTGCGCGCACGGCTGTTGGAGTTCCTCAAGTTCCGGGTGTTGGCAGCTCAGGAGGCCTTCTTCCTTGACGACCCAGCTGGCTTCCGCCGCTGGCTGCAGGCCCACTGGCCGGAAGCCTGTGATCTCAGTGATCACGATCTGGCGCTCACCCTGGATCAGGCCCGCGCCCTTTACACGGAATTGCCGATGCCCCCACGCCCGTAGGGTGAGGTTCCAAGCGCTGGTTCCCTATCTCCTCCTCCACCCACCCAGCTCCGGGACAGGAGCAGCGCACAGGACGCCCGTCGCGGCAGCCCATCCGGCGCATCAGCCCGACGGGCACCGCACCCTCCTCTGGATCGGCCCGCATCGTGACGGAAGAGGAGCTCAATGGCTCAGCCTTTACTGCCCTCGGCCTGGGTCGGCCGATCGTGCAGGCGGTGCTGGAGAAGGGCTACACCAACCCCTCGCCGATTCAGGCCCAGTGCATCCCGGCGGTGCTCGATGGCCGCGATGTAATGGCGGCGGCGCAAACGGGCACCGGCAAAACTGCGGGCTTCACCCTGCCGATGCTGGAGCGGTTGCGCCACGGCCCCCACGCCCGCAACAACGTGGTGCGGGCCCTGGTGCTCACCCCCACCCGTGAGCTGGCGGCCCAGGTGGGCGAAAACGTGGCGGCTTATTCGCGCCACCTCGATCTGCGCTCCGATGTGGTGTTCGGCGGGGTGAAGATCAACCCCCAGATGATGCGCTTGCGCGGCGGTGCCGATGTGCTCGTGGCCACCCCCGGCCGCTTGATGGATCTGGCGCAGCAGAACGCGGTGAAGCTCAACCGGGTGGAAATCCTGGTGCTGGATGAAGCCGATCGCATGCTCGATATGGGCTTCATCCGCGACATCCAGAAAATCCTGGCGCTGTTGCCGGCGAAGCGGCAGAACCTGCTGTTCTCGGCCACCTTCGAAGCTTCCATCAAAAAGCTGGCCACCGGTTTGCTGCACAACCCCGTGCAGCTCCAGGCCACGCCAGAAAATCGCACCGCCACCACGGTGGAGCATCTGCTCCATCCGTGCGACATGGCGCGCAAACCCGATCTGCTCTGCCATCTGATCAAGAGCAACGATTGGCAGCAGGTGCTGGTGTTCTCCCGCACCAAGCACGGTGCCAACCGCATCGCCGATCGCCTCACCCAGGAGGGCATGGCGGCCGCGGCGATCCATGGCAACAAGAGCCAGGGTGCCCGCACCCGGGCGCTGGCCGGCTTCAAGAGCGGTGAGCTGCGCGTGCTGGTGGCCACCGATATCGCCGCCCGCGGCATCGACATCCACCAGCTCCCCCACGTGGTGAATCTGGATCTGCCCAACCAGGCGGAGGACTATGTGCACCGCATCGGCCGCACCGGCCGCGCTGGCTGCAATGGCCATGCCGTGTCGCTGGTGGCGGCGGAAGAGCATGAGCTGCTGCGCGCGATTGAGCGGTTGATCGGCAACCCCCTGCCGAAGCAGGAGGTGCCGGGCTTTGAGCGCACCATCCACTCGGCTCCTCCGCTGGATCTCAGTGGCGGTCGCGGCCGCGGCGGCGGCGGCGGTGGCCGTCGCGGTGGCCCGGGCGGCGGCGGTGGTGGCGGCGGCGGCGCGGCAGGGCGCGGACGCGCTCCCCGCGGTGAAGCGCGCAGCGCAGTGTCCCGAACCCGGCAGCGTTGAGGCTGGCGGCGGGAGTCCATGGGGTTTGATCCACGGGATTGGCCGTCTGGCGGGCGCTCGTCGCGGCCGATCACCGGCAATCTCGATGCCCTGCTTGAGGAGAACGCAGCCCTCAAGCAGGAGGTGCTGCGCCTGCGCCGCTTGCTCGATCGCTATGAGCGACTGGAGCGTGACCCGCGTGCCGCCACGGCTAAACCCCAGTGGGTCAGCCACGCTGAGGCGGTGCACTGGGCCCGCCAGCTCACCCAGCAACCGGGCTGGACGCAGCTGCGGGCCGGGGATGAAGGCCATGGGCTGATGGGCCTGATCGCTCACCTGAATCGCTCCAGCTTTCTGCCGCAGTTGAGCCTTGAGCAGCGGCTCGATCGTTTGGCACCTGGGCTGGGGCGTGATCTGGAACAGGCCCTGCATGGCCTCAACAGCAAGCAGCAGCAGGCGCTGCGGGCGGCCTTTGCCGTGTATGGCGTCAGCGCCCGGGAGTGGTTGGCGGATGAGCCTCGCCGCGTGGTGGCCGAGCTGCGGCAGCAGTGCCAGCGGCTGGAGCAGCGAAGCCGTTCACGCGGGGCGGCGGGGGCTCGCTCCAGCGGGCCACAAGCCGCCGGGGCCTCGCCCCCTGGTCCACCCCCCGGTAGCGATCCGCGCCGCGCCGCGGCGTACCAGCAGCTGGGCCTGGCCTGGGGCGCCTCGCGCGAGGCGATCAAGAAGGCCCACCGCCGGTTAGTCAAGCAGCATCACCCCGATGTCGGTGGGGATGCTGCTGTCTTTCGCCAGGTGAATGCGGCGTATCAGCTCTTAATCCATTGAGCCAGTTGTTCAGCCCAAGAGGGATGGGTTCCAGGATGTAGTGGTGCTGTCGAAGGTGTTGCGACTTCCGCTCTGCATGGCTGTATCCGGCAGGTAAAGGATGTCCTGCTGACCATTGGCAGTTGTGCCAAGGAGTGTTGCTTGGCCCCTCAGGCCTGATGGCAAGTCGATGTACTGCGCGCGGAGTGCAACGTAGGGCGTGCTGGTGTTGTAGCCGCTGGTGTAGGTCACACTCGAGGTCGCACTAGCTTGATGCCCGGCATGGTCATGACTTTGATGATCCGCCTCACCATGGCCCCCACCCGTAAAGAGCCAGTTTTGAATACTCGGGTTCGTTGCACTTCCAGTAGCTCCAACCTTCAGAGTGGTGATATTGGCTGATGGAGTCTGGTGAATCTGATTGGGGTCAAACCCCCTGGGAAGAGCGTAGCTGGCTGCCACATCGATTGCTCCTTTGTAAGTCTTTCCATAAGGCTGAAAAACATCGTCGAATAGCAGGGCTTCACGTGTGGCTTTCTGTCCGGTCAGAGGATCGCCTCCAGCCTGCTTGAGCTGTTCATAGAGTTTGATGCCGCTGAACACCTCCACCCGTCCTCGGCCTCCCTTACCTTGGCCCGTGAGAAGATCAGCAAATCCATCGGCGTTGACATCGCCGATGTCAAGGTTGATGGCTGTCTTTTCCTTCCCTCTTGAGAATGGAGTCAGGCGTGCCAAAAGGCTGCGATCTTCACCGCTATAGATCTCCACGATTCCCCGGCGGCTACGGCTTCCCAGTGACGCTGCAATGTCGTCATATCCGTCACCATTGATGTCGCCGACCGCTAAATCTGTTGCATCTCGCTTGGTTGTATTGATGGTTTTGAAGGGAGCGATTGTCCAGATTGGGCTCGGGTTATTACCATTGGGGCGATTCCAGGCACGCTTGAGCGCGGCACCATCGTAAACATGAATCGAGAAGGATCCTGAATCTTTGGTCAGCGACTTTTGAAGGGTAGCAATATCGGCAATATTGTCAGTAACGTTGACGGTGTTCCCATTCGCTCCTGAGGTGAACCTGCGAGGATCGGCATTGATGTCGCCAGAGCTCGCATTGATACCTTTGATCCCTGCGTCCTCGCCATTGCGTTGATAGGGACTAAAGCTAAATGCTTGCTTAGTATCACTGGCCAAGCTGATGGTGATGTCGTTGTTATTCGCAGTAGAATCAGCAACCAGCCAGGATGAGTTGGTATTGAGAATCGTTTGAACAGCCACCATCATTCCGGCATCTTCGTGGAAGAGAAGATGGCAGTGATCCATAAAAAGACCCGGAAAATCTTTAAATTCCAGCAGTAAATCCGCCACAAAGGGCTCATCGGATGAACCATTCGACCCTGGCGTTCCGTAGGGATTGTCGGCCGTTGCTGTCCCCTTGAGATAGCGTGGACCTAGGAGAAGATTATCCAGGTAAGTACTGTAGAAGCTATCGCCAACCTGGTTGAGATTGGGGTCAGAAGAAACGTTGAGACCATTGATACTTTCGATCAGAAACTCATTGACGTGGATGTGAAAGGGATGAGACTGGCCCACCACGTTGTATGACTCACTCCCACTGAGGTTGGTGGTAACACGGCCGGCCGAGAGGTTTCTGACGCGCCAACGCTCAACAGTGTCGAGCATGGTGGTCGTCAGCGTTGGTTGCTTATCCGCCGCATGCGACCAGTACTGCCCGTTGATGGTCCAAGTTCCTTCCCAGGTTTCGGGATTATTGAATTCTTTGCCTTTGGGTGCACCGCTTAGCCAATCAAATTGACGTTCTCGGCTAACGTTGTTTTCTGCAACCTCTGCTCGCAGCGCTTGGCTCTGATCGTATTGACGGTAAAGGGACGTCCATGGCTTGGGCTGGGGTGGAACTTCTGTGAGCTCCTCGCCCGTGACTCGTACTGTGGCCAGAACCTGCGATGGTGTGATCTGAAAACCATCATTGAATCCCAGGTAGGTTGAACCATCACCAATGGGAACGTTGCTGAGCACTGGAGCCAAGTCGCCAAGCACTTCCTGGCTGGCGTTCGAGATAAAGAAATAATCCCCGGGTTTCTTGAATGCATGCTGGATTCCAGCTCTCCCGCCCGGCATCAAGAGCGGTAGTTGGTCGATCTGCTCAGGTGAAACCCAGTGTGATAGGTCCCCGTCAGTACCCAGAATTGTGGTGTTTTCAAGTGATAAGTTGCCTGATTCATCGCGTCGAATCAGTTGAATAATATGTGTTGAGTTAAGGGAGAAGTTCTCAAATAGAAATGTTGCCCAGTTCCCAGTTTCAACCTGCAGAGTGGGATTGTAGTAGCCGTTAACGGTATGTATCGCGTTTTCATTCGGCATCAGCCCAACGCCATCACCGTAAGTTGAGGGCTTGGCGGGATTATATTTGTCTACGGGATAGTAATTGTTTCCGTTGAATCTTGCTGGCGAATACTTGTAATACTCACCATTCGAATCTTTGTATTTCTTTGGAGGCGTACCGATGGTCCAGCTTTTGCCACTTGGGTCTTGGTTCAGTGGGTCAGTTGGAGATGCTGCTCGTTCCTGTTGCGCCAATGCCCATGTTTGCAGGGTGAGAAGAAAGAAATCTTCCTGAGTGGGGTCATACGCATTCTTCGCTTCTGACGATTTCGGTAGGATGACAAGTGGCAGCGCAAGACCTTTGGCAATAGAAAGTGACGTTGATCCATGGTAGTGAGGGTGTGACCAGTTCAGGCCGCTCATATGATTCTTCGGCAACTTCCACGAAACATCCCATGTTTCACCTGGATCCAGTGTGATCAAAACATTGTCACTGTTCCCTCCTGGTGAGACGTGCAGACCATGTCCATGAAGATTAGTTTTGTAAGCATGAGGATTTTCCTCAATAATCTGCTGCTCGACCTTCAGATCATTAATTAGTCTAATCCTGATGTGATCTCCTGGATTTGCAACCAGCAATGGTCCTGCGACCTGTTTGTTGTATTGCCAGAATGAAGTGTCATAAACGCTATTAAATTCTCCTCCATCCTGATTAGCCATGATTCTGCCAAGGCCCTGAATGGTTTGGCGATCCAGGGTTGACATTCGCAGGGTTACATCCAGATTCTTACTTGGCCCCCAGCTTGAATAGTAACTACCGTTTCGCGATGTTTTTGAGAACTTGCCCTTGCGATGTCCGTTATTTCCCCTCTGCCACTGGCTCCAGCCATCATTCATGATGAGCTGTTGATCCGGATTCGGTAACACATTCAAGTATTCATCTGCATTGTATCCCTCGCCCCAGGCAGAAAGATTGGCGGAGCCGATGGTCTTCGCTGCTTTAAGTGCCTCAAAAGTACCCGGTGTAGGCATTGCATCTGGCTTGAATATCCTTGCACTTTAATGGGTCTGGGCTGACTGCTTCAGAAGTTTACGTTGTGGTTATGTTTCCTTGAGGCACCTGATCCTGCGCTTGGAAGATCGGTCGTCAAGGGCCTGGTGATGGTTTAGTGATGATCAGAATTCGTTCGTTTGATGAACATCATTGTGATGTCGTCAAACTGTTCAGTACCTTGCATGAATTCATCAAGGCTTTGGAGGAGATCTTTTTGCATATCCTCTACTGTTTGCAGATGGTGGCTGTCGAAAAACTGCTTCAGCCGATCCATGCCGTACCGCTCTCCACTTGGGTTGCGGGCGTCTGTCACTCCATCGGAGTAGGCGAGAATAGTCTCCTCTGCTTCAAACTGCACCGAAGAGCTGCCGTAGACGGCACCATCAAAAATTCCGAGGGCTGGCCCGGTTGCTTCGAGTTGCAAATAGTTTCCATCACACCTTCTGAGCAGCGCTGTTTCATGGCCTGCCGAAACGTAGCTGAGTTCTGAAGTCTCTTCGTCAACATGTCCAAAGAAGACGGTTGCGAAATACATGCAACTTCCATGATTTGAGCTCATATAGTGGTTGACATCGCTAATCACATCCACCATTGCTCTTTGCACGTCGGGAATCTGGCCTTGTTTGAAGCTGAACAGAGTGCTGTAGCGAATGAGCGTGCGGAAGACCGACATGAATAGAGCGGCCCCAACACCCTTATCGCAAACGTCAGCAACAACAAAGAAGGAATGTCCATTCATCGTGAACGCGTCATACCAATCTCCCCCCACATCGTATGCGGGCCTAGTTAAACCACTCACCTCATAAGAGAGGTTCTGCGGAAAGGATCCAGTCAGAAAGAAGCGCTGGATTTCAGCGGCAGTGCTCAGCTGGCGCTGTGTGATTGCATTGAGGTATTCAATCTGTTTCTTTGCAGCAATAATCTCGGCTGTGCGTTCGTTGATGCTTTTAACAGACGAGTTGATTTCAACAATGGGTGATTGCCTGTATGGCTCTTCCAGGTTTCCTGCGGCGCTTTCTCCCTGGTGTTTGGGGATGATTGCGATCCACTCATGCGTTAATCGATTAGCGATCACATTGCTAACCAGCAGTGCGATTAGGACCACCTCCGCTAATAGCTTTAAAGCGGCATTACTTGAGGCGGATAGGCTGGTAATGAAGCCATCGAGATGCGTGTAAATCTTGATATCGCTGGGCTCACCATAGTTGTTGTTTGGATGTGAATAGACCCAGTAGCCACCCATCAGCCTGTCTAGCCTTGAGCCAACGGTTGGGGTCATGATCTTCAGTTGTGGGCTGATCATCCGGAGATGCTGATACTCTGAGAGCCTTGGCAGCTTCTTTGAGAAGAACGAGTCTGTATAGGTCAATGGCTCTTGCTTTCCCTTTAGCTTCAGGGTGTACCAAACCTCCCTTTCGTCTTTGGGTTTGGAGATCACGAGTCGGCCGTTTCGTAAGTCTATGTCATATTCATTCTGTTTGTTTCGCTTCGGCTTTTCTTTTGGAGCGGCCTCATTGACCGGTTCCACGAGTAAATCGGCGAGATCGTTGACCTCCTCAATGGGGTCGGTCAGATGGACCCGCTGAATCAGCGAGGCCAGGCTGTGGTTTCTTTGAATGATCATCATCTGACCACGATCGGATGCGATCAGGAACTCACGTGTGATCAAGCTGTAGCTTAATAGGATGCATCCGAGCATCAAGATGACACTCGTTAGTGTTTTGATTGAGATTCTGTGTTCGCTGCCCTCGACGCGTTTGTTGCGGCGAAGTTCAATCCATGAATATCCTGCATAGGCAAGGAGAACATTGAATGTGCTGTTGATAAAGTTCTTGTACGTGAGGGTCAGTGCTACATCGCTCGGGGTGCCATGCAGATGGGTTTCCGTGAGAAACAGAAATGGACATCCGATCAAGAGTGCATAAGCAACCACGTGCCGAATTACTCGCCCGCTTCTGATGGCGTGATCCGATTCTTTTTTTCTGTTAATCCAACTAATCACTCCCATCTCTCCAAGGAGCCTGATCGCCGTGAGCGGATCACCAAACATCAAGATGGTGGCCAGCGATGAGGGCACGGCTACCGCCAGCCCCCAGTAGGAGCGATACAACAGGAGAGCGATCAATGAACAGCAAGACCCCAGCAGAATCCTGATCCCTAGAAAGAGCGTGGGCGCTTTCAAGGTGATCAGCACTCCTGCAACACTTAGAAGGGCCAGGATCCAGCGATCTCTGTGTCGGAGGCGCTCGCTCGATGGCGCACCTGCCGGCGATTTCAAGGCTGTATCCCTCGTGTGCTGTTGCGATGATCCGCTTGTCGTATCGGCTTTTGGTTTGTCTTAATCCTGAAAACCATATAGGGTTGTATTCGTTTGTCGATCCCTTGGTGAAACTGTGCCTGCCGATTTAACTGGTTTGCGGTGAAATATAGGTACCCATCGTCTGCAAGCGACAAGCTGTCTGGCCAAACCGCTTCAGCTTTGTACATGATGGTTTCCATCGTTGCCGCAGAACCAGTGAACCGGTGAATGGCATTGTGTTCATAATCAGTGAGGTAGATTCCGCCACTCGCATCGGCTTCCAGACCGTCGGAAGCCCCAGAGACCTGACCGTGATCAACCACCAGGTTCTGGATATCCCTTTCACCCATGTTCCGGTCGATCAGGACGTTCGTAGGAACGCTGTAAAGGTGTCGACTGGTGAGCGACCTGAAATAGAGCTTTTTCCCATCTGCTGATACAGCAATTCCATCAGACCCAACCTCAAAGCGCTTTGGGGGCTTTCCATGTTCTCGCAGCATCAGCACCTGAGCCTCCACAATCGGCACAAAGCCTGGGTCAGAGCGCGTGAATGGTGTGTTGCTCAGTCTTCTCCAGCTTTCTCCATTACCCAGATCAACAACGATAATGCCACCTTTCGCGGATGAATCGCTGATAAAGGCGTATCCGGGAGATTCTGGAGGCAGCACAAACCTCACGTCGTTGAGGTAGGTCTCCGGCTCCAGCGCTTCTCGATCGATCAATATCGTCCTGACAACTTGGTTGGTTCTCAGGTCGACTTTGATCAGTTTTGGCCCTCCATAAGAAATCGGCTGCGGTCTGAGGCTGCCGGTGTCGACGATCCAGAGGTTCATGCCCGTTGGATCGATCACCACGCTTTGTGCCGACACGATCCTGCTCTGCTGGGTACTGACAGCCCCTTGGCGGTTGAGGGCGACACTTGGAAAGGCTACAGGCGTGCCATTCACGATTTCTGCAACCGTGAATTCCACCGCATCACCCCAGCGCGGGTAGTTGATAAACACACGCCCTGAGGCTGATACGGCAACCCCCGTGGGCATCGCACCCCTGATCTCAGCGACTGGTTCCAGCTTGCCAATCGGTTGTTGTTGTGGGATCGGGGATGCTTGTACCGATACTCCGGTCGCCCATGCAACGCCGAGCACGCCGTTCTGTAGCCGCTGCCACATTCCCTTCATCCGTGCGCCCGCTTTCTAGAACCACCCAACGTTAGGGCTGCCGCCGGTTTCTGGCTTCGCTACCGCGCAAAGCCTCCTTCCAGGACGAACAGATCAGCCTGCATGTTCATCGAATTCATCAGTGATTTCATTTCTTCAGCCTCGCTTTCGGGTGCCACAACATGTAGGGTTTCCAGCTCCAGCATCGAGAAAAAGTCGGCAATAATATCGCTGACGCTCTCCAGATGAGCCTTGAATCCTTCGATGTTCGTATAGCTCTCTCGTAAATACAGCTTGTTGCCCGTGTAGGCCATGCTGAAAATCTCTGTGGCTGGCTCGTTCTCTGCTCGCCCGATGATCACCTTGAGCAGAGAGCGAATCGCTTGCTCTTGTCCTTCCTTGATCCGAAAGGCTGGATAAACGCTGACGCAGCTGTCGATACGCTTCATTGTGAGGTGTCTTGACTTCCACAATCTGCGAGCGTTGTCAGCATGCGTCACCGCCCTGTGGCATTCCTTAATCCTGTTTCAGGCTCAGGTCCCCAGCCTGTCACCTCTTGTTGGCTGGAGTTGCTGGATCAACACGGTTCCTGCCGCTGGCCCTTTCCCCTCCAGCTGGGCTTCCCTGATCAGAACTGGACAACCTGAACTCGCTACAACCATCCCAATCCCGGGAACGATGTCCAGCACGCAGCCTGCCTGGTGTGTGGGGTTGGTTGCCCCTTCACCAGGGTCGTGTCCCCAGCGGTGCGCCAGTTCTACGGCTTCCGCGCTCAGCTCAGCCGCCATGCGCTTCACCAGGGGCTCGGTGGCCAGCACTTTCAGCCGCTTCCCTTGCCAGCTGCTCGTAGCCCCTGGATACAGCCCCATCACCTTGCGGTGAATCTGCAGAGCCGATTGGTTCCAATCAATCTGGGCATCCTCTTTGGTGAGCATGCGTGCGTAGGTCATGCCCTCGTCGTCTTGCAGCTTCACTCCGAGTCGTTGCAGCCGCTCGGCTTCAAGGCCCGGCCCCGCGGCCTCGATCAGGGGCAGCGCTTCCACCAGCAGGGTGCCTGTGAGCTGTGCCAGGCGTTCGGCGAGCTGGTGGGCGTTTTCCCGCAGGCCGATCGGGATCGCGCGCTCCAGCAACACCGGCCCGGTGTCGAGCCCTTCTTCCATGGCCATCACACCCACACCGGTTGTGGCGTCGCCTTCGATCAGGCTCCATTGGATCGGGCCGGCGCCACGCCAGCGGGGCAGCAGGGATCCATGGCCGTTCCAGCAGCCCAGGGGCGGCTGCTGCAGGATCTCGGGGGGGAGGATCTGGCCGAACGCCACCACCACGTAGATGTCCGCTCCGAGATCGTCGAGCTGTTGTTGGTATTCCGGCTCACGCCGGATCCGCTCGGGTGTGAACACGGGAATCCCCAGCTCCAGCGCCCGAGCCTTCACTGGCGACGGCATCAGCGCTTTGCCGCGCCCGCGGCGCCGGTCGGGCTGGCTCACCACCCCCACCAGCTGATGGCCCGCGGCCACCAGTGCATCCAGGCTGGCCACGGCATAAGCCGGGGTGCCCCAGAACAGGACTTTCACAGTGGACTCAGGCCTCGCCGGTGATCGACAGGCCCTCCACCCACACCATCGGGCAGAGCCCATCGGGGGTGATCTTGGCCTCGCCTTCAAAGCCCACGATCGCTTTGAGCACCTGGCGGATGTCGCCCGCCACTGTGGCGGCCTCGATCGAGCGGGGTTCACCGCCCTGGATCAACCAACCATCGAAGGGCAGCGAGAACGAGCCCTGGCTGGCCTTCACACCCGCGTGCAGCGCTGAGAGCGAATCGATCCACACAATCGGTTCGCCGGCCTTGAAACGGTCCAGGCCTGATTGGCCACCGCCGCTGCCGGGGGTGGCGCTCACTTCAAACCAGTCCGGTCCCACCGACACCTTGGCGCCCATGCCGGCGTGGCCGGTGGGGCTCACGCCAAAGGCGCGGGCTGTGGCTTCGGAGTGCAGGAAGTTGCGCAGCACGCCGCCCTCCAGCAGCGCCAAACGCTTCGTGGGGGTGCCTTCGCCATCGAATGCCGAGGCGCCGATGTTGCCGGGGTGCAGGCCGTTGTCGTGGATGTCGAGGAACGGAACCGCGAGGGTCTCGCCGATGGAGTCGCGGTTGCTGAGGCTCACCCCATCCAGCACGGCGCGGGCATTGAACAAGCCGCTGAAGGCACCGATCAGATCGAGGAAGGCCTCGGGGCTGAACACGCAGGTGTAGTGGCCGGTGGCGATTGGGGCGTAGTTGAGATGGCTGATGGTGCGTTCAGCCGCCTCGTTGATGCAGCCGGCCACATCGAGATCTCCAGCGCCGTAGGCCAGACGCACGGCTCCGGCGCTGCGCGGTTTGCGGCCCGCTTCCTCGGCGCGGGCGTAGAGGTAGAGGCTGGCGGTGCTGAGCTGCTGCTGGCGGCAGGCGCCATCGCTGTTGAGATAGATCCGCTCGCTGCTGCGCTCCGCCAGGCCGTTGTAGGGAACGGTGCCGATGGCGTCGTGCCGCGCCAACAGTTCTTGCTCGGCGCCTTTCAGGGTGTCGAGCAGCCGCAGGATTCCCTGGGGCTGATGGATCGGTTGATCGAGGCTTGCGAGCGGCGCGGTGGCCAGGGGCGAGAAGGCGGGGATGTCGTCGGCATTGCCGAAGGCGCTCGCCTCCTTGGCGCCGGTGAGGGCGCGCTCCAGGCCTTGATCGCTGAGGTCGGAGGTGCTGGTCACGCCCACCAGGCCGCCGTCGTTCCACACGCGCACGGTGATCGAGCTGCGTTGGGCGCCCTTCATCTGTTTGGGTTCGCCGCGATCCACCTGCACCGAGATGTCGGTGGAGCAGGCGGCGCCGAGATCCCAGCGGCGGATGCCGTTGGCGGCGGCGATGCTGGCGAGGCTGTTGCGCAGCTGTTCGGCGTTCAGGCCGCTGGCGCTGGAGGTGTTGCTGGTGCTCATGCTCAACGGCCTCCCACGGTGATCGAATCCACCTTGATGTGGGGTTGGCCCACGGTGACAAAAATGCTGCCGCTCACCGAGCCGCAGAAGCCGGCGGCCAGTTCGAGGTCATTGGCGCACATGGAGATGCGCGGCATCACCTCCTTGGCTTCGCCGATCAAGGTGGCGCCCTTCACCGGCTTGGTGAGCTGACCGTTCTCGATCAGGTAGCCCTCCTCCACCGCGAAGTTGAACTGGCCGGTGGGTCCCACGCTGCCGCCACCCATCGATTTGCAGTACAGCCCCTTCTCCACCGATTCGATCAGCTGCTCGGGGGTATGCGGGCCTGCATCGATGTAGGTGTTGCGCATGCGGCTGGCGGCCGCGAAGGTGTGGCTCTGGCGGCGGCCGCTTCCCGTGCGGGCATGGCCGGTGCGCAGTTCGCCGGCGCGGTCGCTGATGAAGCGCTGCAGCACGCCGTTCTGGATCAACACCGTGCGCTGGGCTTCCATGCCCTCATCGTCCATGGAGAGGGAGCCAAAGGCGCCACCAGTGAGGCCTTCATCGATGGCGGTCACGGCCTCGTGGGCAATCACCTCACCCACTCGCTCGGCGAAGGGGGTGGTGCCGCGCTCCACCTGGGTGGTTTCCAGCAGGTGGCCGCAGGCCTCGTGGAAGATCACACCGCCGAAGCGGTTGGCGAGCACCGCCGGCATCTGGCCGGCCTCCACGTAGTCGGCATAAAGCATCGTGCCGGCACTGCCGCATACCTCAGCGGCGGAGGCGGTGGCGTCCCAGCGGCGCAGATCATCGGGTTGATCGGAGGTGCCGTAGCGGCGGCCCACGCCGGCGCGGTGCTCCCCGTCGGCCGCCAGCACGTTTAACCCCACCGATTGGTGCAGGCGGATGTCGCGGCCGAAGGTGCCATCGCTGGCTGCCACCAGCACCTCCTGCCAGTCGCGGGCGTAGCTGCCGCGGCGGGCCTGCAGGTGCTTGCCCTGGCGTTGCAGCTGATCGGTGCCCTCCAGCAGGCGGGCGGTGGCCTCCTGGATCTGGGGGCAACGCTGCAGCCAGTCGCCTTTGCTGGTGCCGAAATCGCGCAGGGCCGGCAGGCCATCAAAGCTGCTGCGGCCATGGCTGCTGGTGGCCAGGCCAAGCATCCCCAGGGCTTGCTCCAGGGCGCGACGCAGCCCGGTGGGGCTGAGGTCGTTGGTGCTCACGAAGCCGTCGCGATGGCCCAGGAACACCCGGATCCCCGCTCCCATTCCGAAGGCGGGGGTCACGCTGGTGATGGTGTCCTGCTCCGCCAGCACGCCGAGGTGATCAGTGCGCTCCAGAAACACCTCCACCAGATCGGCACCGGCCGAGCGGCCGCAGGCCAGGAGGTCCTCAAGGGCTGGACTCCAGTGGCTGTCGAGGACGCCAGTGGTGGGCGGTGCGGTGGCGATCACGCGGGCGCGGGTGGTGAGGGTGGAGCCCTACCGGGCTTGAAGCTGCTGATTTCCTAGCAAAAAGGCCCCAGCCGCAGGGCTGGGGCCTCTCGCGTGCAGAGGTGCTGCTGAGGCGATCAGCGCACGGCGGGCTGGTACTGCTCGCTGCGGATCGGGCTCATCAGGAACAGCTTGGCCATCTCAGCGGCGTTGGCCACCCAGTAGGGCAGCTTGCGCAGCAGCTTCAGCGGTGCAATGGCACCGCTCTCATCGGCGGCCGCCAGCTGAGCGTTGTTGCGCACCAGTTGCTCGAGGCGCTCGTAGAACTTGGGGTGATCCACGTTGAGCACCACGGGGAAGACGCGAGCCGAGGTTTCGTTGGTCTTGGCGATCACGTACTTGTCGTACTCGCGGGCATCCAAACCAAGGGCTTCGTAGAACTCCTTGCGGGCCACGTCGCGCACGTACATGGTGGCGAACACGGCCAGCAGGAAGAAGCGGCACCACAGGCGTGCCTTCAGGCCAGTCACGCTCTTGGGCTGAGCCTTCATCAGGGCATCGAAGAAGTCGCCGTGGCGGTTCTCGTCCTGGCACCAGTTCTCGAAGAAGTTGAAGATCGGGAAGATCTTGCTGTCGGGGTTCTTCTCGAGGTGGCGGAAGATGGCGATGTAGCGCCAGTAGCCGATCTTCTCGCTCAGGTAGGTGGCGTAGAAGATGTACTCGGGCTTGAAGTAGGTGTAGGCCTTGCTGGCGGTGAGGAAGCCCAGATCGAGCTGCAGGCCGAAGTCGCTCATCGCCTTGTTGAGGAAGCCGGCATGGCGGGCTTCATCGCGGGCCATGTGGGCGAAGCACTCAGCCAGCAGCGGGTTCTTCTCTTTGATGCGGCGGCTCAGCTCCTTGTAGAGCAGGAAGCCGGAGAACTCAGACGTGCAGCTCTGCTCGAGAAACTCCACGAACACGCGGCGGGTCTCGGGATCAAGCTTGTCGGCGGCGCCTTCAAATTCTTCGTTGCGAACGAAGTGATGGCGGTTGTAGTCCTTGCGGAATTCTTCGCAGATGGCTTCCAGCTCAGCCTCGTTGGGGCTGAGATCCATGGCCGCCATGGCCTCGAAGTCCGTGGTGTAGAAGCGCGGGGTGAGGATCGTGTCCTTCACCGGATCCTTGATCGCTGGCGCGTCAGGTGTGCCGATGGCTGTTGCGGCGTCGGGTGTGGCAACGGCGGGAGGCACCATCGGGATGCAACGTTGGACGGAGCATCCATCGTAGGGGGGGCTGAGGCGGCGCCGAGGCGCAGCTTCACCAGCTGGAACTGAGAGCTGCGCCCAGGCACGGGCCTGATCGGTCTAGTTGGCTCCGAGCCATTTCTGGCCGTTGAGCCGCTGCACCAGGCGCGACACCAGCAGCGCCAGAGTCATCTTCTTCTCATCGATCAGAAACGACTCCAGCAGGCTCGGCTCCGCGCCGGCTTCTGCCACGGCAATGGTTTTGGCCGAGCTGATCGCATCGCTGGTGAAGCACAACCAGAAGCGGCGGGCCTGAGGCAGTTCGCCGATCACCATCCAGCAGGGGCTCCCCACCACCGGCATCGCCCCCTGCTCAAAGCGCAGCTCACAGCTAGGACCCCCATAGGCCTCGATCTCCTTGGCGATTGCCGGGATCAGCAGGTTGGGAACGAAATCGGCGAAGGGCTTGTCTTCCGGCGCAGGGGGTTTGGCCGGCTTGGCAGGGGCCGCTTCAGCCGGCTTGCTCGGAGCGGGCTGGGCGGAATCGGTCACCGTCGCAGGCCTCGTGGGGGATGCAGGCGAACTTTAGAGATCACCAGTCCTCGCTGAGTGGCGTGTCCCAGTCGCTGGCATCGGCGGTGGCGGCTGGCGCGGCAGCAGGGGTGGCGGCAGCGGCAGCGGTGCGTGGTGGGGCGGAGCCTTTGCGGATCACGCGAAAGGGCACCGACACGGTGGGTGCCGGCTCGCCAGCGCCGCGGGCCGGGCCGGCCCAGGCCGCTGTTGGCGCAGTAGCGGCGGCGGGTGCGTCGTCCCAGGTGTCGCCTTGGTCGGCTTCAGCGCCGCCAGGGGGCTCGCCGCCCCATCCATCGCTGCGCCGCCGCACCTGACGGCGCGCGGGCGGCGCAGCGTTTTGCCCCTGGAGGGCCAGCGCTGCTCCTCCGGCGCTCATGGCTGCGCCCAGGCCGGCGGCGGCCGCCAGCCAGGCGCCGAGGGGCCAGGCGGGGGAGCTCCAGGTGAGCAGGCGCACGCTCACCGCCGGCCTGGGATTGATCGCGGCCACCAACAGCACCGCCAGCAGGGGCGAGAGCAGCGGGAGCAGCAGGATGCGGTGCAGCACGATCACGGGGGCGGGGGCTCAGGGCTGGATCGGGCCGCTCCAGCGCTGCAGATTGCCCAGGTCATAGCCGAGGCAATCGAACACCCTGATCACCAGAAAGTCCACCATGTCCTGGATGCTCGTGGGTTGGTGGTACCAGGCGGGCACCGGCGGGGCAATGCGCGCTCCGGCTTCGGCCAGGGCGGTGAGGTTGCGCAGGTGCACCAGGTTCCAGGGTGTTTCCCGCGGACAGATGACCAGTGGCCGGCCCTCCTTGAGGTGCACATCGGCGCTGCGCTCCAGCAGATCGGTGGCCACGCCGGAGGCGATGCGGCCCACCGCTCCCATGGAGCAGGGCAGGATCACCATCCCCCGGGTGCGGTAGCTGCCACTGGCGATGCCGGTGGCCTGATCGTTCCAGCGGTGGCAGCGCAGGGTGCCGCTGCTGCAGCTGGTGCGCTCCCTCCAGAACTGCTCCTGGGCTTCAGGCTCGCTGGGCACCCGCACGCCGAGCTCGGCCTGCCACACGCCGATGGCGCCGCGGCTCACCACCAGCTCCACCCGTTCCTCGGCCTGCAGCAGCAGCTGCAAGGCCCGTTCGGCCAGGGGCTGTGCACTGGCGCCAGACACCGCCAGAACAATCGGGTCACGGCCTCGAGCGTCGCTCAAGCGTTCACTCCTCGCCCGCGTCGCCGTTGGCGTCGTGGTCACCATCGGGCACGTATTCCTCGTAGCCCTCCGGCAGCACCACCGCCAGATCGATCTGGTGGCGCAGCACATCCACTTTCTGGATGGTTACTTCCACGGCATCACCGAGCATGTAGGTGCGGCGGTTTTTGCGGCCCACCAGGCGGTTCTGGCGGGAGCGGTACTCGTACCAGTCGTCCTTGAGGGAGCTCACGTGCACGAGGCCCTCCACCTGGGAGGGGGGCACCTCCACAAAGAAGCCGTAGCTCTGCACGCCGCTGATCACGCCGGTGAGCGTCTGACCCACCAGCGGTTCGGCCTGGCGGGCCTGGGCCATGGCCAGGGCATCGGCTTGCAGGTCTGCAGCGAAGCGGCAGCGGCCGTTTAGGCGATGCAGCAGCGCTGTGCTGCGGCCCTCCTCCAGCGGTTGGATCTGGCTGGGGGGCATCAGCGGCCAATCGATCAGGCCGTGGCTGCTGTCACCGGCGATGTCCACGCGCGTTTTGTGGCGCACGGACGGCCGGTCTTTGCCTTCGCTCAGCAGCAGGCTGAGCACGTGCTGGTTCCAGAGATCGGCGTAGTGCAGGCCGGGGCAGCACCAGGGCGCCAGGGCCACCGCTTCACCGGCCAGGGCATTGGCACCGGCTTCGCTGCTGAAGCTCACCGGCTTGAGCGGCTCGCGCAGTTGCTGTTGCAGCACGCGGCAGCGATCGCTGCCGGCAAAGGCCTGGGCCAGCTCCTGGGCGGTGGCGTTGCCATCAGCGGAGAGCTCCAGGGGGATCTCCAGGGCCAGGGCTGCCTTGGCGACATCGTTGAGCGCTTCGGCATCCGGGGCGGGATTCAGCGCGAAGATCGCGGGTAGCTCCAGCGCTGCCAGATGGCGGCCGAGGGCGCGATGGGCGGGCAGCACCAATTCGCGCAGCAGGCCGGAGGGCTGAGTGGCGGGATCCAGCTGCACCAACCAACCCTGGCGGCTCTCGTCGGGTTCGGGAATGGCCAGATCGCCCAGATCGTCGATGGCGGGCATGGCCAGATCCAGATCAATCGAGCCGCTGGCCAGGCGCTGCTGGCGCAGCAGTTGGGCTAGCTCAATCAGCTGCTCCAGCAGCGGCAACTGATCCTTGAGGGCCTTGAGCGCCGCTGGGGTGGTGCGGGCCTTGGGTTTGCGCTCGGCCAGGGCCTGCAGCGCGTTGGCATCCACTGCGGCATCCACCTTGATGGTGCTGCGGCAGAAGCGGTAATGCTCGAGTTCGCCCGCGGCGTTGAGCTCCAGCACCACCGAGAGGGCGGCTTCACTGCTGCCGGGCTTGAAGGCTGCGGCCTTGGTGAGGGCCGCTGGCAGCAGCGGCAACCAGCTGCTGCCCAGGCAGAGGGCTTCCGCCTGCTCGCGCAGATGCTGATCCAGCGCACTGGCAAAACCAACGCGTTCGGACACGGCTGGAGCATGCACCCACAGGCGGTGGCCGCTGTCGCTGCTCTCCAGCGAGACCGCCGGCAGGATCGGTGCCTCGGCGCTGCTCCAGGGCTGCAGCAGCAGGGTGGGCAGGGCTGTGAGGTCGTCGCGCTCTTTCGGCTCAAGGCTTTTCAGCGAGGCCTTGGGGGCGGCGGGCTGCTCGCGCAGGCCGTGCTTGGTGATCAGCAGATCCAGGTCGGCTTCCGGCCCGGCATTCACCGGCAGGCTGCGGGCCACATGACCCTGGGAGGGCAGCTGGCCCACCGGATAGCGATCCACCTTCACCTCCACCACCGCTTCATCGGCGGGTTTGAGGTATTGGCTGTCGCTGGCGGGCAGCTCGATCGTGGCGAGCAGCCGGTCGTCGAGGGGAACAGCCAGCAGGCGCTCGTTCTGCTCTTCCACCTGGGCGAGCAGGCTGGTGGTGCTGCGCTCGAGGATGCACTGCACGCCGCCTTCCGGTGAGCGGCGGCGTCCGCCCTCGCGGGTGATGCGCACCAGCACCCGATCGCCGTTCCAGGCGTGGTTGAGCTGGTTGTCGCGGATGTAGATGTCTTCGCCGCCGTCGTCGCGCAGGGCGAAGCAGAAGCCTTTGCTGCTGCAACGCAGACGCGCTTCGATCAGCCCTTCATCCTCAACCCGGCTGATGCCCGCTTCCGTTTCTTCGAGCACGCCCACGCGCACCAGAGCGGTGAGGGCGATGCGCAGTTGCTCCTGATCGGCTTTGCTGGCGAGGCCCAGAGCTTTCTCCAGGGCGCTGAGGCTGCGTTGCTCCTGGGCTGGGAGCTGGTCGATCAGGTCGGCGACCGTGAATTTCATGATGTTCAGGGGGCATCGGTGGCCTTGACGCCCCGACGATCTGGGTGCCTGGTTCTGGAGACGGCCAACGCCCCCGGAACTGCACGAACCCATTCAATCTAGAGGGCGATCATCCTTCGGGCTCGCTGTCCTGGCCGGCTTTGAGCAACAGGCGGGTGCCGATCACCAGGAATCCCACCGAGGCGGCCAGCTGCAGCGCATCGGCGGGGATCACGGCCGAGAGGGATCCCCCGGCTCCGGCGCCGAGCAGGCTGGCCAGCACCAGGGCCGCGGAGCTGCCGGCAAACACCGCGCCACTGCGGCTCGAGGTGCCGCTGATCGTCACGATCGCCAGCTGGGTTTTGTCGCCCAGCTCCGCCAGAAACACTGTGGCGAAGGTGGAAGCCAGAAGCGGCAACTGCATGGTGAGAGAGCTGAGGGGCGGCGTTGAACGCAATCAGTGGAACGCCATCAAACGAGAGGGAACATGCTCATGGCGGCTTGACGACCGAGCCACAGGCCCAGCCCGATCATCAGGATCCCGGCCAGCCGCTCCAGCTGTTGGGGCGGCAGCACGCGCGAGAGCCAGCGCCCCAGCAGCACACCCACCAGGCTGGAGCTGATCAGGGCCAGAGACGCACCCACAAACACCAGCACCGGCCGGCCTGATTCCGCTGAAAGCAGCAGTGCCGCCAGCTGCGTTTTGTCGCCCAGTTCGGCGAGGAAAACGGTGGTGAAGGTGGTGAGGAACACCGCCCCAAAGCTGCCCGCCTCAGGGCTGGTGGCGGGTTTGGGCTCGTCGCTGGGTTCGGCCATCGGCGGGGCTGAAGGTGGCGCGGATCTCAGGGAGCCGGCTGACGGATCGCCTGCTCGAATCGCTTCATCACCATGCCACGACCGCCGTGTTCGCAGCGGATCTGCTGCCGGCAGCAGGCGATGGCGAAATCATTGGCCTCCTCATCGGCCACTCCGAACAGGCCAGCCAGGTTTTCCACCCGGCAGAAGAAAGGGCGCTCGTCGTAGATGCGGCAACTGCTCGATCCGGTGTCGTAGTGGATGCACCAGCCATCGGGGCCCACCATCTCCAGATAGTGCTGCTGCTGCTCGGGGCTGAGCGCCTCCAGGGCTTCATTGCGTTCGCCTGGATCGAGCCGGCAGCACGATCCACAACCGCTGATGCAGCGCCAGTGCAGCGTTTCGCTCATCGGCCCAGCTGTGACAACCCGTCACAGCAGCTTGCAACAGCGCTGGTTTGGCGGGAGCGCAGACCGTAGGCTGGTGCACGACCGTTCAGCCTGCAGAGCCGCTCACCCATGGGAATCGATTTCCATCTGATCGCCAACTTTGCGGCCCTCTTCCTGATCACGATTGCCGGCCCTGCCGTGATCTTCATCCTCTTCTACCGCCGCGGTGCGCTCTGAGCTGCACCCGCGTTCGATCGCACCGTCTAGCCCTAGGTCCCATCATGGATCTGGGGCTTTTGCTTGTCTGCCGTCCGTCGATCTAGGCCGCCAGGCCCATCGCCATGGCGGCGTCCTGCAGCAGGGCCTGCACGTAGGGATGGGTGCCGCTGGGGTGGTCGCTCTGCATCGTGCAACCCCCTGCAGGGTCTGGTGAGCCCCGCAGCTCTTCGCCGGCCGCATTGCGGATCACCAGGGTTTCGCCCTCGCGGCTCACCCAGTAGCTGCGGTTGCAGCGCTCCAGCAGCAGGCCATCGCCTGAGCTGGCCCGCAATGCCGCCAGCTCGAGCTGCAGCTGTTCGGTGCCATTCCAGCGGTTGAGCCGCAGCTGGAAGGCCACATCCACTTCTTTTTCTCTGGGCAGGTTGTCGTCGCTGCCCCAGCGCCAGGCGATGGCCCGCATCACCGCATCGCCCTGGCGCAGGGTGAGCTGCAAATGGCCGCCGCGCAGCAGCCGCTGCTGGCTGATGTGGCAGCGGCTGCTCCAGAACAGCGGCGCGGGGTGACCACTGCCAAAGGGTTCGAGCTGCTGCAGTTGCCTCCAGAACTGCGGGGTGAGCTCGTGCAGGTGCACCAGGGCTTCCGGTTCCACAAGGCGCAGGCCACCTTGCTGCTTCAGCCAGGCCTCGGCGCGTTGATTGAGGCGTTCATGCAACGCCGTGATCTGCTCGGCCCGCACGGTGAAACCACCGGCGGCCGGATGCCCGCCGTGCCGTTCCAGCAGATCGCTGCAGGCCTGCAGGGCTGCATCCACAGCAAAGCCCCTTGGCGCACGCACTGAAGCGCGCAGGCGACCATCCCCCTCGGAGGCCAGCAGAGCCACCGGTAGCCCGAAGGCGTCCACCAGCCGCGCGGCCACGATGCCGATCACCCCGTGGTGCCAATGGCTCTGGGCCAGCAGCAGGAAAGGGCTGCGCTGTTCGCCGTCGGCCTCCACCAGCGCCCGCGCTTCCGCTTCGATGGCATCGCAGAGGTCGCGGCGCTGGCGGTTGAGCTGCTCGCATTGCCGCGCCAGCTCCAAGGCTTCGTCTTCATCGGCGGTGGTGAGCAGATCCACCACAAGTTGCGGATCGCCCAGGCGCCCAACGGCGTTGATCCGCGGTGCGATTTGAAAGCCCACGGCCCCGGCATCCACCGGCGCATCCTCCAAACCAGCCACCTGCTGCAGCGCCTGCAGGCCGGCCAGGCCGCTGCGTTTGAGCGCCGGCAGGCCATCGATCAACCAGCGCCGGTTCACCCCCTGCAGCGGAGCCATGTCGGCGATGGTGCCGATGCAGAACAGGTCGCGGGCCATCGCCAGCCCCTGTTCGGAGCGGCAGTTGCGGGCCAGGGCCATGGCCAGCACATAGGCGAGCCCCACCCCCGCCAGCCCTCTGTAGGGGGAGTGTTCAGGGGTGCAGGCGGGGTGGAGCAAGGCCAGTAGCGGCGGCAGCTCCTCCGGCAGGGTGTGGTGATCGGTCACCACCACGTCCATCTCCAGCTGCTGGGCCCGCAGCAGGGCTTCCCTGGCGGCCACGCCGTTGTCCACCGTCACCAGGAGGCGGATGCCGCCTGCGGCCAGCCGTTCCACCATGCCGCTGTTGAGGCCGTAGCCGTCGTCGAGGCGGCTGGGGATCTCCGCTTGTGGCTGTGCGCCCAGATGGCGCAGAACACCCACCAGCAGAGCGGTGCTGGTCATGCCGTCGGCGTCGTAATCGCCGCAGATGGCCAGGCGCTCTCCCTGTTTGCAGGACTGGCGCAAGCGCTGCACCGCCTTGCCCAAATCAGGGAAATGGCGGCGTGGATCCGGCGCGGGGGGCGGATTGAGCAAGGCCTCGATCGCTGCGCTGTTGGTGTAGCCGCGGCGTTGCAGCACCGCCAGCAGCGGATCACACAAGCCGCTGCTGCGCAGCTGGGGATCGATCTGAACCAGAGCCGGACACTGCCAGCGCTGCTCGGAGGGAAGAGGGAGCAACAGCAGGGGCTCGGACCAGCTCCATTCTGCGGGGCACTGCCGCAGCGGCCACTTCTTAGCCTGCTGACCCGATGACATTGGAGATGGTGAGCGGGCCCTCTGCGCTGCTCTGGGATGTGGATGGCACCCTCGCTGAAACCGAGCTGGAGGGCCATCGCGTGGCCTTCAACCACGCCTTTGCCGAGGCTGGCCTCAGCTGGAGCTGGGATGTTGCCCTCTACCAGCAGTTGGTGCGCATCAGTGGTGGCCGCGAGCGCATCAGCGCTTATCTCAGCGAGGTGGAGGGTGTGGCGCCCGATCCGGAGCGGGTGGAGCGGCTGCAGCAGGCCAAGCAACGCCATTACAACGCCCTGGTGGAGCAAGGCGCCCTGCGCTTGCGGCCTGGGGTGGAGCGCCTGATCCGCAGTGCGCGTGAGGCGGGGCTGCCCCAGGCGATCGTGACCACCAGCAGCCGCCCGGCGGTACAGGCCCTGCTGGATCGGCTTTTGCCCGATCACGCGGCCTGTTTTGCCCTGTGGGTGTGTGGTGAGGATGTGCCGCGCAAGAAACCTGATCCGGCGGCCTATGCCCTGGCGCTGGCCCGGCTGGCTCTGCCTGCACGGGGTGTGATCGCGCTGGAGGATTCCGGCAACGGTGTGTCTGCTGCCACAGCAGCTGGCCTCACCACAGTGGTGACCCGCAGTGGCTCCAGTGCTCTGGAAGGCCCAGAGGCCTTTGCAGCGGCTGCGGTTGTGCTCGATCACCTCGGTGAGGCGGAGCAACCGAATGGCGTGCAGCGCGGCCCGGCTTGCCCTCACGGCCAGGTCACGCTCTCCTATCTGCAGCAGCTGCTGCCGGCCTGATGACGCTTCCGCTTCAGCGCACCCGCTTCGATGCTGTTCAGCGCCGGCTGGGTGGGCTGCTGCTGGGCGGCTTCCGGGGCAGTTGGCGGCGGCGCAGCCTGGCGGTGCTGGCTCTGTTGCTGGGTTTTTACGCCGGCGAGAACATCACGGCGCTGTGGCTCGAGCGGGTGGGCCAGCGGCCGGTGGTGGTGTTCCTGCTGGTGGTGCTGCTGGAGCTGTTGGTGCGGCTGCGCACCCGCCTGGTGGGCGAGCGGCCCGGGCTGGGCTGGATCGTGACCGACAACCTGCGGCTGGGGGTGGTGTACGCCGTGGTGCTGGAAGCGTTCAAGCTCGGCTCATGAGCCTGGAGGAGGCCCTGCTGGCCTGGTGCCAACAAGAACGAGACAGCGGTCGCCGGCCGGTGATCGGCTTGAACGGTCCGGTGGGTGCTGGCAAGAGCACCCTGGCCCGGCGCCTGCAGCAGCGCTTTGCGGCCGCTGATCTGCAGCTGGCGGTGGCCTCGATCGACGACGCCTACCTGCCCTGGCAGCAGCGGCTGGTCGCGATGGCAGGTAATCCTTACGGCGTGAACCGTGTTCCGCCGGGCAGCCACGATCCCGTGGCACTGCTGGCGGGGGTGCGGCCATGGCGGCGTGGCACGAGCCCGCTGCTGGAGCTGCCTCGCTTCGATAAAACCTTGCGAGACGGCCAGGGTGATCGCGTTGTTCCCTGGCGGGGAGCGGCCGATGCGCTGCTGCTGGAAGGGTGGATGCTGGGCTGCCAGCCCCTACCGCAGCAGCAGCTCTCCTCCCAGGCCTTGCAGCCGCTCAAGCCTCCGCTCAACGGGGCCGAACGGGCCTGGCTGTTGCGTTGTAATCAGGCTCTGGAGGCCTATGTGCCGCTCTGGCAGGAGATCGATCGGCTGGTGATGCTCTGGCCGAGCGATTGGTGCTGGCCGCGCCGCTGGCGCTTGCAGGCCGAGGCACGCCAGCGCCGCAGCGGCGGCGGTTGGATGCCAGCAGCTGACCTCGACCGATTGGTGAAGGCCACGCTCCAGTCGTTGCCTCCGGACTTGTATCAGCGCCCCGTGCTGGCTCGTGCCACGGATGTACGGGTGCTGGATGGCCGCAGGCGGTGGGTGTGGGAGGGCAGCGGTGAAGCTGCCCTGCAGCGCTGGGCTCAGCCCTGCTCGGTTTCGTCCTCAGCCACGGGGTAAACGAAGCCCTGAGCGCGGCCGCTCAGCACAGCCTTACCGATGGACAGGGCCTTTTGGGCGGCAATGGCAGCCTTGCCCTTCCAGGTGGCATGGCGCTGGTTGCGCTTGCCCTTGGACGTTTTCTTCTTGGGAACAGCCATCCCGCTTGATTTCAGCCAAACCAAGAGTTTCCATCGCCACCTTCCCTTTCGTCAAATCGCTAAGCTCAATTCCAAGATTCTTCCCGGTGTGAGCAGCAGCGTTACCTCTGATCTGCCGGTGAATCTGGGCCTGGTGCGTGCACCCCAGCCCAGCTACACCCAGCTGCTGCAACAGCTGCGCGCCGGAACGGTGAAGGAGCTGTTGCTCTCGCCCGGCCAGCGGCAGGTGAAGGTCACCTACGCCGATGGCAAGCAGGTCACCGTGCCGGTGTTCAGCAACGACCAACTGTTGCTGCGCACGGCTCAGGAGGCCCGCGTTCCGCTCACGGTGCGCGATGAACGGCAGGACCAAGCCACAGCCAGCTTGGTGTCGAATGGGCTGTTGCTGTTGTTGTTGTTTGGCGGGCTGGCGCTGTTGCTGCGCCGCTCCGCCCAAGTGGCCAACCGCGCCATGGGATTTGGTCGCAGCAAGGCGCGCGTGGCCCCGAGCGAAGCCGCCGTGGCGGTGCGCTTTGAAGATGTTGCCGGAATTCAGGAGGCGAAAGAAGAGCTGCAGGAGGTGGTGGCCTTTTTGAAGCAGCCGGAGCGCTTCACGGCCGTGGGTGCCCGGATTCCCAAGGGTGTGCTGCTGGTGGGGCCTCCAGGCACCGGTAAAACCCTTCTGGCCAAGGCGATTGCCGGAGAGGCCGGTGTGCCGTTCTTCTCCATGGCGGCTTCCGAATTTGTGGAGCTGTTTGTGGGGGTGGGCGCCAGCCGCGTGCGCGATCTGTTCCGCCAGGCAAAGGAGAAAGCACCCTGCATCGTGTTCATTGATGAAATCGATGCGGTGGGCCGCCAGCGCGGCGCTGGCATCGGTGGCGGCAACGACGAACGGGAGCAGACCCTCAACCAGCTGCTCACCGAGATGGATGGATTTGCGGAGAATTCCGGTGTGATCCTCCTGGCCGCCACCAACCGCCCGGATGTGCTGGATGCGGCCTTAATGCGGCCGGGGCGTTTCGATCGCCGCATTCATGTGGATCTGCCCGATCGGCGCGGACGCGAAGCGATCCTGGCGGTGCATGCGCGCTCAAGGCCTCTCGACCCTGAGGTGTCGCTGGCGGATTGGGCCAGCCGCACCCCGGGCTTCTCCGGCGCTGATCTCTCCAACCTGCTCAACGAAGCGGCCATCCTCACGGCCCGGCGTGAGCGCAGCTGCATCGATGACGCCGCGATCGGCGATGCCCTTGAGCGGATCACCATGGGCCTCACCGCTGCCCCCTTGCAGGACAGCGCCAAGAAGCGCCTGATCGCGTACCACGAGATCGGCCATGCGCTGCTCACCACCCTGCTGCCCGCCGCCGATCGGCTCGACAAGGTGACCCTGTTGCCGCGGGCTGGTGGCGTGGGCGGCTTCGCCCGCACGATGCCCGATGAAGAGGTGCTCGATTCCGGGCTGATCAGCAAGGCCTATCTGCAGGCCCGGCTGGTGGTGGCGATGGGCGGTCGTGCGGCTGAACTGGTGGTGTTTGGCCCCAGCGAGATCACCCAGGGTGCGGCCGGCGATCTGGAAATGGTGAGCCGCATCGGCCGCGAGATGGTCACGCGTTACGGCTTCTCCTCCCTGGGCCCCGTGTCGCTGGAGGGCGAAGGCCATGAAGTGTTCCTCGGCCGCGATTGGCTGCGGTCGCAGCCCCACTACTCCCAGGAAACGGGCAACCGCATCGATGCCCAGGTGCAGCAGCTCGCCCGCGCTTCTTTGGATCAGGCCGTGGCTCTCCTGCAGCCTCGCCGCGAGCTGATGGATGAGCTGGTGGAGCAACTCATCCAACGCGAAACGATCGAGGGTGATGCCTTCACGGCTTTGGTGGAGCACTACGAGCAGCGTGCGCTGCCCGTGGCCGCGGGTTAGGCGAAGCGGATATCGAGGCTGCGCAGGTAGGTCTGCAGGCCAGCATCCTGAATCGGCAGCAGCCAGGCCGGCTCCCCGCTCTCGTTCACGTGGGAGTGCCAGTGGCCGGGCGGGGTGATGAAGGCACCACCGCTCTGCCAGTCGATGCGGCGGGGGTTGCGGATGCTGCCGTCGCTGTTGAGCTCGGTGCCCACCAGGGTGTAAACGCCGGGCTGGCAACTGATGATCAGATCGAGGGCAACCGATTGATGGCGGTGCGGTGCCTGGGTGGCCCCGGCCGGCACGATGCCGAACATCGCCCAGAGCACATGGGTCACCGTGCGGGTGCTGGGCAGATCGCGGTTGGCCAGCAGCAGGCTCACGCGGTTGCTGTTGCCGCTCCCCGGTTGGCGTGCCAGCTCCTCGAGCTCGGCCTGCATCCAGGCGCCGCTGTAGTGGGTGGGCTCGAAGCGGGCGCTTGCGGGGCTGACGCCCAGATAGGTGAGGAGGGGGCCGTCGTGGACCCAATACAGAACGCTGGTGCTGCTGGCCTCCAGCAAGGGCGTGCCGCCGGCTGGCAACACAAACAGATCCCCTTGCTGCCAGTGGATCTCCGCTTCTGGAACGCTGCTGCCATGGGTTGCGCGCATCCGGCACACACCCGCCCCTGACAGCACAAAAAACAGTGAGCTGGTGGCTTCTGCCGCGGCGCGCACGCCTTCGCCAGCCTCGATGCGGATGAAATGAGCGGCCAGGTCCGGGCTGGTGGCGGGACCCGGTACGCCGAGCTCCTCACTCAGATCGAGGGGCAGGATGCCTGTCGGGCCCTGTTGATGCTGTTCAGGTCCCCAGGCGCGGTAGGGGATCGGTTCGGTGAGCCCAGGCCTCACCGGGTTGGCCGCCTGCCGGTAATCGAACAGCAGAGCTTTGCTGCCGGCGGTCTGCTCGTGACGCTTGCGCTCGGGGGCCTGGGTCATGAATCCACTCTCGCGGGTCAGCCGCCGGCAACGGCGGGAACGATGCTCACTTCATCACCGTCCTTGAGGGCGGTGGTCTGGTTGTCGAGGAAACGGATGTCCTCGCTGTTCACGTACACGTTGAGGAAGCGGCGCAGTTTGCCGGCCTCATCGCACAGGCGTCCTTTCAGTCCGGGATAGCGGCCATCCAGGGCGTCGATCAGGCTGTCCACGCTGCTGGCATCCAGCTCCACGCTGGCTTCGTCGTTGGTGAACTTCTGAAGGGGGGTGGGGATCAGAACCTGAACGGGCATGGTCGGGAGGAGATGGATGCGGAGCGGGAAAGGGGGGTGAGAATCAGCCGGCTTGGGCGGCCTGGGCCTGCTGCCAGGCGGCGTTGAAGCTGTCGAGCTGGGCTTCGATCGTGTAGGGCTGGCCGATGTGATCCACCACAGCCTCGGTGGTCTTGAGGCCGTTGCCGGTGATGTAAGCCACCGTGCGCTCTTCGGGGTTGATCTTGCCCTGCTCCACCAGCTTCTTGAGCACCGCGATCGTGGTGCCGCCGGCGGTTTCGGTGAACACGCCCTCGGTTTCAGCCAGCAGCTTGATGCCCTCAATGATCTCGGCATCGGTCACATCGGCGATGGTGCCGCCGGTGCGGTTGGCGATGTCGATGGCGTAGGGGCCGTCGGCTGGGTTGCCGATGGCGATCGACTTGGCGATGGTGCTCGGCTTCACCGGGGTAATGAAGTCGCGACCCTCGCGGAAGGCGGTGGCGATGGGGTTGCAGCCCTCGGCCTGGGCGCCGCTGAAGCGCACGGCTTTTTCCTCCACCAGGCCGCACTTGATGAATTCATCAAAGCCCTTGCGGATCTTGGTGAACAGGGAGCCGGAGGCCAGGGGCGCCACGATGTGGTCGGGCAGTTCCCAGCCCAGCTGCTCGATCACCTCATAGCCGAGGGTCTTGGAGCCTTCGGAGTAGTAGGGGCGCAGGTTGATGTTCACGAAGCCCCAGCCGTAGGTGTTGGCCACTTCCGAGCACAGGCGATTCACCTGGTCGTAGTTGCCCTTCACCGCCATCAGGGTGGGGTTGTAGATCAGGGTGCCGAGCACCTTGCCCAGCTCCAGATCGCTGGGGATGAACACGCAGCAATCCAGGCCCGCGTGGGCGGCGATGGCCGCGGTGGAGTTGGCCAGGTTGCCGGTGGAGGCGCAGCTCACCGTTTTGAAGCCCAGTTCGCGGGCGCGGGTGAGGGCGACGCTCACCACGCGGTCCTTGAAGGAGAGCGTCGGCATATTGACGCCGTCGTTCTTGATGTAAAGGCTCTTGAGGCCCAGGCGCTTGGCCAGGTTGTTGGCCTTGAGCAGCGGCGTGAAGCCGGTGCCCACATCGATCGGATCGCCGGCGATCGGCAGGAATTCGCGGTATCGCCAGATCGAGGCGGGGCCGGCTTCGATCGTGGCGCGGCTGACGCGGCTCTTGATCGCCTCGTAGTCGTACACCACCTCCAGCGGACCGAAGCACACGTCTTCGCAGACATGGCGTGCGCCGGCTTCGTAGGGCTGGCCGCACTCCTTGCAGCGCAGACCTGTGAAGGTGGGGCCTGCGGTGGAGAGGGAAAGGGTCGCCGTCACGATCGCGTCGCTGAGGTGAAAGGAAGCTAGCAGCGCTGTTTGCACCACTGATTAATACCCGAGCAAAGGGATCGGGTATTGAGTGCTCGTCTGCTTCCGGCTGCTCGCCGCCTTGACCCGTCCTCGACGCTGCCTAGCCTCAGGCAGTGCTCTGTTCACTCCTTGCGGCTTTCCGTTGATGCCCTGAAGCGGGGTCTGCGCTGGCTGGGCTGGCTGGCCATTGGCCTCGGTTTGCTGGTGTTGCTCCCGCGCCTGGTGATTGAGGCGCAGTGGTTTGCTCAGTTCCAGGGGCAGTCGGTGGTGCTGCGCCGCTGGTTGTTCCAGCTGCTTGCCTTTGCGTTGGTGTTTGGCCTGGGGGTGCCCCTGCAGCTGCAGCAGCTGCAGCGCTGTTGGCGACTACGCCAGCAAGTGGCCCGTAAAACGCTCCCGCCCGCACCGCTGGTGCCACTGGGCCCACCGCTGCTGGTGGGGTTGTTTGTGGGCCTGCTGCTGCTGCTGGCTGGGGGGCTCACCTATCTGATGGTGCAGGCCGGCGATCTGATCGCCGCAACCTTCAGCGGTGATGTGATCACCGGCATCCCGGTGTTGGCGGATCTACCTCCCTGGCTGTTTCTGGGGCTGGGCGCAGCACTGCTGCCGCTGCTGTTGCTCTGGCCTTACACGAGCTTGCGGGTGGCGCTGGCTGCAGCCCTGGCGGGGTCGGCCACGGCTGTGGCGCGCGGCTGGAGCCTGTGGCTGCCAGCGCTGTTGGCGGTGCCCTTCGGTGAACGCGATCCGCTCACGGGCTTTGATCTGAGCTTCACGGTGCTGCGCCTGCCGGCCCTGCATCTGCTGGTGAGCGTGGTGCTGGTGCAAGGCCTTGTTGGCTTGGCTGGCTGCCTCTGGCTCACCTTCAGTGAAGGCAACAGCCTTTCGGAGCTTCGCTTTCCCGGTTTGAGCCGCGAGCAGCAGCGAGTACTGCAGCCGCAGCTGGCGGTGCTGGCCCTGATGGCTGCCCTGAGCAATGCCCTGGCTCCCTTTGATCTGATGCTCCATGGCAGCGGCGTGGCTGCCGGCGCCGGCTTCGTGGATCTGCACGTGCGGCTGCCCCTGCGCCTGCTGCTGGCTCTGCTGCTGCTGCTCACCGGCCTCGGCCTGATGGTGCCGATCCCCCGCCGCTGGTTGCGCCGCGGTGCCCTGCTGCCCCTGCTCTCCACCACGGCGCTGGTGCCCTTTGCTGAGTGGGTGGTGGCGCCTGTGGTGCAACGCATCTGGGTGCAACCCCGGGAGCTGGCGCTGGAATCCCCTTATCTGCGCCGCACCATCGCCGCCACGCGCCGTGCCTTCGGCCTGGAGGCGGTGCGGGAGGTGGATCTGGCTCCGCGCCAGGAACTCACGCCTGCTGATCTGAAGGCGGCGCCGGGCACCCTGGCCAACGTGCGCCTCTGGGATAGCGGTCCGCTGCTGGAGGCCAACCGCCAGCTGCAGCAGCTTCGCCTCTACTACCGCTTCCCTTCGGCAGCTGTGGATCGCTATCCGCTCAATGCCGATCCCGAGCGCCAGGGCAAGCAGCAGGTGCTGATCGCCGCCCGCGAGCTCGATACCTCCGCTCTGGCCAAAAACTCCCGCACCTGGTTGAACCGCCACCTGGTGTTCACCCACGGCTATGGCTTCACCGTGTCCACGGTGAATGCCTCCGGCCCTGATGGTCTGCCGCTCTATTTCGTGAAGGATCTGGGCCGCAGCGGCAAGGTGCAGGGCATTCCGCAGCTGGGCATCAGCGATGCGCAGGCCCAGCGGGCGCTGCCTGTGGGGCGCCCGAAGCTCTACTTCGCTTCCGATCGCGCGCCGTACGCCATCGCTCCCACGCAGGTGCGTGAGTTTGATTACCCCGAGGGTGATCTCAACGTTTACTCCCACTACGACGGTGCCGCCGGTGTGCCGATCCATGGCCCCCTTGATCGGGTGATGGCGGCGATCTATCTCTGGGAGCCGCGGCTGCTGTTCACCGGCTCGCTCACGCCAGATTCACGCCTGCTGATGCGCCGCCAGGTGAACGAGCGGCTCACGGCACTGGCTCCGTTCCTGCGGTTTGAGAGCAAGCCCTATCTGGTGACGGCCCGGGTGAACGATGTGCCGGGCTTTGAGAACGATCACCACCAGTACTGGCTGCTCGATGGCTTCACGGTGAGCCGCAGCTATCCCTACTCCGATCCCAATCCCAGCGGCATCCGCTACTTCCGCAACCCGGTGAAGGCGGTGGTGGATGCCTACAACGGCCATGTGTGGCTCTACGTGAGCGACCCAACCGACCCGGTGCTGCGCACCTGGAAGCGGGCCTTCCCGGATCTGTTCAAACCGCTCTCGGCGATGCCGCCGGAGTTGCTGGCGCACATCCAGGTGCCCCAGAGCCAGTTCCAGGTGCAGGCCGAGCGGTTGCTCCGCTACCACGTCACCGATGTGCGCACCTTTTACAACGGCGATGACGTGTGGGCGATCCCCCAGGAGATCTACGGCGACAGCACCGCACCGGTGCGGCCGTATCACGTGACGATGCAGCTGCCCGGCGAGTCGCGCCCGGAGTTTGTGCTGCTGCTCCCGTTCACGCCGCTGCGCCGCGCGAACATGGTGGGTTGGCTCGCTGCCCGCAACGACACGCCGAACTACGGCGAATTGCTGCTAGCCCGCTTCCCGCAACAGCGCCTGCTACTGGGGCCGCAGCAGGTGTCTGCCCTGATTGAACAGGATCCGGCGATCAGCTATCAGTTCGGGCTTTGGAACCGCGATGGCTCGAAGCTGATTCGCGGCAATCTGCTGGTGATGCCGGTGGGTAAGGGATTGCTCTACGTGGAGCCGATCTACCTGCAGAGCACCAACAACGCCCTGCCCACGTTGGTGCGGGTGGTGGTCACCGATGGCCGTCGCTTTGTGATGGAGCGCAATCTCGATGCGGCGCTGCAGCAGCTGGTGTCGGTGCAGCCTCGGCCCTTGCCCCAGGCGCTCACCTTGCCGGATCCGGCTGCGGCTGTTCCGGTGCCATAAAAAAGGGGCCTTGCGGCCCCCAGTTGATCAATGGTGGTGATGACCAGACAGCGTGTCTGATCAGGCAGCAACAGCGGTCTTGGGGTCGAGTTCGCCCTTGGCGTACAGACCGGCGTAGTAGTTGATGTCGCGCTGCTTGATCTTGCTGGCGTTACCGGCGCACCAGAACTGCTGGTAACGATCCAGGCACACCTGCTTCATGTAGGCCCGGGCGGGCTTGTTGAAGTGGCGGGGATCGAAGTTGGCGGGATCCTTGGCGGCGGCTTCACGCACAGCGGCGGTGAAGGCGAGGCGGTTGTCGGTGTCGATGTTCACCTTGCGCACGCCGTTGCGGATGCCTTCCTGGATTTCTTCCACGGGCACGCCGTAGGTCTCGGGGATGGCACCGCCGTACTTGTTGATCATGTCCAGCCACTCCTGGGGCACCGAGGAGGAGCCGTGCATCACCAGGTGGGTGTTGGGGATGGCCTTGTGGATCTCGGCGATGCGGCTGATGGCCAGCA